>OERA01000108.1_pt1 | contig 14488 bp, 10 predicted proteins | sample 1539901 | NCBI WGS metagenome assembly OERA01 (sample SAMEA3891873, study PRJEB23780) | metagenome | biome: terrestrial biome; feature: animal house; material: Caecal content | place: Italy | collected 2015-05-05
CATTTTAATCCTTTCCCTATTTCAGTGTCTCTGTTATAGGGAGCATATCATTTTGATAACTTGATTTTGAGAGCACGGTTGTCTCGGTTACTAGACTTATAATCAAGCGCTCAAAATGAACACTTTATTTTGGCTTGGTTGGTGCTGGACAAAATGTCCAGCACCACTTTTATACTCGAAGCTCATCCACCTACCTAAAAGAAAGGAGTCTGTACTATGCCCGTCATCAATACGATTGAATTGCCAAAAAGGAGGGCCGCCATTGAGCCAACCACAATACGCCATCATGCGCTTTGCCAAGTACAAGGGGCCGGAGATCACCAACATCGAGGCCCATAACGAGCGCAGAAAAGAGAAGTACGCCAGTAATCCTGATATTGACCTTTCCCGCAGCAAGCATAACTTCCACCTGATTGATCCGCCCCAGCGGTACCGGGCCGAGGCCGAGCGGCAGATCAGCGCCGCCGGCTGCCGCACCCGGAAGGACAGTGTCCGGCTGGTAGAAGTCATGTTCACCGCCACACCGGAATTCTTTCAGGGCAAGAAGCTGCCCGAAATCCGGCAGTACTTTGAAGAAGCACTCCACTTCCTGGAGCAGTATCAAGCCAAAGAAACAATCATCTCCGCCGTGGTGCATATGGACGAGAAGACGCCCCATATGCACCTTTCCTTTGTCCCCTTGACGCCAGACGGCAGACTCAGTGCCAAGGAGATTGTGGGCAACAAGAAGAAACTGAGCTGGTGGCAGGATAAGTTCTGGGAGCACATGGTCGTCAAGTATGCAGACCTGGAGCGCGGCGAGAGCGCCAGCCAAACGGGCCGCGACCATATCCCTCCCCGCATTTTCAAGGAGATGACCCACCTGACCAAGCAGCGCCAGAAGCTGGATCAGCTGCTCACAGGCATCGGGCCTCTGAACGGCAAGAAGCGGGCCGCCGAGATTTCCGAATTGCTGGACAGCTATATCCCGGCCGTGGAGAAGATGCGGACCCAGCTGAAAAAGTACAGTACAGCCTTCACCAGTACCAAGGCTGAGAATGAAAAACTCAAGAAGAAAAACAAAAAGCTCTCGGATTCCCTGGACGAGGCGACTCACGAGAGCGTGTTGAAGCAGCTGAAAGATGCCAAGCTCCAGAGGGAGTACCAGGAGGCTCTCGCGATTCTGGAGCGCATTCCCAAAGAGGTTCTGGATGCGTATACCCACATGGGAACCACAGAACGAAACCACCCCATGAAACAGGGCTTATGAGCATGGGAGGTAATCATTTGGCAAAAAAGAAAGCGATCAATGATTACGGCACCGGCATTCCACAGCACGAGATGGAAGCGTTGGCTCGGGTCTTGTTGCCAGAAATTGAAAAATTTTATGCCAGCGAAGAAGGTCAGCGCCAGTTTGCTCGGTGGAAAGAGGAGCAGCAGCTGAAGCAGCAAGGCCTCTCCATGACTGGATAAATCAACCGATTCTCCATCAAGTGCCCAGCTGGGCACTTGATTTACATCACACAAAGCGCGTTGTGTTATCTCCAGTCCAAAATAGTCCCATCTTGCTCTGAAGGAGATTTAGCTTATATCTCTGTATCATGGTGCAGCATTCTACAAGCCCATAGAAGCCCTAGAAATGCCGCAGCCACAGATAATTAAATTAGCTGCAGACAGGCTTAAAAGCATTTTTAGGGCCCTCAAAATCCGTCTGACAAGCACAAGGCGGGCTTTCCACGTTCATCAAAGGAAAAGCCCGCCTTGTTTTACTTACCGGATCAAATCCAGATTGTCTGTATAAACAAGAAATCCGAACCCATCTCCTATTCGGAAGATAAAGTTCGGATTTCTTTCTTTTGGTCCGAGTGGCGAGAATCGAACTCACGGCCTCTTGAACCCCATTCAAGCGCGCTACCAAAACTGCGCTACACCCGGATATGGACCCCGCCCGTTCGGAGCGGGGCGACGAATAGTATTATACTCACAAAGGGGCCGGCTGTCAACCTCTTTTTTCAAATTTCTTCCGTTTCTTCCCGGCGGGCCTGTTTGTCCCGCTCCAGCAGGGGCTTCAGGTACTGGCCGGTAAAACTGCCGGCCACCCCGGCCACCTGCTCGGGGGTGCCCGAGGCGATCACTTTGCCGCCGGCGCTGCCCCCTTCGGGGCCCAGGTCGATGATATAGTCGGCGCACTTGATGAGGTCCAGGTTGTGCTCGATGACGATCACCGTGTTGCCCGCGTCCACCAGCTTCTGCAGCACCTCGATCAGGCGGTGGACATCGGCGATGTGCAGGCCGGTGGTGGGCTCGTCCAGGATATACACCGTCTTGCCGGTGGAGCGGCGGGCCAGCTCGTTGGCCAGCTTGACCCGCTGGGCCTCGCCGCCCGACAGGGTGGTGGCGCTCTGGCCCAGGGTGACGTAGCCCAGGCCCACGTCCACCAGGGTCTGCAGCTTGCGGGCGATCTTGGGCTGGTTGGCAAAGAACACCACCGCTTCTTCCACCGTCATGTTCAGCACATCGGCAATGGTCTTTTCCTTATATTTGACCTCCAGGGTCTCCCGGTTGTAGCGGGCGCCCTTGCACACCTCGCAGGGGACGTAGACGTCGGGCAAAAAGTGCATCTCGATCTGCAGGATGCCGTTGCCCTCGCAGGCCTCGCACCGGCCGCCCTTGACGTTGAAGCTGAACCGTCCCGGCCCGTAGCCCCGCATTTTGGCGTCCTGGGTCTGGGCAAACACCGCCCGGATGTCGTTGAACACCCCGGTGTAGGTGGCGGGGTTGGAGCGGGGGGTGCGGCCGATGGGCTGCTGGTCGATGCCGATGACCTTGTCCACGTATTCCAGCCCATCCACCCCGTCGCTTTTGCCCGGGCGGCTGCGGGCGCCGTTCAGCTCTCCCGCCAGGGTCTTGTACAGGATCTCGTTCACCAGGCTGGACTTGCCGCTGCCCGAGATGCCGGTGACACAGGTGAAGGTGCCCAGGGGGAACTCCACCGTGATGCCCCGGAGGTTGTTTTCCCGCGCCTTGTTCACCCGCAGGCAGTGGCCGCTGCCGGGGCGGCGGGTCCGGGGCACCGCGATCCGCTTGCGGCCGGACAGGTAGTCGCCGGTCACGCTGCGTTTGGCCCGGCAGATGTCCTTGACGCTGCCTGCGGCCACGATCTCGCCCCCGTGCACCCCCGCGCCGGGGCCCACGTCCACGATGTAGTCGGCGGCGCGGATGGTGTCCTCGTCGTGCTCCACCACGATCACCGTGTTGCCCAGGTCCCGCAGGTGCTTGAGGGTGGCGATCAGCTTGTCGTTGTCCCGCTGGTGCAGGCCGATGGAGGGCTCGTCCAGCACGTACAGCACCCCCGACAGGGCGCTGCCGATCTGGGTGGTCAGGCGGATGCGCTGGCTCTCGCCGCCCGACAGGGTGCCGGCGGAGCGGGCCAGGGTCAGATAATCCAGGCCCACGCTCTGCAAAAACTCCAGCCGGGTGCGGATCTCCTTCAGGATCTGGCCGCCGATCTGACGCTGTTTGGAGGTCAGGGGCTCGGCGCCGCCGCCCTCCTCGCTGGCGCGGATGAAGGCCAGCTCTTCCCGGATGGACATCTCGCAGAACTGGCTGATGTTGACGCCCCCCACCGTGACCGCCAGCACCACCGGCTTGAGCCGCCGGCCCTTGCAGGCGGGGCACTTGACCCCGGACATCACCCCGGCGATCTCCTCCTTGACCCACTCGCTGCCCGTCTCCCGGAAGCGGCGCTCCAGGTTCTCCACAATGCCCTCGAACTCGCCGTAATACTTGCCGCTGCCGAACTCGTTGGTGCGGTGCAGCTCCAGCTTCTCGCCGTTGGTGCCGTAGAGCAGGGCGTTCCGCGCCTCGGTGGAAAAATCCCGCAGGGGGGTGTCCAGGGTAAAGCCGTACCGCTTGCCCAGGGCGATGTAGTACATCTCGCTCACCGAGCCCTCGGCGTAGTACCAGCCGCTGGCCTTGATGGCCCCCTGCCGGATGGACAGGCTGCGGTTGGGGATGATGCGGTCCTCGTCCACCTTCATGAAGATGCCCAGGCCGGTGCATTTTTCACAGGCGCCCTGGGGGTTGTTGAAGGAGAACAGCCGCGGGGTCAGCTCGCTGACCGAGACCCCGTGCTCCGGGCAGGCAAAATTCTGGCTGAAGGTCATGGTCTGCCCGCCGATCACCTCCACCTCGGCCACCCCGCCGGTCAGGCTCAGGGCGGTCTCCAGGCTGTCGGCCAGGCGGCTGCGCACCCCTTCCCGGATCACCAGGCGGTCCACCACCACCTCGACGGTGTGCTTGATGTTCTTTTCCAGGGTGATCTCCTCGTCCAGGTCGTAGAGGCTGCCGTCCACCTTGACCCGGGTGTAGCCGGCCCGGCGGGCGGCGTCCAGCTCCTTTTGCTGGGTGCCCTTGCGCTGGCGCACCACCGGGGCCAGCACCTGGAAGCGGGCGCCCTCCTCCAGTTTGAGGACGGCGTCCACCATCTCGTCCACCGTCTGCTGGCTGATGACCCGGCCGCACACCGGGCAGTTGGGCACCCCGATGCGGGCGTAAAGCAGGCGGAGGTAGTCGTAGATCTCGGTCACGGTGCCCACCGTGGAGCGGGGGTTGTGGCTGGTGGTCTTCTGGTCGATGGAGATGGCCGGCGACAGCCCGGTGATCTCGTCCACGTCGGGCTTGTCCATCCGGCCCAGGAACATCCGGGCGTAGCTGGACAGGCTCTCGACATAGCGGCGCTGGCCGTCGGCGTAAATGGTGTCGAAGGCCAGGCTGGACTTGCCCGACCCCGATAGTCCGGTCATAACGATGAACTTTTCCCGCGGGAGGGTCAGGCTGACGTTTTTCAGGTTGTGCTCCCGCGCGCCCTTGATGACGATCTTATCGTTTGCCAAAATACTTTCTTCCTTTTCTCTGTGACTGTGCGTGGTTCTGGCGGCGCTCGGCCTCGGCGTCCGAGTCGGTGGTGGGGTTTTCGCCCCGGCGCAGCCGGTCGATCTGGTCCCGCAGGAAGGCCGCGTGCTCGAACTGCAGCAGCTTGGCCGCCTCCTTCATCTCCCGGGTCAGCCGCTCGATGGCCGCTTCCCGCTCCTTCTTGCCCATCCGGCGGGTGTTGGCCTTGGCGTTTTCGGCCTTGTCACTGATCTCGATGGTGTCGCGGATCTCCTTGACGATGGTCCGGGGGGTGATGCCGTGGGCCTGGTTGTAGGCCGTCTGGATGGCGCGGCGGCGCTCGGTCTCGGTGATGGCCCGCTCCATGCTGTCGGTGACGGTGTCGGCGTACATGATGACCAGGCCGTCCGCGTTGCGGGCCGCCCGGCCGATGGTCTGGATCAGGCTGGTCTCGCTGCGCAGGAAGCCCTCCTTGTCCGCGTCCAGGATGGCCACCAGGCTGACCTCGGGCAGGTCCAGACCTTCGCGCAGCAGGTTGATGCCCACGATCACGTCGATGGCGCCCATCCGCAGGTCCCGGATCAGCTCCATCCGCTCAAAGGTATCCACCTCGTGGTGCATATACTTCACCTTGACCCCCTGGCCGGTGAGGTAATCGGTCAGATCCTCGGCCATTTTTTTGGTCAGGGTGGTCACCAGCACCCGCTCGCCCCGCTCCACCCGGGCGCGGATCTCCCCCAGCAGGTCGGTGACCTGGCCCTCCACCGGGCGCACCGAGATGGGCGGGTCCAGCAGGCCGGTGGGCCGGATGACCTGCTCGGCCACCTGGGTGCTGTGGGCCTGCTCGTAGGGCCCCGGCGTGGCCGAGACGAAGATGGTCTGGTTCAGCTTGCTTTCCACCTCCTCGAAGCGGAGGGGGCGGTTGTCGAAGGCGGAGGGCAGCCGGAAGCCGTACTCCACCAGGGTCTTTTTGCGGGCGTAGTCGCCCCCGTACATGGCCCGCACCTGGGGCAGGGTGACGTGGCTCTCGTCCACAAACAGCAAAAAGTCCTTTGGGAAATAGTCCAGCAGGGTGGTAGGCATGCTGCCGGGGGCCCGCCCCGACAGCACCGCCGAATAGTTCTCGATGCCCTTGCACACCCCCACCTCGTTGAGCATTTCGATGTCGTAGTTGGTGCGCTGGGCGATCCGCTGGGCCTCGATCAGCTTGCCCTCGGCGGTGAACTGTTTGACCTGCCTGTCGCACTCGGCCCGGATCTTCTCGATGGCGGCGGCCTTCTTCTCGGCGCTGACGATGTAGTGGCTGGCCGGGAAGATGGCCACGTGCTTGACGATGTTCTGCCTGGTCCCGGTGACGGGGTTGAACTCAGTGATGCGGTCGATCTCGTCCCCGAAAAACTCCACCTTGATGGCCAGCTCGCTCATATAGGCCAGGTAGATGTCCACCGTGTCCCCCCGGACCCGGAACTTGTTGCGGATAAAATTGACGTCGTTGCGCTCGTACTGCAGGTCCACCAGCCGGCGGCACAGCTCGTCCCGGGCCATCTGCATGCCGGGCCGCAGGCTGATGACCATGCTGCGGTAGTCGATGGGGTCGCCCAGCGAGTAGATGCAGGACACCGACGCCACGATGATGACGTCCCGCCGCTCAGACAAAGCCGCCGTCGCCGAATGGCGCAGGCGGTCGATCTCGTCGTTGATGGCGCTGTCCTTTTCAATGTAGGTGTCGGTGCTGGGGATATAGGCCTCGGGCTGGTAGTAGTCGTAGTAGCTGACGAAGTATTCCACCGCATTTTCCGGGAAAAACGCCCGGAACTCGGTGCACAGCTGGGCGGCCAGGGTCTTGTTGTGGGCCAGCACCAGGGTGGGGCGGTTGCACTGGGCGATGACGTTGGCCATGGTAAAGGTCTTGCCGCTGCCGGTGACGCCCAGCAAAGTCTGGCACCGATCCCCCCGCCGGACCCCCTGCACCAGCTTTTCGATGGCTTCGGGCTGGTCGCCGGTGGGCTGGTACGGTGACACCAGTTTGAAACGGTTTTCTTCTGTGGGCATGGTACTCCCCCTTTGCGGCGCATTTTACAATCAATGGTTGTTGTCTGCCTTCCGATTATACCACATTCAATTTCCTTTGTACAGTCCCTGCCTTCAGAGGGCGGAAGGGTCTTTCCCCTCCCCCTCCCGCAGCTGGAAGATGTGCAGCCGCTCGTTGCCGGCCTCGGGCAGCTCGCTGCGCTGGCGCAGGGAGAGATATTCCGTCTCGGTGACGATGATGTGGTCCAGCAGCTCCACCCCCACCACGAACATCCCCCGGGCCAGCTCGGCGGTGGCCTCGATGTCCTGGCGGGAGGGCAGCGCGTTGCCGCTGGGGTGGTTGTGGCACAGCACCACCCACCGGGCCTTGAGCCGCACCGCCTGGGCGATGGCCTCCTTGACGGGCAGCTGCACCGAGTCGGCGTCGCCGCTGCTCAGCCAGGCGGTGCAGGTGATCCGCCGCTGGCGGTCCAGGCAGACCAGCAGCACCCGCTCCTGCAGGGCGCCCCGGAAGCGGGCCATCAGGTACTGGCCCATCTGCTCCACCGTCTGCATCCGGCGTCGGTCCTTGGTCAGGCTGCGGTGGTAGCAGGCGCTGACCTGGGGCAGCAGATGGAGGAAGCGGGCTGCGGCCGGGCCCACCCCCTCCACCAGGCACAGCTCTTCTTCGCTGGCCTGCAGCACCCCCGCAAAATCCCCGAACCGCTCCAGCAGGGCGTGGGCGGTGGGGTTGGTGTCCCGGCGGGGGTTGGTAAAGTAGAGCAGGTACTCCAGCATTTCGTGTTCGGCCAGGCTTTCCAGGCCGTACTTCTGCACCCGCTGGTGCATCCGCTGGCGGTGCCCCGCATGGATCTGTTTTTCGCCTGCCATGGCCAAGCCTCCTCTCCCTCATCCCTTTTAGGATACTGTCCTTTTGGAAAAAAGACAAGTCCTCCGGACAAATTTTCTCCCCCGATTGACTTGCACCCCGAAATCGTTTATCATGGTCTTACATCAATGAGGAGAACGCCCATGAAACAATTTACCGCAACCGCCAACGACGAGGGGGTGCGGCTGTCCCGGTTCGTCCAGAGCGTGACCACCGGCCTGCCCGCCAGCCTTTTATACAAGAGCTTCCGCAACAAGCGGATCAAGGTCAACGGCCGGCGGGCCGCCCCCGACACCCGCCTGGCCGCCGGGGACCGGATCGAGCTGTACATCAACGACGAGTTTTTCCCGCCCGAGGCCGCCCCGGCCCGGCCCGCCCGGCCGGCCAAGCCCAAACAACCCAAAGTGCAGGTGGTCTACGAGGACGAAAACATCGCCGTCCTGTACAAGCCCGCCCACCTGCTCTGCCACAGCGACCGCACCGGCGACGCCAACCTGGTGGACGCCTTTGCCCAGTACCTGACCGAGAAGGGCGAGTACCGCCCCGGCGGGGAGAACCGCTTTGCCCCCGCCCTGTGCAACCGGCTGGACCGGGGCACCGAAGGGCTGGTGATCGCGGCCAAAAATTACGCCGCCCTGCGGGACATGAACGAGATCATCCGCACCGACCGGCTGAAAAAGGAGTACTACACCATCACGGTGGGCATCCCGCCCCGTGGGCGCTTCACCGCCTGGTGGGAGCACGACGAAAAAGCCAACAAGGTCAGCATCCACGCCCACCCCGACCAGGCCGGCCGGCGCAAGCAGATCGTCACCGATGTGGACGTGCTGCGCACCGCAGGGCCCTACGCCCTGTGCCGGATCGGGCTGGTGACCGGGCGGACCCACCAGATCCGGGCCCACCTGGCCTATCTGGGGCGGCCGGTGCTGGGGGACATCAAATACGGCAACCGCAAGGCCAACGAGCGGGCCGGCGCCCGGACCCAGGCTTTGTGCGCGGTGCGGGTCAGCTTTCTGGACATCCCGGCGGAGAACACCCTCCACTACCTCACCGGCAAGGTCATCAAGCTGAAAGACCCCCGGATCCTGCACCAATTCGACGGGCTGGACAAGTCCCGGCAGACCGGGTGACCCGCAGGAAGGAGCATCCCCATGTACGCACTTTTGAACAGTTTCGGCCTCAGCGGCCTGCAGGGCTTTGGGGTGGCGGTGGAGGCGGACGTCTCGTCCGGGATGGACGGCTTCACCCTGGTGGGCCTGCCGGACACCGCCGTGCGGGAGAGCGCCGACCGCATCCGGGCGGCCGCCCGCAACCTGAAATACCGCTGGCCCAGCGGCCGGGTGACGGCCAACCTGGCCCCCGCCGATGTCCGCAAGACGGGCCCCGTCTACGATCTGCCCCTGCTGCTGGCCGTCCTGGCCGCCGCCGGGCAGATCCCAACGCCCCCCAGGGACGCGGCTTTTCTGGGGGAGGTGGCCCTGGACGGCTCGCTGCGCCCGGTGGCAGGGGTGCTGCCCATGGCCCTGACCGCCGCGGAGCAGGGCATCCGCGCCCTGTACCTGCCCGCCGCCAACGCCGCCGAGGCCGCCGAAGCCTGCAGCGGCGCCGGGCTGCAGGTCTACCCGGCCCGCTGCGTCACCGACGTGGTGGAGGCCCTGGCCGGCCGGGCCCCCATCCGCCCGGCCCAGGCCCCGCCCTTCGACCCGGACCAGCACTGGGATGCCTACCCCGACTTTGCCGACGTCCTGGGCCAGGCGGCAGCCCGCCGGGCCATGGTGGTGGCCGCCGCCGGCGGGCACAACATCCTGCTGATCGGCGCCCCCGGCACCGGCAAGTCCATGCTGGCCAAGCGGCTGCCCGGCATCCTGCCCCCCATGACCCGGGAAGAATCCATCGAGACCTCCAAGATCTATTCCGTCGTGGGGCTCCTGCCCCGGGACGCCGGGCTGATCTCGGCCCGGCCCTTCCGCAGCCCCCACCACTCGGCCAGCCCCGCCGCCCTGGCGGGCGGGGGCAGCACCTTCCGCCCCGGCGAATGCAGCCTGGCCAACGCCGGCGTCCTCTTCCTGGACGAGCTGCCCGAGTTCCCGCGGGAAAGCCTGGAGGTGCTGCGCCAGCCCATGGAGGACGGCCGCATCACCATCAGCCGGGCCGCCGGCAGCGCCACCTACCCCAGCCGGTTCCAGCTGGTGGCCGCCATGAACCCCTGCAAGTGCGGCTATTTCGGCCACCCCACCCGGCGCTGCACCTGCTCCCTCAACGCGGTGTGGCATTACCGCAGCCGCATCTCGGGCCCGTTGCTGGACCGCATCGACCTGTGCGTCGAGATGGACCCCGTCTCTTTCAACGAGCTGCACGGCACGGGCCAGTCCGAGACCAGCGCCCAGCTGCGCCAGCAGGTGCTGGCCGCCCGCGCCATCCAGACCCGGCGCTTTGCCCGGCACGGCTGCCAGGGCGTCCACTGCAACGCCCAGCTGACCGCCGGCCAGGTGCGGCAGCTCTGCCGCCTGACCCCCGGGGCCCAGCAGGTGTTGCGGACCGCTTACGACCGGCTGGGCCTGTCCGCCCGCAGCCATGACCGGCTGCTGCGGGTGGCCCGCACCATCGCCGACCTGGCCGGCACCGAATCCATCCAGGAAGAAGCCCTGCTGGAGGCCTTGCAGTACCGGATGCAGAACAAGCTGGAGGGCGGCCTGCTGTGACCCGCCGCCCCCGCGCAGACGCCAAACGGCCCGCCGTGCCAAAAACACAGCGGGCCGTTTGGTTCATTCGTCCGTAAGGTCGTCGGATGAGCCGTCCTCCTGGCGGGACTCCAGCTCCTTGCGCAGGTTGCGGATGCGCTTCTTCTCGCTTTCCGCGTGGCGCCAGGGCCAGGCGTGGCCCTCGTTTTCCTTGCACCAGCGGCTGAGAGGGTAAAAGGCGAAGGCCAGGCCGAACACGTACAGCAGCACATACAGTAGCCCGTCCAGCCAGCCCAGCGCGTCCAGCGCCGCGATGATGCAGATGACAAAGCCCGCCTTCATGAAGAACAGGCCGTTCTGCTTGGCGTACTCGGTAAAATGCTCGGCCTTGATGCTCCGGCGGCCCTGGTCGCCCCAGACCCGGGGATTTTTCATCACCGTATAGCCGTAGTAGAGCAGCATCATGCCGCAGGTCAGCTGAAAACCAAAAAACATTTTTCTTGCCTCGTTGCGTTACTTGGTCTCGTCCTCGCCGGGGAACATCTCTTTGTAGTAGGGGGTAAAATCCAGGGTGGCGAAGTAGTCCCGGGGGGTCTCGGCCCGGCGGATCAGGCTGTGGCCGCCGTCGGCGCACAGCAGCACCTCGGCGCTGCGCAGCTTGCCGTTGTAGTTGTACCCCATGGCCGAGCCGTGGGCCCCGGTGTCGTGGATATAGATCAGGTCCCCGATGTCGATTTTGGGCAGCATCCGGTCCACCGCAAACTTGTCGTTGTTCTCGCACAGGCCGCCCACCACATCGTACTTGTGGTCGCAGGGGGCGTCCTCCTTGCCCAGCACCGTGATGTGGTGGTAGGCGCCGTACATGGCCGGCCGCATCAGGTTGGCGGCACAGGCGTCCAGGCCGATGTACTCCTTATAGATATGCTTTTCGTGGATGGCGGTGGCGATCAGCGCGCCGTAGGGCCCGGTCATGAACCGGCCCATCTCGGTGAAGATGGCCACGTCCCCCATGCCGGCGGGGACCAGGATCTCCTCGAACTTTCTGCGGACCCCCTCCCCGATGGCGAAGATGTCGTTTTCCCGCTGGCCGGGGCGGTAAGGGATGCCCACCCCGCCGGACAGGTTGATATACCCCACATGGACCCCGGCGGCCTGGGACACCCGCACCGCCAGCCGGAACAGGATGCCGGCCAGCTCGGGGTAATACTCGTCCGAGATGGTGTTGGACGCCAAGAAGGCATGGATGCCGAAGTGCTTGGCCCCCATCGCCTTGAGCCGGCGGAAGCTGTCCACCATCTGCTCTTCGGTCATGCCGTACTTGGCCTCGCCGGGCCTGTCCATCACCTGGAAGCCCTCCTTGCTGGCCCCCAGGCTGAAGGTGCCGCCGGGGTTATAGCGGCAGAACACCGTCTCGGGCACGCCGGCCACCCGCTCCAGAAAGCCCACCATGGTGGCGTCGTCCAGGTTGATATAGGCCCCCAGGTCGTAGGCTTTTTTCATGTCCTCGCTGGGGGTCTGGTTGGAGGAGAACATGATCTCCTCCCCCGCAAAACCCACCGCCTCGCTGAGCATCAGCTCGGTCAGGGAAGAGCAGTCCACCCCGCAGCCTTCTTCCCGCAGGATCTGCAGGATGGCGGGGTTGGGCAGCGCCTTGACCGCAAAGTATTCTTTGAAGCCTTTGTTCCAGCTGAACGCCTGGTTGATGCGGCGGGCGTTCTCCCGGATGCCCTTCTCGTCGTAGATGTGGAAGGGGGTGGGCACATCGGGCAGGATGTCCTGCACCTGGGCTTCGGTCAGGAAAGGTCTTTTTTCCATACGATTCACATCCCTCTCTTTGGGGGCGCATCCGCGCGGCGCGCCGCTCGGGGGCAGGCGGCCTGGTCCGGTGCGTCCTGATTCACGGTTTGGTTTTCAGCTGGTCCCGCACCGGGGTAAAGGTGGGGATCATCTTTTGCAGCTGGCGGACCACGCCCTCGTCGTTGTGCTCGGCGGCGGCGAACAGCTCCTGCAGCTCCTGGTAGAACTGGTCCAGCTTGATGTCCCGGGGCGGCGCCACAAAGATCTTGTTGTGCTGGGTGCGGCGCATTTTGTCCTGTTCCTCGTCCATCATCAGCTCTTCATAGAGTTTTTCGCCGGGGCGCAGGCCCACGATCTTGATCTCCATGTTGACCCCCGGCTCGTAGCCGTAAAAGCGGATCAGCTGGCGGGCCAGGTCGATGATCTTGACCGGCTCGCCCATGTCCAGCACGTAGATGCTGCCGCTTTCGGCCAGGGCGCCGGCCTGCAGCACCAGCTGGGCCGCCTCGGGGATGGTCATGAAGTACCGCTCGATGTTGGGGTCGGTCAGGGTGACGGGGCCGCCCTGCTTGATCTGCGCCTCGAACAGGGGGATCACGCTGCCGTGGCTGCCCAGCACGTTGCCGAACCGCACCGCCACGCACTTCATCTCGGTGTAGCGCGCAAAGGTCTGGATCAGCATCTCGCACAGCCGCTTGGTGCAGCCCATGACGCTGGTGGGGTTCACCGCCTTGTCGGTGGACAGCTGGACCAGCCGCTCCACCCCGTGCTCGCTGGCGCTGGCCAGCAGGTTTTTGGTGCCCATGACGTTGTTCTTGACCGCCTCGGCGGGGCTGACCTCCATCAGAGGCACGTGCTTGTGGGCCGCGGCGTGGAACACCACCTGGGGGTGGTAGGTCTCAAACACCTCGTCCAGCCGCTTTTTGTCCCGGATGGAGCCGATCAGCACCTCGATGGGGGCCTCACGGCCGTATTTGCGCTGCAGCTCCATCTGCAGCTCGTAGGCGCAGTTCTCGTAAATATCAAAGATCAGCAGCCGGGCCGGGCAGAACCGCATCACCTGGCGGCACAGCTCGCTGCCGATGCTGCCGCCGCCCCCCGTCACCAGCACCACCTTGTCTTTCAGATAGCCGCTGATCTGCTCGGTGTCCAGGGTCACCTCGTCCCGCGAGAGGAAGTCCGCGGTGTTCAGCTCGCGGAAGGCGTGGGCCGGCGCGCCGGCCGTCCCCACCGACTGGGGGTCGCTCAGGATCTGCACCTTGCAGTGGGTGGACATGCACAGGTCGATGACGTGGTTCAGCCGGCTGCCCCGCAGGGTGGGGATGGCAATGATGATGCCATAGATGTTGTAGCGGGTGCACAGCTCGGGGATGTCCTCCAGGGTGCCCTTGACCGGCACCCCGTGGATGGTCTGGTTCAGTTTTTCGGGCGCGTCGTCCGCCACCACCACCGGGTGGCCGTAGGTCTTGTTGGACTTGCAGACGTTGATGGCCCAGGCGCCGGCCTCCCCCGCGCCCACGATCAGCATGGGGCGGTTGGGGTCGTTGCTGGTCACCCCCCGCAGGGCCGCCCCCAGGGGGTGGTCCAGGAACATCCGCCACACCAGGCGCAGCCCGCCCACAAACAGCAGGATGAACACCGCCGCGATGCAGTTGGCCGAGTTGAACAGCACGCCGTGGACGAACAGCCGGTTGACAAAGTAGACCGCCACCGTGGGCACGGCCACCATCACCGCCAGGCGGAACAGGTCCCGCTCGCCGGCGTATTTCCATAGAATGGTATACAGCCCGCCCACCAGGAAGGACAGCATATACAGCGCCGCGATCCAGGGCAGGTTCTCGTACAGCAGGGCAAGGTTGTGAGGCCACCAGACGTCCACATCCGGCGCGCCGTCGGCGCGCAGCAGCAATCCCAGATAAAAGCTGAAGCAGACGATCAGCAGATCGACCATAAACAGCAGGCCCCGCCGCAGCAGGATCGCGCCCTTGCGCTTTGTTTCCTTTTTCAAGATACGTCCTCTTAACTCTCCGGCGGCAAGCCGCCGTTTATTGCAGCCCGCAGGGGGCGGCTCGCACCGCCCCTGCAGGTACATATCCTATATTATACTCAGTTTCACAGCCGGTGTCCAGAACTTTCCGGTTTTCCTTTTCTTTCCCGGGGGGCGGCGCGGCAGGCCTCCCGCAGCTCGGCCCCCAGGCCCAGGGGCCACCCTGCCGCCAGGCAGGCCGCGCACATCCCC
>OERA01000109.1_pt1 | contig 14388 bp, 11 predicted proteins | sample 1539901 | NCBI WGS metagenome assembly OERA01 (sample SAMEA3891873, study PRJEB23780) | metagenome | biome: terrestrial biome; feature: animal house; material: Caecal content | place: Italy | collected 2015-05-05
AAACCGGGAGTATGCGGCGGATGCCTTGCATACTCCCGGACTTTTTGTTTGGATCCTGTTCTTCTGTACTGTATAGTATTACAGCGGAGAAATCTTAGTAGTTTTCAGCTTTTCTCTCGAAATAAGCTCTCGGGTGTGCGCATACCGGACAGATCTCCGGCGCTTCCTCGCCCTCGTAGATGTAGCCGCAGATCGGGCAGACATAGCGCATGGTTTCACTCCTCCTTTGGTGGTCGTGTGGGCACAGGAAAACTGTGCGGTTTGCATAAAAAATTATAACAGGAATCGTTCCTGCTTGTCAAGCAAAACCATGCCGCCCGATGTGCGCTTACTGGAACGCGCCGCTGACCTTGCTGATGTAGCCCCCGTCGCCGGAGGCGCCCCGGGCCGCCTCGATCCGGAAGTTGAAGGCCGGGCCCTTGGCGGCGGTCGAATGGGTGAACAGGACGTTGCCGCCCTGGCGGACGGCCTCGGTGGCGTCCTGCCACACCGGCTGGTCGTCCAGGGCGTTGTTGGTCACCTGGACGCTGAACGCCGCGTCGTCGGGGATGCTGCCCTCCACCTGCAGGGTGGCCGCGGTGATGGGCTTGCCGGCGGCGAGGGGCTGGGTCAGGGTCAGGCTGGCGGCGTGGACCGCCTTGGTGAAGGTGGCCTGAAAGGCGGCGGAGGCCATCCCGTCGCTGGCGGTCACCTGCAGGGTGTGGGCGCCGTTGGCCAGCTTGAGGAAGGCCAGCGCGTCGTATACCGCTTCGAACCGCTGGGTGGAGCCCGAAGCCGCAGTCAGGGTGCGGGTGACGGCCTGGTCCAGCTTCTCGGTCAGGGACAGGCTGGCCCCCTCGGGGTCGGTGGCCATGTACTCGAAGGAGAAGGGGCTGTTCCGGGTGCCCAGATCGGCCCCGCTGACGCCGCTGGAGCTGGTGAGGAGGGGGGCGCTGTTGGGCTGGACCGCACCGTCCTCCACCGGCATGGCCTGGGGCAGGATCAGGGCGGGGCGCACCCCGTAGCTGGACGAGCCGGCCCGGTAAGAGCAGATGCCGCTTTCCCCCGCCACCGACCAGACGTTGCCGCCGCCCCCCGTGTAGGGCGAGCGGGTCCAGTACCGGGCGGAGGACGCCCGCAGAGGGTCGCCGCCGCCGTCCCCGTCGGTGAAGTAGTCGAGCAGCGCGCCCTCGTCGGCCAGGCCGGTCTTTTGGGCGGCGGGGGTGCCCATTTCCCGCATGGACAAAAGAAAAATCTGGGCGCTTACCCCCTCCGCGCCGTTGTGGACGTCGGAGCCTTCGGCATAGGGCAGCCGGACGGTCTTGACCGCCGGGCGGATGCCGCTGTCCAGCAGCTCCAGAAAGGTGCTGTTCAGCCAGGTGTGGACCGGCGCGTCGGCGTAGCAGCTGGCGCTGCCCCAGGGGCGCTGGCTGTAGACGTTCTTCATCAGCAGCCAGGTGCCCTCGCAGCTGGGGTCGTAGACGTCGGGGTCGGGGTTGCCCTGGTGGACCACCAGGAATTCGGCGTCGGCGCCGTTTACCTTCAGGGTGACGGTGCTGCCCACCTCCTGGGCAGCCAGAGTCGTTGCCATGGAAAAACCTCCTTTCAAAATTCCAGGCGGGCCTCGGCCTGGTTCCAGACGCCGGCGGCGGTCAGGTTGGCCAGGGTCCCGAGGTCGGCCTCAAAAGGGTGCTGGGTGATCTCCGCGCCCCCTCCCAGCTCCAGGGCTTCCACCCGGGCGGTGAGGGCCTCCAGGGCGGAGGCCGCCGCCGCGCCCAGGGTGGCCCGGGCCTGGGTGCGGTCGCCGTCGGTCCAGGCGGCGCTGTCCCAGGCGGCGGCCAGGGCCCGCTTGACGGCCAGGGGGACCAGGGCCGGCGTGAGGGGGGCCCAGGCCTCGGTCATGGCGTCCAGCTGGGCCTGGGTGGCCGGGACCAGCCGGAGCGCGCCGTCCGCCGTCAGGGCCAGGCCGTAGCCGCCGGCCAGCTTGACCGGGCCGGCCTGCTGGGCGGTGGGGCGGTCGGTGCGGCGGACAAAGCTGCTCAGGCTGCTCTCGGGCACCGCCTCGGTGGTCAGCTCGCCCGTGTCGCTGTCCACCGTCCGCACCCGCAGGAGGTAGCCGGCTGCGGAGGCAGAGGGCAGGGGCAGCGCCCCCACGTCCCAGGCGTCTAGCACCACCCGGCCGCCCTGGCTGTTCACGCTGATGACCGGGCCTTCTTCGGGGGCCACGGCTTCGGCCCGCAGGGCGGCGGCCTCGGCACGGCCGGCGCTGGCGCTGGCGGCGTCGGCTTTGGCCTGGGCTGCGCTCACCGCGTCCGCCGCCTGCCCGGCCGCGGCGCTGGCCGACCCGGCGCTCTGGGCAGCGGCCTGGGCGCTGGACGCGGCGTCGCCGGCGCTGTCCAGCACCTGTGCCACGAACTGCTCGTATAAGGAAGGGGAGGGCGGCTCGCCCACCTCCCCCTCCGCCAGGATCTCGCCGGTGTCGAAGCACCCCGGCTGGCTGTAGGCGGTGTAGCCCGCGCCGTCGGTGGCGGTCAGCATCCAGCGGCCGGCCCGGGCGGCCGTCAGCCGCCGGTCCACCGCCACCTGCCCCTGGCCGTCCAGCAGCAGGGCGGTCTGAGGGGCGCCGTCCGCCCGCTCGACGTGGAGGGAGACGCTTTTCCCGGCCCAGTCCGGCGGCAGGGCAAAGGCCAGGACGTCCACCCCTTCGGCGTTCTGGCTGCCCAGATGGAGCCGCGCCGGGCGGGGGAGGAAGTCGGTGCAGCCCGAAAGCTGCCGGGCTGCGATTTCGATGTGCATCATGTTTGGATCGTTCCTTTCCCGGGGCGCTGTGGGGCCCCGTTTTGAACCGATTGTAGCCCCGGGCTGCCGGGCCGGACAGTGTGTCCTTTTGAGGGCAGAAAACCGGCGGAAAACGTTCGCTTTTTTGGCAGCCGATCGCCTCCGGAGGAAAAAATTGCGTATGAAACGAAAAATAAATGTTAAATTTCTGTTACAGCTTCCGGGGGGCTTTTGGATCGAAAATCGGATGAACAAGACTTAATCTACAAAATTGTGACGAAAAGATTATACAAGATGCACAAAAAAGTACGCCAATTTTTTAACGAATCATGAATTCCTGATTTGACAAATCCGTCTGGGTCTGCTAAGATAGGACAGCTGCTGCGACCGACCAACGGACGATGCAGCGAGTAAAAACAGACAAACCAGGAAGTAAAACGCCGGCTTGGAAGGCATGCCTTTGGGTGCGGCGGCCGGAGGCGGTCCGGCAGATCAACCGCCCTGGGGCCGGTCTGAAACGTGAAAGAGGCCGGGCCCTTCCCGCCGGGAGGGGACGGCCCTGCGCCGCGCACAGACGCCCCCCACGCAGGCGGAGGAAGCCGCCTGCAAACAAAGCCAAACTGTAAAAAGAGAGGAGTTGTTTCGTATCACTTCCGAACCTATGTGTGAACAGAAACCGGGCCGGCACCGCGCGCTTGCGATGTGCCTTCTCAGCCTGGGCCTTGTCCTGACGCTGATGATGACCACCGTCAGCATCCGCGTGACCTATGTGACCGATTCCAACGGGGCCAAGCAGCTGCTTTTGACCAGCGAGAGCGACCCCACCCGCCTGATGAGCCTGTCCGGCATCGAAGCCGAGGAGGGCGACCGGGTCTATTACACCGCCTTTGGCGACAGCCTGGCCACCCTGAACATCGAGCGGGCCTTTACCGTTACCATCGAAGCCGACGGCCAGGAGACCCCGGTCAAGATGGTCTACGGCACCGTGGCCGAAGCCCTGGAAAAGGCCGGCATCACCCTGGGCCCCGACGACTACACCGTCCCGGCCCTGGATTCCCTGGTGGGGATCGGCAGCAAGGTGGAGGTCCACCGCGTCCGCTACGAGGAGACGGTGGAGTACCAGACCATCCCCTATGAGACCGAGTATGTTTATACCAGCCTCTATTTCCGCGACACCGACCGTGTGACCACCGTCCAGGCCGGCGCGGACGGCCAGCGCGCCATCACCACCCGCCACCGCTGGGTGGACGGCGAGCTGGAAAACAGCATCGTCACCGATGTGACCACCACCGTGGAGCCCAAGGACGCCCTGATCAAGACCTACGGCGCCGGCGCCCCCGTCTCGCCCATGACCGGGCCGGACGGCACCACCAACCCGCCCTCCAGCTACAGCCAGGTGCTGACCGGCAAGGCCACCGGCTATTACTCCCGGACAGGCCGCGGCGCGTCCGGGCTGGGCCTGGGTTATGGCACCGTGGCTGTGGACCCGGACGTCATCCCCTACGGCACCCTGCTGTACATCACCTCCACCGACGGCAAGTTCGTCTACGGCTATGCCCTGGCCACCGATACCGGCATCGCCCTGCAGGACGGCCAGATCCTGGTGGACCTGTTCTACGAGACCTACGCCGAGTCGGTCATCAACGGAGCCATCAACGTCAACGTCTACGTGGTGGGCTGACTGAGGTAAGCCGCTGCAAACACACGCCCCCGTCCCGCATTCCGAAAGGAAGCGGGACGGGGGTTTTTTGGCGTTTGGGGAAAAGCTCTGTCAGGTTTGCATAGAAAAAATGTCAAAATTTGTATGTTCTGCCCATTTCCGGATTTTTGAACGAAAAGATTATAGCTGATTTTATAAAAAGGCCTTGAAAAATCCCCTCGAATTATTTAATATAGTAATGTAGAGACAAGCGGGGCCGCAGCGCCTGATTCTGACGCGGCGTTCGGAAGTCTGCTTGTCACGCAGAATATGCGGGCTGGCGTCAGTCTGCGCCAGGGAGGAGCTGCACAAGATATGAAACAGACCGATGAATTGAAACAGACCACCGAAGAGATGGATCAGGCAGCACAGCAGCCGGCCGCAGAAAAACCGGCCGCGGAAGGCAAGCCCAACCCCGACGACCTGCCTGTGTACCTGTACAAACAGGGCAACAACTTTGAGGCCCAGCGCTTCTTTGGTTCCCACCTGGAAGAACAGGGCGGGGAAAAGGGCGTCATGTTCCGCCTGTGGGCCCCCCACGCCACCGCTGTCAGCGTGGTGGGCGACTTCAACAGCTGGAAACCGGGCAGCCACCCCATGAAAAAGACCGACGGCGCTTCCATCTGGGAGCTGTTCATCCCGGGCATGAAGGAGTACGACGTCTACAAGTACGCCGTCGTCACCCGGGCCGGGGACCTGGTGCACAAGGCCGATCCCTACGCCCTCCATGCCGAGACCCGGCCGTCCAACGGCAGCAAGGTGTACGATCTGTCCGGCTTCGGCTGGACCGACGCCGCCTGGCAGGAGGCCCAGAAAGCCAAAGACTTCATCAACGGCCCCATGAACATCTACGAGATGCACGCCGGCAGCTGGAAGATGAAGCAGAAAGAGGACGGCACCTATGTGCCCTACAATTACTCCGAGCTGGCCGACCTGCTGATCCCTTACCTCACCGAGATGGGCTACACCCACGTGGAGCTGCTGCCCATCATGGAATACCCCTTTGACGGCAGCTGGGGCTATCAGGTGTCGGGCTACTTTGCCCCCACCAGCCGCTACGGCACCCCCAAGGACCTGATGGCCTTTGTGGACAAGATGCACGGCGCCGGCATCGGGGTCATCATGGACTGGGTCCCGGCGCACTTCCCCAAGGACCAGTTCGGCCTGTACATGTTTGACGGCGAGCCCTGCTATGAGGACCCCAACCCCCGCCGCGGCGAGCACAAGGAATGGGGCACCATGGTCTTCAACTTCGGTATGAACGAAGTGCAGAGCTTCCTGATCTCCAGCGCCCTGTACTGGCTGGAGCAGTACCACATCGACGGCCTGCGGGTGGATGCCGTGGCCTCCATGCTGTACCTGGACTACAACCGCCGGGACGGCGAGTGGGAGCAGAACATCCACGGCGGCAAGGAGAACCTGGAGGCCATCGCCTTCCTCCAGAAGCTGAACACCGCCGTCCTGACCCGCCACCCTGAAAAGTACATGATCGCCGAGGAATCCACCGCCTGGCCCAACGTCACCAAACCGGCGTCGGAGGGCGGCCTGGGCTTCAACTTCAAGTGGAACATGGGCTGGATGAACGATATGCTCAGCTATATGTCCAGCGACCCCATCTACCGTTCCTACAACCACAACAAGGTCACCTTCAGTTTCTTCTACGCTTTCAGCGAGAATTTCGTCCTGCCCATCAGCCACGACGAGGTGGTCCACGGCAAGTGCAGCCTGATCAACAAGATGCCGGGCGAGTACGACGACAAGTTCGCCAACCTGCGCACCTTCTTCGGCTACATGATGGCCCACCCCGGCAAAAAGCTGCTGTTCATGGGGCAGGAGTTCGGCCAGTTCAACGAGTGGTACGAGGCCAAGCCCCTGGACTGGGAGCTGCTGGACTACGACAAGCACAAACAGCTCCAGCAGTACGTCAAGACCCTCAACCAGTTCTACAAGGACCATCCCGCCTTCTGGCAGGTGGACTACAGCTGGGAGGGCTTCCAGTGGATCGTCCCCGACGATTACCAGCAGAGCGTGGTGGCCTTCCTGCGCAAGGACGCGGCGGGCAAGCAGATCATGATCGTCTGCAACTTCACCCCCGTCCTGCGGGAGAGCTACATCATGGGCGCGCCGGTGGCCGGCAGCTACAAGGAGCTGCTCAACAGCGACGACGCAGCCTTCGGCGGCTCGGGCCTGCACCACAACAAGAACGTCCGCTCCAAGAAAGTGCCGATGCACGGCTTTGACCAGAGCATCACCATCACCCTGCCGCCGCTGAGCGCCGTCTACTTCGAGGTGCCCGCGCCCCGCGCCGCCAAGCCCAAGACCGCCAAGGCCGCCGCGGACAAGGCAGAGACCAAGACCACCGCCAAAAAGACCGCCACCCGCAAGGCCGCCGGTGAGAAAAAGACCACCACGGCCCGCCGGACCACCAAGTCCAAGGTGGAAAAAGGCGCCGCCTCCAAGGAGACCAAGGCGGAAAAGGCCGAAAAGGCTGAAAAGAAGGCCCCCGCCAAGCGGGGCCGCAAGCCCAAGGCGGAAAAGCCCGCGGAAGAATAAGGCGGGCCGCACACCCGGCGGGAGGCCGCCCGGGTTCCAGCAAGTTGATTTTCGCCCCTGACCGACGGGGGCGCAAAAGCAAAAGGGGAGAATAAAGTTATGGCAAAAGAAATCGTGGCAATGATCCTTGCCGGCGGACGTGGCTCGCGTTTGTACGCGCTGACACAGAAAACGGCAAAACCGGCGGTGTCCTTCGGCGGCAAGTACCGCATCGTGGACTTCCCGCTGTCCAACTGCGTCAATTCCCGCATCGACACCGTGGGCATCGCGACCCAGTATCAGCCCCAGAAGCTGAACGAGTACATCGGCAACGGCCAGCCCTGGGACCTGGACCGCCTGTACGGCGGCGTGCACACCCTGCCCCCCTACGAGCAGGCCAAGGGCACCGACTGGTATAAGGGCACGGCAAACGCCATCTACCAGAACATCAGCTTCATCGAGACCTACGACCCGAAGTACGTCATCATCCTGTCCGGCGACCAGATCTGCAAGCAGGACTATGCCGACTTCCTCCGTTTCCACAAGGAAAAGGGCGCCGAGTTCTCGGTGGCCGTCATGGAAGTGGATTGGAAAGAGGCCTCCCGCTTTGGCCTGATGGTGGCGGACGAGAACGACCGCATCACCGAGTTCCAGGAGAAGCCGCCGGTACCCAAGTCCAACCTGGCCTCCATGGGCATCTACATCTTCAACTGGGATGTCCTGAAGAAGTACCTGGAAGAGGACGAGGCTGACCCCAACTCCAAGAACGACTTCGGCATGAACATCATCCCCGCCCTGCTGCGGGACGGCCGCAAGATGTACGCCTACCACTTCAAGGGCTACTGGCGCGACGTGGGCACCATCGACAGCCTGTGGGAAGCCAACATGGAGGTCCTGGACCCCGAGAACTCGGGCATCGACGTCTTTGACGAAGAGTGGAAGATCTACAGCCGCAACCCGGTGCTGCCTGCCCAGAAGATCGGCCCCCGCGCCGTGGTCGAGGACTCCCTCGTCACCGAGGGCTGCCGCATCTATGGCAGCGTCAAGCACTCGGTGCTGTCGGCGGGCGTCGTGGTCGAGGACGGCGCCACCGTGGAGGACGCGGTCCTGATGGACGGCGTCGTGGTCAAGGCCGGCGCTGTGGTCAAGCGCTGCATCCTGGCTGAGGATGTGGTGGTCGGCGCAGGCGCAAAGGTCGGCGGCGACGGCCCCATCGCCCATGTGGGCACCGGCCTGACGGTGGGCGCAGGCGCAGTCGTGAAAGAGGGCGCCAAAGTATTTGATTCGGTCAAGGAGGGCGAGGAAGTATGCTGAGCCAGAACAACAATGCGTTGGGCATTATTTTCCCCAACAGCTATGACAACACCGTACCCGAGCTGGTGACGGAGCGCACCATGGCGTCCATCCCCTTCGCGGGGCGGTACCGCATGGTGGACTTCATCCTCTCCAGCATGTCCAACTGCGGCATCACCAACGTGTCCATCGTGGTGCGCAAGAACTACCACTCCCTGATGGACCACCTGGGCACCGGCCGCGAGTGGGATATGGCCCGCCGTCACGGCGGCCTGAACATCGTGCCTCCCTTTGCAGAAAAGGGCGTGCGGATCTACTCCGGCCGTGTCGAGGCTCTGGCCTCCATCCTGGGCTTCCTGGAAAACCAGAAAGAGCGCTATGTGGTCATGTGCGACGCCAACATCGCCGTCAACTTTGACTTCAACGCCCTGCTGGAGGCCCACCAGGCCAGCGGCGCCGACATCACCGTCGCCTACCAGAAGACCGAGATCCCCGAGGGCCGCAAGGATGACAACTACACCCTGACCATCGACGGCGACGGCCGGGTCACCGAGCTGCTGCTGAACGATTACCGCCCCGGCGTCCAGAATCTGGACCTGAACATCTACATCCTGGAGCGCGAGACCCTCATCCGCCTGGTCAAGGACGCCACCGCCCGCGGCCTGATCTACTTCGAGCGTGACATCCTGGCCCACAACGTCAACATCCTGAACGTCCACGCCGTCGAGTACACCGGCTACGTCGCCCACATCTGCGACATGAAGAGCTACTTCGACGAGAACATGAAGCTGCTGGACGAGAAGAACCTGGACGCCCTGTTCCCCAAGAACAGCCCTGTCTACACCAAGATCCGCGACGACAACCCCACCCGCTACGTGACGGGCAGCAAGGTGTCCAACTCCCTGCTGGCCGACGGCTGCACCATCGAGGGCACCGTTGAGAACTGCGTGCTGTTCCGCGGCGTCAAGGTCAAGAAGGGCGCCGTCGTCCGCAACTGCGTCCTGATGCAGGACACCGTGGTGGAAAAGGACGTGGAGATGGAGTACGTCGTCACCGACAAGAACGTCAAGATCACCGCCGGCAAGAAGCTGTCGGGCACCGCCAGCTTCCCCGTGTACGTCCAGAAGAACCACATGGTCTGATCCCGGGCGGACGCCATCGAACACAAGGAGGTATTTGCGCTTATGAGAATTCTTTACGCTGCATCGGAAGCCACGCCCTTTGCCAAGTCCGGCGGCCTGGCCGACGTGGCGGGCGCCCTGCCCAAAGCCCTCGTGCAGGACGGTGTGGACGCCCGGGTCATCATGCCCCTGTACGGCGATCTCGGCTTCCGCGATCACCTGGAGTACGTCACCAACTATTCGGTGCCGGTGGGCTGGCGCAGCCAGTACTGCGGCCTGTTCACGGCCCAGTGGGACGGCGTGACCTATTACTTCCTGGATAACGAGTATTACTTCAAGCGCCGCGGCCTGTACGGCTTCTACGACGACGGCGAGCGGTTCGCCTTCTTCTCCCGTGCGGTGCTGGAGACGTTGTTCTATCTGGATTTCACCCCCGACATCATCAACTGCAACGACTGGCAGACGGCCCTGGTCCCCGTGTATCTGAACCTGTACTACCGTCATCTGGACAAGTTCAACCGGATCAAGACCATCTTTACCATCCACAACATCGCCTACCAGGGCAAGTATGGCCTGGAGATCCTGGAGGACACCTGCGGCATCGGCCGCCGGGACCAGCACATCGTGGAGTACGACGGCTGCGCCAACTTCATGAAGGGCGCCTTCGAGACCGCCGACAAGATCACCACCGTCAGCCCCACCTATGCCCAGGAGATCCTGGACCCCTGGTTCAGCTATGGCCTGGACGCCCTGCTGCGGGAGAAGCAGTATAAGCTGTGCGGCATCCTGAACGGCATCGACATGGAGGCCAACAACCCGGCCACCGATCCCTCCATCCCCTACAACTACTCCACCGCCAATTTCCGCGAGGGCAAGGCAGCCTGCAAGGCCGCCCTGCAGGATCAGTTCGGCCTGCACAAGGACGGCAGCCCCGTCTTTGCCATAGTCAGCCGCATGGTGGGCATGAAGGGCTTCGACCTGGTCCAGAGCATCGCCGACGGCCTGGTGGACCTGGGCATCGAGCTGGTGATTCTGGGCAGCGGCGAGAGCCAGTATGAGGGCTTCTTCTCCGACCTGGCCGCCCGGCGGCCCGGCCGTGTGGGCACCTACATCGGCTTCAACAGCGCCCTGGCCCAGCAGATCTACGCCGGCGCAGACTGCTTCCTGATGCCCTCCAAGAGCGAGCCCTGCGGCCTGGCCCAGATGGTGGCCTGCCGCTACGGCACCCCGCCCATCGTCCGCGAGACCGGCGGCCTGCGGGATTCCATCCAGGATTCCACCAAGGGCCACGGCAACGGCTTCACCTTCGCGGGCTACAGCGCCCACGAGCTGTACGACGCCTGCTGCCGCGCCAACGCCGCCTACTACGACAAGGAGAACTGGGAGCACCTGGTGGAGTACGCCATGAACTGCGACTTCAGCTGGAGCGTCTCCGCCAAGAGCTACGAGGGCCTCTACAACGAGACCGCAAACCTCTGGTAAAACCAAACACACTGCGTGCCCTGCGGCACGCTGCAGCCGCCGTTCCCGCCGGAACGGCGGCTTTTTTTGCCTGCGGCGGAGATATTCATTTGCACAAAAATTATACAAGTGTGCAGGGCATCCGGAAACGGGCGCGTTTTTGCTGCCCTCTCAGGCGCTTCGCGCCAGCTCCCCCGCGGGGGGAGCCAAGTGCACGTCCGTGGACAGAGGGAAACTTTGTGATAAAATGAAGTTTTTTCTGCTTTGCCTTACCACAAACTTTGCCGCGATTGACGCCGGTACACTTGCCTCCCCCTGCGGGGGAGGTGTCCCAGCGCTCTGCGCTGGGACGGAGAGGGGAGCGCAAAACCGCCCCAACGCACCAACACAAAAAAGAATAGATATACAAAATCACCGCATAAACAATCCAAACATACACTTCACACTTCCTCCCAAAGTAACGAAAAGAAAGCAAAAACCAAAAAATAGTAAATCGGGCCTTGACACCGGGGGGGGTATGCTATAATGCCTTTGAAAGGAAAGGACCTTCCTTTCAACCTGTTTTGGGTCTCTATCTTTTATACACCATAAGGAGGAAAATTCATTATGAAACTCAAGAAAATTGCTTCTCTGATGCTCGCTGGCGTCATGGCTGTCAGCATGCTGGCCGCTTGTGGTGACAACAGCTCGACCACCACTCCCGTCGTTCCCCCTGTTGATGACGACACCACTACCAGCGCAATTTCTGCTGCTCTGAATGATCAGCTGTTCTCTAAGCAGGCTGACCTGCTCAGCTTTGAATCTAATAGCAAGCTGGCTTCTTTGCTGGACCGCATCGCAGAGGATGATGAGGACTTTGAGATCCGCGATAATCTGGTGAGCGGTGCAGCCCGCCCGACTCTGCTGGCTCCTGGTGGAGTCAATGCTGATATTACCAACATTGTCAATGCTGCTTTTAATGGGACCAATCCTGCCGTTACGATGACCAATGCAGATATTCTTGTAAACCATGATGACAACCGGGCATATCTGTATGTGTATACTGTTGATGGCTCGATGCAGGACGTCGATCAGATTGCACGTGCTGTTATGAATGGTGTTTTTGGCAATGGCCTGCAGGACCATGTTTACGAGGTGGCCGGTATTGTTGATGGTGGCACTATTCCTCAGCCGATGGACTATGAGTATAAGGGCTACGCGGAGATGGTAAAGATCACCAACGATAACTCTAGCGATACTGCTTGGGTTGTTGCTGTTCTGGTTGAGCAGCATGCTGTCTCCAACACCTAATTAAACAGATAATCATTACTTATAACACTCCCGGCAGCACCATAGCCGGGAGTGATGTAAGGGATCTCGGGCAAGAGATCGCCTGAGGTTCGGGTAATAAACCCATCCGATGTGGCGACAAAGGGGAATAATTAACCACTATTCCTTCTGTTGTTGATCGCACCAAAACAAAAGAACTTTTGCGTCACGAAAGATAGGGTCCCTCTGCGGGGGCTGGCGAAAGCCGGCCCCCGCATTGTTGTGTTTGGGATAAAATAAGGTTGACAAATGGGCAACTTATTGCTATTCTATAGGTAATAAGTTGCGCATCGAAGGGAGAGGACCCAATGGAATACGATGATCTGATCCGCCGTTTTTCCCACAGCACCGAGCAGCGCCAGAAAGCGATCTTCAGCACCCTGTTCATCGTGGGCAACCGGCTGCAGACGATCTTTGACAGCCGTATCCCGGAGGTGTCGCTCAAGCAGTTCATGCTGCTGTCCATCGTCCGGCAGGCGGAGGGGCCGATGTCCCTGACGCAGCTGGGGCGGTTCCTGGGCTGTTCCCGGCAGAACGTCAAAAAGCTGGCCGCCGCCCTGGAGAAAAAAGGCTTCGTCACCCTGCGGCAGAGCCCCCGGGACGCGAGGGTGTTCTGCGTCAGCCCGGCCCCCAGGGCGGAGCGGTTTTTTCAGCAGGAGTTCGCGCAGTACCAGGCTGAATTGGGGTACCTCTTCGAGGTGTACACCCCCGAGGAGATCCAGACCCTGTTTGCCCTTCTCACAAGACTGTATGCAGGCATCGAGCACCTGGAAAGGAAGGTGAACCATGTACCGGATCAAACGCAAGTGGATGCTGCCGGCGGGGCTGCTCCTGCTGGGGGCGGCGGCCCTGGCGGGGCTGTCGTGGCAGGCAGTGCGTCAGGCCCGGACGCTGGAGGTTGAAACGCCGGACCTCGCCCGGCTGGAGGACGGCGTCTACCGGGGCGAGTGGAGCATCCCGCCGGTCACGGCCGGGGTGGAAGTGACCATGGAGGACGGCCGGATCGCGGCCGTGCAGCTGGTGCGCCATGACCACGGGCTGGGCAGCGGGGCGGAGAGCCTGCCCCGGGCCGTGGTGGAAAGCCAGTCGCTGGAGCTGGACGCGGTGTCCGGCGCGACCGTCAGTAGCAAATGTATCCTGAAGGCGGTGGAGACCGCCCTGCGGCAGGGAGGATAATCCTATGGGAAAAGACCTGGTTTTGTATCAATCGAAGTACGGCGCGTCCCGGTCCTATGCCGAGTGGCTGGGCGCGGCCTGGGGCTGCCCGGCCTGCGCCCTGCAGGACTGCAAGGGTGGCTTGGGCGCGTACCAGCGCATCGTGCTGGTGGGTGGCCTGTACGCCGGCAGCATGGCGGGGCTGAAGCGCTTCTTCCGCCTCTGCGAGGGGGTGCCCCATGAGCGGGCCGCCGTCCTGTGCGTGGGGGCGTCCCCATACGATGCGGACACCCTCGCGGCCTGCAAGGCCCGGGGCTTTGGGGCGGGCTGGCAGGATGTGCCCCTCTTTTACGCCCGGGGCAGGCTGGACATGGCCCAGCTGAACCCGGTGGACCGGGCCCTGTGCCGGATGCTGTGCAAATCGGTGGCCCGGAAAGACCCCGCCTCCCTGGAGCCCTGGATGCAGGCGCTGCTGTCGGCGGCGGACGCCCCTCAGGACTGGGCCGACCCCGGCCAGCTGGCCCCGCTGCTGGCCCACTGGGACAAAACCCGCTGAAAAACGCAGAACGGCAGCCCCGCAGGCGGTGCGGGACTGCCGTTTTTTGCAGTGGGACGCTTTATTTCCTCCGCAGAGCCACCGCATACATCCCTTGGGCGCGGTGGCATTCTTCCACCAGGGCCTTGGGCTGGGGGCACAGCCCGTGGTTGTGCCAGGGGTCGTTGAACCAGTAGTGCTGGTCGTCGTAGCCCACCAGGAGCAGACAGTGCTCGTTCAGCTTCCAGTCAAAAGGCCGGCCGTTGGGCAGGGTCCAGTGGTCGCACCCAGGCACCGGCTGGAAATCCAGCGTCGCCCAGAACACCACCGGCAGCCCCTGGTCGATGTAGGCGGCGCACAGCTCGGCCGCGGTGCGCCCGGTCTCGTCCACCACCTCGAAGGCGTCCCCGGCGCCCTCGGCCTCCAGGGCGCTGCGCATGGCCTGGCAGATGCAGGGGGCGTAACAGCCGTAGCCGGTGTGGTCGTGGGGGTCGCCGGGATAGACGTAGAGGGGGTCGGGGCCCCAG
>OERA01000110.1_pt1 | contig 14355 bp, 17 predicted proteins | sample 1539901 | NCBI WGS metagenome assembly OERA01 (sample SAMEA3891873, study PRJEB23780) | metagenome | biome: terrestrial biome; feature: animal house; material: Caecal content | place: Italy | collected 2015-05-05
GAGAGCCTGCAGCTGAAAAAATGCGTACGAAAAGTACGATGGACTATCTTCATCAGGATTTTGACCAGACAACTGCCCGTCAGCTTTATGAGAAGATGATCCGATACGCGTCACTGCTTTATCCAAGAGATAATAGAAATACTATTGTAGCAGAAAATTTGTATAACCTTGGAGCTTTTCATTTTAATAAAAAAGAGTATAAAGAGGCGGCGAAGCTGTTTCGGTCAGGGGCTGAGTTTGCTAATCACGGGGAATCCCAGAATTATTTGGCTGTTCTTTACAATGCAGGTTTGGGAGTAGAAAAAGATGACATTGCTGCTTTGTATTGGTTTGACCGTGCTACAGATAACGGTGTGGAAGTGTCAAAAAAAGACCGGGATGGAATACTAAATGCATATTATGAGAATTTTTCACCGGAGAAGTTTTATGATACGATGGATTATCTTGTAAAAGCCTGTGTGAGCGGCAGTGAAGAGATTCCTCAGGACCAGAAAAAGGCAAAATACTGGCGGAAACAGTGCGAACAGCTTTTGAAGGGCAGGAAAGAACAAGAGGAAACAAAACAGGCTGCACCTCCAAAGACATTGGAGGAACTGGTCCAGATTTGCCTCGATTATCTTCTTGAAAAAAGAGATGACGAAAGGCAAGGGGTTACTTTTCCTGTTCCAGGGACAGGTAATATTGCAAGGCTGTATGCTGGTCCTGTTGATAAAAGAAAAAATTCAAAATGGCATTATACTGTTGGAGTATGTAAAGATGGAACAGATATGATGGTATCTCATTACTTAAAAAGTGGTACAAGAGAAGAGGTTTGTGAATACGTAAAAACAGAAGAAAATAAGAGCAAGACAATTGAATCTGTAAAAAAATTAAGTGATAATGTAGATGAGAGATGGTCTTAGGAAAAGGAGGGAAATCGCAATGAGAAAATGGAAAATTTTGATGTGTCTTCTGTTATGTTCCGGGGCAGTTTTTGTTCCAGAGTACGGAAGCACTAAGGTCTATGCGGAAGTGAAAGCTGCTGATTATCTGCTTCCGGATGCAGATATCCGCTATTACACAGAGGATGAGATCAGCGATATGCCGGTAAAAATTCTCTGTTATGCAAAAAATGAAATTTACGCGAAACATGGAAGAAAATTCCAGTCAGAAGAGCTGCAGGAATATTTTGATTCACAGCCATGGTATTATGGAAAGATTGAACCGGGGGATTTTTCAGAAAGTGTTTTTAATGAGTATGAAAAAGCAAATATTCAATTACTGGCTGACAAAGAATTTGAACTGCAGAAGGGCGGATATGTGTTGGATCAGCCGGGTTATAATTTTGAGGACGTGGAAGATTATATTTATGGCTCGGGCAGTGGATTTGATATCGCATCCGGGTTGTCTCTTCATTCCAGTGAGGGAATGGCGCAATTTGAGACAGACTACTTTACCATTTCCCTTCCGGGAGACCTGGAATGGGACTATGAGATTGACGGCAGGGATTCTATTTCTTTTATTTACACTCCTGCAAAAGAGGCGGGCGTAGGTGGCAGATTCCTTGAAATCATTGCTTACGACTTGGGAGACAATGAGTATGAGGCATGGCCGTACTGGCAGATTGCGGGATTGGATGCGGACAAGAAATATATTGCCATTCTGCCCACAGATGTTCAGTATGACTATACAGACTCGGTCCAGACAGAAGAATACCAACGATTATTTAAATGTGCGGAAAGATGCGATCAGGATAATGAAAACACTATTTTCTTTGTAAAAAATCCATAATATAGATTTAGATTGGGAACAGAAGTTTATTAGTTTTATTTCAGGGAGAAGGGAAGCAGATGAAACTGGATAAAAGAAAATACAGAGATAAGATCAGAGGTTCTATGATGGGCGGTGCAGTGGGGGATGCGCTGGGCTATCCGGTAGAGTTTTTGTCCTATAAAGAGATATTAAAGCAATATCCGCCCAAGGGAATCCAGGCATATGAGCTTAACTTTAACACCAGAACTGCGCTGATTTCGGATGATACCCAGATGGCTCTTTTTACGGCAGCAGGTATTTTACTTGGAGATACGGGAGAAGGCTTTACAGATCAGGTTCGGATGTCTGTGTGGAAGGCTTACCAGGAGTGGCTGACAACACAGAGTTATAGATGCTGTAAATCTCAAAAGCCATATACGTGGCTGGCGGATATTCCGGAACTGAATCAAAACAGGGCGCCAGGGAATACCTGTATGGGTGCTTTAAAAGGAGGAATCCCCGGAAGTATCCAACAGCCCATTAATCACAGCAAAGGGTGTGGGGGCATTATGAGAGTGGCTCCCTTGGGACTGTATTATGAAGTAGATGACTTAGAGGAAAGAAAAAAAGTGGACAGGGCAGGTGCTGAGATTGCAGCTTTGACTCATACCCACCCATTAGGGTATATTCCGGCGGCAATCCTGACACATATTATCAGTGCGGTGGTCTATGAAGGCTGTACCTATGGGAACTGCCTGGAAGATATTGTAATGGAAGCAATAGAGGTCGTGCCGGATTTGTTTGAGGACAAGGAATATAATAATGAACTGCAGATGTTATTAAAAAAAGCAGTGGATTTGTCTAAAAACACATTTACGGATGAGGAAAATATCCGGAACCTTGGAGAAGGATGGACTGCAGAAGAAACACTGGCTATTGCCCTATACTGCAGTCTCAGGTATCCGGAAAGCTTTTCAGAAGGAATGATTGCGTCAGTAAATCATAAGGGAGACAGCGATTCTACAGGCGCGGTTACCGGGAATATCCTGGGAGCAGTCTGCGGGTACGAAAGAATAGAAGATAAATGGAAAAATAATCTGGAACTGAAAGGCCTCATTCTTGAAACGGCAGACAGGCTGTGCGAAGAATAAAGGAAAACATAATATAGGATTCGGGGAGACATTACGATGTTTGATATCAGTATTACAGTGGAAAATATTAACTTTGAAAAGACAATTTCTGCGTTAATGCCAGGCATACTACAAAAGTGCAGAAAAATATCTAAACCTAATCTGGTACTTAGGATGCTGTTGGAGATGGAAGACGATGCATTGACTGTACTTCTGGGAATTATGCAGAGACTTTCGGAAGATGCCAAGGTGGAACTTCTATGCCAGCTGATGAATGGGTATGGAGAAGTACTGACGGAAAAATTCAATGAATATCTGAAAAAGGATGCATTGGGGAGAAATTTCAGATTTCAAAGTATATACATGAGAAAAAGGAACAACGGAGTGGAGCTGGTAGGCTGCGGCGTACAGATTGATTATATGGCACTTCTTGACGAAGAGGAAGTGCGTGAAAAGATCAGTGATAAAGCAGCAGATTTTGTAGGATTTGGAAAATTTGGAAAAATACTTGCCAGGCAGGCTGGAAATGTACTGAAAACTGCAGTTGGGGCAGCGCCGGAGGAAGCGGAAAAGTTTGGGCTGAAACTGCTTCAGAGAGAGGATATAAAAGAAAGACTTTTAAAACTTGCTCAGGATGTTTTGGAGCAGAAAGGAATGGAAATGGAATTAAAGTCTCTTTTCCTGGAGCAGACAGAGGAGGAAGGAATAATATTGGAAAATAATTCCGGGACTATTGAAATTTCTCCCGAACTAGAGTTGGAGCTTATCAAAGCCCTGGCAGGATATGTCAGATCTGTTTTATAAAAGCGCATTGAGAGGGGGAAGAAAGGTGTCAGATTTGCAAAGATTTATTGACGCGCAGAATTATAATTATCAGTCTGCATTAGAAGAAAAAAAAACGGTAGAAAAACAAGCTGCTGGATCCGCAGGACATAAATAATTAAACTTATGGAGGATGTGTCAGATGGCAAGAGGCAATCTAGCTCTTCGTTATGATATGATGTGTCTGAGTAGGACTTCAAGTTCACGTCAGACATAAGCATCATAGCAATGGTTCGGGCATCGACCTTATCCGTTTTCGTCTTTCTAAGGCTGAGACTTTTTCTGTAAAGATTTGTGTGGAGCGGATTGATGACATAGGTGGGTAGACCTTTGTCAATGAGATAACCGAGCAGGTTGTAAGAGTAGTGTCCAGTGGCTTCCAGTCCTACTTTTATATTGGACACATCTGAGGAAGTGGATTGGATCCTGGAAAAAAGATCATCAAAGCCCTTCCGATTATTCTGAATGGTAAAAACCTGAAAGAGGACTTCACCATCTGAGTTAGTGATAAAGCAGTCATGCTTATCCTTAGCGACATCAATTCCAACGTAGATCATAAGAATACTCCTTAGTAATAGATTTAGATATTGTTTAGGACCACAGAGCTCTCTGTGCTTGTAACCTCGTTCTAAATTAACCGTCATGCGGTATCTAACTGATTAACAACTATACAAAGAGACTGTGGTTGGAGCCTTTCTTAAACCATCGAGTGGTAGGAGGCTTTCACCAATCCACAGTATCTCCAAACAGTATAGCATACAGACCTTGGAGAGGGTCTATAAACACTACTACTATATAATACGAGGAGGCAGGATTGGCTATGGATTTTCAAAGAGAACAACACAGAATTTTTGCGGTGAATGAGAATGGGACAGTGATTGCGGAGATTACTTTTCCGGAAAGAGAAAAAGGGGTCTATGTGATAGACCATACTTTTGTGGATGAGTCCCTGAGAGGACAGGGTGTGGCAAAGGTGCTTATGGAAATGGCTATTGCTCAGATTAAAGAACAGAAGGGGAAAGTGGAGGCAACATGTTCCTATGCGCAACGTTTTCTGGAAAAACATCCGCAATAATATGAACATGCAAAAAACAGATAACTCTAAAAAACAAAAATCGGATTCCGGGTCTATCTGGAATCCCTGGCACGGCTGTCATAAAATAAGCCCGGGGTGCCAGAACTGTTATGTATACCGCAGGGATGAATCTATTGGGAAAGATGCAAGTATTGTGACAAAAACAGGAGATTTTTATCTGCCCTTAAAGAAAAACCGCCAGAAGGAATATAAACTGCAGCCACAAAACGGGAGCGTATTTACCTGTATGACCTCTGACTTTTTTCTGGAAGAAGCCGATGAGTGGAGACCAGAGTGTTGGCGTATCCAGTGGATTTTAGACACCCGTGACCAGTGTATCAAGTATCATGTGCCCTTTCATTTTAAACAGACGGGCACATTTTTTGTAATGAATGGGAAAACTTATCATATTAAACGCTGGCTTCAGCAAAGCCAGGCGGCTAAAGCCGGTATTGATTATGATGGAGGGAAGGAATGAAAAATCAAAAACCTAGAACGGAAATCAGTAAGCAATTATATGATATTATGGTAAAACGGGGTTATCCGGAAAATCTGTGTGAGCTTGTGACCAGAAATCTGAATACGGATTTCACAGCATCTCGTATGATTGGTTATCTTTCCCACTATTCCTATCTGCCGGAAGTAGAAGTCGTAGATGAAATGCTTGCTATTTTAAGTGACAGAAATGAATTTATTGAGAAAAAAGAATCAGAAAAAGCACAGGCGGCTATTAATGATATTTATCGTTATGGATTGGATATAGAGTAGAAAATCAACCTTAAGGAAGGTAACCGGAGAAATGAGGTGAATCTATGCCTTTTCGTATTGTTAGAGACGATCTGACAAAAATCCAGGCAGACGCCATTGTAAATACGGCAAATCCAGATCCAGTGATAGGCCGGGGAACAGACTGCGCAGTTTATATGACAGCAGGCAAAGAAAAACTTTTAAAAGAAAGACAAAAAATTGGATATATACACCCGGGGCAGGCGGCAGTTACTTCTGCCTGTGATTTGCCGGCAAAATATATTATCCATACAGTAGGGCCAGTATGGGAAGGCGGTATTAATGGAGAAGAGGAAATTTTACAGTCCTGTTATGAAAATTGCCTTTGTATTGCAAAAAGAAAACGATGCAAAAGTATTGCTTTTCCTCTGATCGCAACTGGTGTCTATGGATTTCCCAAAGACCTGGCTCTGCAGATTGTGCTTCGCGTAATCAGCCAGTTTTTAACCAGGGAAGATATGATGATTTATCTGGTGGTTTTTGACAAGACGTCAGTGAGGATTTCAGAAAAACTTTTTGAAAACATTGAATCCAGGATTGATGATGCCTATGTATGTCAAAAGAGGGAAATAGAATACAAAGTAAGTTCGGCAGGTAATGCCCCTGCCCCATCTATGCCACAGCAGATTTCAGTACAGAAGAAATCAAGTCTTAGACTTCCGTTGCGGAGACTAAAGGATCTGATCAACAGAAAGAATGAAACTTTCCAGCAGATGCTTCTACGGATGATTTCTGAAAGAGGAATGACGAATGCAGAAGTTTATAAGAAGGCCAACCAGGATAAAAAGTTGTTCAGTAAGATTAAAAAAGATATAAATTACCAGCCAAAGAAAAAGACGGCAATGGCTTTTGCGCTGGCACTGGAGCTGAATCTGGATGAGGCGAAAGATTTACTTGCCAGGGCTGGGTATGCATTTTCCCCCAGCAGTGATTTTGACAGAGTGATTCAGTATTGTATTGAAACGAAGGAGTATAACATTTATGAAGTGGAGGTTATACTTTATGACCTTGGCCTGGAAACCCTCTGTAATTATTAGGGATATAAGTAAATAGAAAAGGTCGCTTTGCAGGAGACCTTTTTCTATTATAAAAATAGTATGATGATTCCAGAAACAGAAAAGAACATAGATGAAATAAACAGGAGGAATCATTATGAAAAAAGGGTTAACAGGTTCTATGAGTGGACTGGAGGCAGATACGATCGGAGGGTTTAATTCCCTGGCAGAAAAGCAGAAAAAAGAAAAGGGAGAAGCATTTATTTCTGTAGTGTTGTTTGATGACAGATCTGAGGTTTTATATGATCGTGTGTCTCTTAATAAAATCGAACCAATGAATGAAAGGCAATATTATGTACGGGGATGCACTGCTCTTTTAGATGCCTTAGGGGGTGCTATCCACCATATAGGGAATGTACATAAATATGCACGGGAAGAAGACCGGCCGGAAAAAACATTATTTATCATCACCACAGATGGGATGGAAAATGCCAGCCATATTTATACTTATGAAAAAGTAAAACAGATGGTAGAACGGCAAAAGGAAAAATACGGATGGGAATTTTTATTCCTTGGTGCGAACATAGATGCCATCCATGTGGCTGGCAGGTTCGGAATCCAGGCTGACCGGGCAGTCAATTATGAATGCGACGGTCAGGGGACACAGCTGAATTACGAAGTGCTCAGCCAGACAGTTTCTAAAGTCAGGAGCTGCAGTGCATCTTCTGCGGCGGAGGCATTTCAGGCATGTGGAGACTGGGCCAGGGACATTCGTGAAGATTACAAAAAACGTCATGGAAGGTAGTACAGCCAATTATAGATTCAGTACTTATGATGACTATTCGGATCTGGCTTCAGCAATTAAACTTCGAAAAGGTGTCTCTAAACCAAGATGGAGTTATTTTCTTCGGGCAGAGAGTTTCTATAATGTAGCATCTGCTTTGATGATAAAGTACAACGATGATGGTAAGATGCAGGATCTTCACGCCAGATCTCATGGGGAAAGCTTTCTTGATTTTATCCAGAGAGCAGACCAGCCGGGACTCTATATCATGGATGAGCCCGAGGCGGCTCTTTCTCCGCAGAGACAGCTGACATTATTAATCCATCTTGTGAAGATGGCCCAAAAGGGTGCACAGTTTGTAATCGTAACACATTCGCCGATTTTGCTTGCTATCCCGGATGCGGATATTTTTTCTTTTGATGAAGGTAGCATCCGGCAGATTCGGTACGAGGATACGGAAAGCTATCAGATCACAAAGATGTTCCTGGATAACAGGGAATATATGCTAAAGAGATTGCTTGCGGAGGATGATGACGAGTAAGGGATGGCTATTATACTACGTGTAGAATGACAACCGTAATAGAAGTTGATAAGATTAAAGTATTTCAATTATTGTGAAATACTGTACGGGTTAAGGAGGGATGCCGTAACTGGTTTTGATCCTAACACCAACAAGGCTACTGTTGAATACAGCAATAAGCCGGGAACAGATAACAAAGGTGAATCTGAACCAAGCATCGTATATGTACATACTTTCAATTTCACAATCTTCAAATATTATTTAACAGATGAGACTCCGACTGGACTTGCAAATGCAGAATTCGAGCTTTACAAGGCAAACGAAGCAGGCGATGCAGCAGATGAAAGAGCGAAGATTAATATTGTTAAGGTTATGGATCTGAATGTAAAAGGCGTGTTCAATGCTACAAGAGCCGCCAGTGAGTGCATGATTGCAAAAGGTCAAGGTGTTATTCTCTCCACCTCCTCAATGGTCAGCATTTACGGCCAGCCCAGTGGCTTTGCTTATCCCGCATCCAAATTTGCTGTCAATGGCCTGACGGTTTCCCTTGCCCGAGAATTGGGTCCGAAGGGTATTCGAGTGAATGCAGTCGCTCCCGGTATTACCCTGACCGATATGATGAAGGCTGTTCCCAAGGAAGTAATTGATCCGCTCATCAAGCAGATCCCCCTGCGCCGCCTGGGTCAGCCGGAGGATATTGCCAATGCATTTGTGTTCCTGGCATCTGACGAAGCATCCTATATCACGGGCGTTGTGCTCAGTGTAGACGGAATGGCAAGAACATAAAAAAGGAAACAGGGCAGCTGGAAACGGCTGCCCTATCTTCAAAATATGGAGGTATACACATGAAAAGAATCATTCCCATTTTAATGACTTTACTGCTTCTCTCTGGTTGTGCAACGCAATCCGCTGAAAAAACCTATCGACAGATTACTATGGAGGAAGCTATTACGATGATGGAGGAGGAAACCGGATACATCATCCTCGATGTTCGTACTGCTCAGGAATATAGCGAAAAGCATATTCCCGGTGCTATCAATATTGCCAACGAATCCATTGGCACAGAGGATATCTCTGAACTGCCGGATAAAGATCAGCTGATTCTGGTATACTGCCGCAGCGGTAATCGGAGTAAGCAGGCATCTGAAAAACTGGTGAAACTGGGCTACACCAATATCATTGAGATCGGCGGAATTAATAGTTGGCCCGGTGAAACAGTCACCGGCGATAAGTGATAAAATCACAGAACAAGGAACGACTACTGGATATAATAAAGCCATAAAAAAGAAAACAGGAGGACTTAAATATGTCTGCTATCAGTGTTAATAAAAACAATTTCAATCAAGAGGTTTTGAACTCGGACAAGCCCGTCCTGATGGATTTCTGGGCTCCCTGGTGTGGTCCTTGCCGCATGGTAGTTCCTCTGGTAGAGGAGATTGCCAAGGAGCGCTCCGATATCAAGGTTGTTAAAATTAATGTGGATGAGGAACAGGAACTGGCTATGCAGTTCGGTGTGATGAGCATACCCACTCTGGTGGTTATGAAGAACGGAAAGATTGTCAATCAAGTCACCGGTGCCAGACCTAAGGCTCAGATTCTCGCCATGCTGTAAGGAGGTGCAAAGATGAGATTCTTCGATTTCCTGAAAGGCCCTGACATCAATCAGGGTGTCAAAGAATATAGCACTACGGATAGCGCAGTCCTGCTGGATGTTCGCACCCCCGACGAATACCGGCAGGGGCATATCCCCGGCAGTAAAAATGTTCCTTTGCAGTCCATTGACAAAGTGGCTGGCATGATTGACAATAAAGCTACCCCCATCTTTGTACACTGTCTCAGCGGTGCAAGAAGCCGTCAGGCAGCTGCTATTTTGAAGCAGATGGGTTATACCAACGTGAAAAACATAGGCGGAATTTCCGCTTATGCAGGAAAGGTGGAACGATAATATGAAAGTTGTCATTGTAGGCGGTGTGGCAGGCGGTGCTACCGCTGCCGCCCGTATTCGCAGACTGAATGAGCAGGCAGAAATCGTAGTTTTTGAGCGCTCGGGGTACATCTCCTATGCCAACTGTGGTCTGCCATACTATATCGGTGATGTGATTACCGATCGGTCGGATCTGACCCTCCAGACCCCGGAAAGCTTCTTCTCCCGGTTCCATGTAAACATGAAGGTGCGTCATGAGGTCACGGCTATCCATCCTGAAAAAAAAGAAGTTACCGTGAAAAATCTGGAAACCGGTGAGGAGTTCGAGGAGAGCTATGACAAGCTGATTCTCTCTCCCGGAGCCAAGCCTACCCAGCCTCGGCTTCCCGGTGTAGGTCTTGATAAGCTGTTTACCCTGCGCACTGTTGAAGATACCTTCTGCATCAAGGATTACATCAATGCAAACCATCCCAAATCCGCTGTACTGGCAGGTGGTGGCTTCATTGGATTGGAGCTGGCAGAAAACCTGCGAGAGCTGGGGATGGATGTCACCATTGTCCAGCGTCCAAAACAGCTTATGAATCCCTTTGATGCCGATATGGCTTCTTTCATCCATAATGAAATGCGCAAGCACGGTGTAAAGCTGGCACTTGGTCATACCGTAGAAGGGTTTGAGGAAAGGGACGGCGGCGTGGATGTGCTGCTGAAAGACGAACAGCCTCTCCATGCGGATATGGTAATCCTGGCCATTGGTGTTTCTCCCGAAACCACCCTTGCAAAGGATGCCGGGTTGGAACTGGGCATTAAAGGAAGTATTGTGGTCAATGACCGAATGGAAACCTCCATTTCCGACATCTATGCCGTGGGCGATGCGGTGCAGGTGAAGCACTTCGTCACCGGGCAGGATGCTCTGATCTCTTTGGCTGGCCCTGCCAATAAACAGGGACGAATCGCTGCAGACAACATCTGTGGCGGAGACAGCCATTATACCGGCTCCCAAGGCAGCAGTGTCATCAAGATCTTCGGCATGACTGCCGCTACTACCGGCGTAAATGAGACCAACGCCAGAAAAACAGGGCTGGATGTTGATACGGTTATCCTGTCACCCATGAGCCATGCAGGTTACTACCCTGGCGGGAAAGTCATGACAATGAAGGTGGTCTTTGAAAAGGCGACTTATCGCCTGCTGGGTGCGCAGATCGTAGGCTATGAAGGTGTGGATAAGCGCATTGATGTGCTGGCCACCGCTATCCGGGCAGGAATGAAAGCCACGGAACTGAAGGATCTGGATCTGGCCTACGCACCGCCTTATTCCTCTGCGAAAGACCCGGTAAATATGGCTGGCTTTATGGTTGAGAATATCGCAAACAGTGTTCTGAAACAATGGCATCTGGAAGATGCAGATCGTCTTCCTCGTGACGGAAGCGTAACTCTGTTGGACACCCGCACTGTGGAAGAATTCGCACACGGACACATTGACGGCTTCTTTAACATCCCGGTGGACGAGCTGCGGGAGCGGCTGGGTGAGCTGGACAAGCATAAGCCTGTCTACGTCATTTGTCAGAGCGGTCTGCGCAGCTACATTGCCTGTCGTATCCTGGCCGGAAACGGCTTTGACTGCTATAACTTCTCCGGCGGCTTCCGGTTCTATGATGCTGTGACCAATGATCGCTGTCTCATTGAATCGGCTACGGCCTGCGGAATGGATCGAGCATAAAATCAGGACATAGATGATGGAAGTATAAAAGGCAGTATGCCGCCTGTCGGTTTCCCGGCAGGCGGTTTTTTACAGGAGGATGCCTATGATTCAAGATAATGCCAGCTTTACCTTTTTACATCGCATAGAGGAAGTAGAACTGAACATTGAGGATGGACGCTGGCAATCTGCTTTGGCATTGGCGCTGACTTTGCCTGATATTTGTGGCGGAATTGCTTTCCCAGAAATTGTAAAGCGTTATCGGGATGGGCGTGCTGTTCTGGACAGAAACCAGAGACCAACTCGTGATGTAGGAAATCAATATATTCGTTGGTTTGATACATACGCAGCACCTTTCTTTAAAGTTTCTGCGCAGGATATCTCGCCCTATATCTGCGGAGAACGATGCTGGCAGCTTCGATGTGAATACCTACACCAGAACAAAGGCTTTGCAAATACCGAGGACAATACTTCGATTCGTTTTCACCTGGGCGTGAATTGCGGAACCTCAGTTTGTCAACTGGATAGAATTAGTTCTGACAATAGCCTTACGGACATCCGTATCGATATTGAACAGTTTTGCCGAAGAATGTGTCAAGCGGTCAGAGCTTATTATGAAGCAGTACATACAGAAAAAGATTTCAACCTTTATAATACGCCAGTTCTTGATTTTATAAAGGCATCACAAGATGAGCAATCAAATGCCACGATTGCCATTATGTGCAGTGATTCAGCCTATGGGAACGGACTGAGACTGGTACTGCAGAAGTTATCCAAACATATCCTTGTATTTGAAACCCCGGAAGCCGCAAGAAAAAAGCTTGGAAAGAAAAAAGTGATGTCGCTTCAACAGCAGATTGGTGATCTCCAAAATAAAATTAGTATTCTTGAGAAACAATATCTTGCAGCTGAACAGTATAACGATTCTCTCAGGCAGGAAGCATACACGGTTCATTTATATGCTTCTCTCTCGCTGGAGGAGGCAAGAAAAACATCCATAAAAGATAAGCAGTCTCAAATCATCCGTTCCAGTGAACATATCCTCGAGTTACTTAATAACGAAAAATTTTAGTGCGGCAGCAATGTCGCACTATTTTATGTGATCTCATCACCGAAATGTTATTTTAGATTGGCTATACTATAATCAAGCAAAGGAAAGGAGCTGGCAGTATGGCAGTTATCAATATTAATAGAAATCAATTTGAAGAAATGGTGCATAGCGAAAAGACTGTTCTGGTGGAGTTTTCAGCCCCTTGGTGCGTATATTGCCGCCGTCTGGCTCCAGCATTGGAAAGCGTTGCTGAGGAATATAAGGATACGCTGGTATTCACTGCTGTCAACATTGATGATGAACCGGAATTGGCTGAGACCGAGGCTATTGAAGTTGTCCCTACTCTACTGATCTATCACAGCGGACAGACTCTTGGCTCTATCGTCGCTCCGGAATCCAGAGCGCAGCTGGTGGCTTTTATTGAGGAAACCTTACAGCACCGGACTCAGGAAGTAAATAATGCGCAGCATATCTATGACATGATCGTTGTAGGTGGCGGTCCCGGCGGGTATACCGCAGCCCTTTATGCTGCAAGAGCAGGAATGGACACCGTGGTTTTAGAAAAGCTGTCTGCCGGTGGGCAGATGGCTCTGACCGAGCAAATCGACAACTATCCCGGCTTCGAGGATGGCATCGACGGTTTCTCCCTGGGAGAAAAAATGAAGCGAGGAACGGAGCGGTTTGGTGTGGAAACCAAGCTGACTGAGGTGCTGTCTCTGGAACTGTCAGGTTCTGTAAAGAAAGCTGTGACCAGCGAAGGCGCTATGTACGCAAAATCCATCGTATTGGCTACAGGAGCCGGTCCCAGAGAGCTGGGTGTTGATGGGGAACAGGCGTTAATCGGTAAAGGTGTCCATTACTGTGCAGCCTGTGACGGAATGTTCTATCGGAACAAAACGGTTGTCATCGCAGGAGGTGGCAATACCGCTGCGGCGGATGCGCTGATTCTCTCCCGTATCTGCAAAAAAATCATCGTCGTCCACCGCAGAGGCACCCTAAAAGCAACAAAGATCTACCATGAACCTTTGATGAAAACAGAAAATGTAGAATTTCTCTGGGACAGTGAGATTATAGCTCTGCTCCATAACGAAAAGCTGACCGGTATCCAGATTAGGAACGTGAAAACTGGAGAAGAAAGTACCATTGCTTGCGATGGTGTATTTGTAAGCGTGGGAAGAAAGCCTTCCACCGAATTGATGAAAGATCAGATTGAGATTGATCCGGCTGGATACATTATTGCAGATGAGAGTACCCGCACCAACATCCCCGGTGTGTTCGCCGTTGGGGATGTCCGCACAAAGGCATTACGGCAGGTCGTAACTGCTGTAGCCGATGGGGCAACTGCTGTTCACTATGCAGAGGAATATTTAGCAGGAGGAATGTGAGATGAAAGAAAAAATTAAAAAATGGCTGAAGCCAGTTCTTTTTACCGCAGGCGGCGCATTAGTTGGCCTTGCATATTACTACTTTGTGGGATGCCCCACTGGAGCTTGTCCGCTGACTTCTAACCCGTTCATCACGATGGCCTATATGGGCTTTATCGGCTGGCTGTTGTCCGGTATTTTCGGAAAGGGGTGCAGCGGTTCATGCAATACGCAGTAGCTTTCCTGGAGGGCATTATCACCTTCATATCACCCTGCCTGCTTCCCATGCTGCCCATCTATATCTCCTATTTTGCAGGTAGTGGAGAACGCAGCACAAAAAAGACCTTCTTGAGAAACTTATGCGAGAATATGACAATATCAATATGATTAGACTTAATCTTAATGAAGCTGTGGTACCACTTGAGCTTGGAAACAGAATTGCGGGAATCAACGAAGATATGGATAAAAGTATACATG
>OERA01000111.1_pt1 | contig 14352 bp, 13 predicted proteins | sample 1539901 | NCBI WGS metagenome assembly OERA01 (sample SAMEA3891873, study PRJEB23780) | metagenome | biome: terrestrial biome; feature: animal house; material: Caecal content | place: Italy | collected 2015-05-05
ATTTTGACTTCGACCTCGCCCGCGTCACGGCCGATTACCGCGGCGTCAACCCCGAAGCCCCGCAGTTCGAGGTCTCCAGCCGCACCGGCGCAGGGCTGGACGCGCTGGCCGGGCACCTGGCCGCGCGCATCCGCGCCGCCCTGGTATGAAACGCCTGCGCCTGCAGGTGAACGGCATTGTGCAGGGGGTGGGCTTCCGCTACCGGGCCCGGTATGCCGCCGGCCAGCTGGGCCTGACCGGCTGGGTGGAAAACGAGGACGACGGCACCGTCACCCTGGAAGTCCAGGGCGACCCCGCCCTCTTTGCCCGGATGTTCGACATGATCGCCGCGGGAGGCTATATCCAGATCACCGGCATCCGCTCCCAGGATGTGGAGCCCGACCCCTGGGCCCGGGGCTTCTCGGTGCGTGGGTACTGAAACGACAAAGAAAACCCCGCCGTCCTGTGCGTTGTGCTGCACGGATGGCGGGGTTTTTTGATTGTCTGAAGGTTTGGTCACCCCGCCACTTTCAGCGGGCTGTTGTCGGTCCAGAGGGTGCCGTCCAGCAGGCGGGTGAGGGCAAAGGTGCCCCCCGCCGAGACCCGGGCCGGGTCCAGGGCAAAGAAGTCGCTCTCCGACAGGTCTGCCGGGTCGGCGGCAGGGTCGTAGCCCACCACGCAGACCCAGTGGCCGTAGGTGTCGCTGGTGGAAATGTGGGGATAATTGACCACGTCCCAGCCGGCGCCGGTCAGGTGGTATTCCTCGGTGGAGGTGCGCTCCTGGTGCTTGGACACCCCGCTGACGGTGGTGTTCTGCAGATGGACGATCACCGGCCGGCCGGCGTTCAGCTCGCTGTAGAGCTTGTCCAGGCAGGCGTCCAGATCGCCGGAAAAGCCGCTGTACCCTGCCGCCGACCAGACCGCCCCGTTCGACCACATGCCGGCCCCCGAGCTGACCGTCCCGTCCAGGACGGTGCGGGCGTAGCGCAGGGCGTACAGGCTGCACTGGCCCGGGGCCTGGTTGCCGATGGAGAGGATCTGGTCCTCGTCAAAGTCCAGCATCTGGATGCCGTAGCGGTTTTCCAGGCCGGCGGCCAGGGCGCGGGGCAGGGCGGAGACCAGCAGGGCCAGCAGGAGCAGAAGCGCCGGCAGGATGCGGCGGGCGGTAGTGTGCATGGAAAAAGCCTTCTTTCTGGTGGATTTGTCAAAATGCGGCAAAAGATGTATACCAGAAAAAAGTATAAACGCTAAAAATGGTGAAAATGTGAGAACCGGCCGGTTTGAATGGAGAAAATACGGCGCTTTTTTTAGCAAAGATGCACAAGGCCCCGGGGCCCCTGTGGTGACAAAGGCCCCGGAATATGGTACAATGGCACAAAACAGAAAGGAGACGCCCTATATGGAACCCCTCATCAAATTCTGGCTGTTCCTGTGCCACTGGGTGGAGTTTGACACCTTTGAGACCGAAGAGGACCTGAACGACACCCTCGAGACCCTGGGCCGGGCCGGGCTGCCCTACAAGACCCGCACCCGCCGCACCCGGGAGGGGACGGAGGAGCTTGTCCTCTATGTAAAAAACGCCGACCGGGATTACGCCCGGTACTGCACGGGGTGGCGTCCGTTTTGAAAGGCGGGGGCGCTGCCCGCCCCTGCAAAAAGCCATTGGAAAGGAATCGACCCATGAAACAACTGACTTTGTGCCGGGCCGCTGCCGCGGCGCTGTGCCTCCTGCTGCTGGCGGGGTGCGGCGCCGCGTCCTCCGGGCCGGCTTCTTCCGCCGGCGGGGCTTCCGCGGCGGCGACGGCGCCCGCGGACAGCGGGGCGGCCTGCACCTTCACCGACGACCTGGGCCGGGAGGTGACCCTGGAGGCCGCGCCCCGGCGGGTGGCGGCCCTCACCGGCAGTTATGCCGACATCTGGTGCACCGCCGGCGGCAGGGACACCCTGGTGGCCTCGGCCTCCGACGCCTGGACCGACTTTGACCTGGGCCTGGGGGAGGAAGTGGCCAACATCGGCGGGGCCATGGGGGTCAGCGTGGAAGAACTGCTGGCCGCCGCCCCCGACCTGGTGCTGGCCTCCACCAATATCCCCTCCAACCAGGAGATGCTGCCCGCTTTGGAGGCGGCGGGGGTGGATGTGGCCTTTTTCTCGGTGGACACCTTTGAGGATTATCTGCGGATGCTGGAGATCTGCACCGGCCTGACCGGAAATCCGGAGGCCTACCAGACCTACGGTGAAGCCGTCGCGGAGGAGATCGAGGCGGCCCGGGCCCGGGCCGCCGCCGCCCTGGAGGAGCAGGGGCCTGAAAAAGTCCTCTATATCCGGGCGGCGGCCTCGGTGGTCAAGCCCAAGGGCAGCAGCGGCACCGTGCTGGGGGAGATGCTGGCGGACCTGGGCTGCATCAACATCGCGGACCAGGACCAGAGCCTTTTGGAGGATCTGAGCATGGAGGCCATCCTGGCGGCGGACCCGGACAAGATCCTGATCGTGCTGCAGGGGGCGGACCCCGATCCCGCCAAAGCGCAGCTGGAGGGGGAAGTGCTCTCCAACCCGGCCTGGCAGCAGCTGACCGCCGTCCGGGAGGGCAGGGTCTACTATATGGACAAGGACCTGTACCATCTCAAGCCCAACGCCCGGTGGGGCGAGGCCTACGACCATCTGGTGGAGATCCTGTATGGCGTCTAAGCGCAGGGTGCTGGCGGTGACGGCGGTGCTGGCGCTGCTGGCGGGGGTGGTCAGCCTCTGTGTGGGCGCGGTGACGGTGCCGCCCGGCGAGCTGCTGGCCGCCCTGGCCGGCCGGGGCGAAGGGACCGGCGCCGCCATCGTCCTGTATGTGCGGCTGCCCCGGACGGCAGGCTGCCTGGCGGCAGGGGCCTGTCTGGCGGTGGCCGGCGCAGTGATCCAGACGGTGCTGGCCAACCCTCTGGCCTCTCCCAGTGTGATCGGCGTCAACGCGGGGGCCGGGGCGGCGGTGGCTCTCTGCTGCGCCCTGGCCCCCATGGCGGTGGGGCTGACCCCCATCGCCGCCTTTGGAGGGGCCTTCGGCAGCGCCATGCTGGTGCTGGCGGTCTCCCAGCGGGCGGGGGCTTCCCGGATGACCCTGATTTTGACCGGCGTGGCGCTGTCCAGCATCTTTTCGGCGGCGGTGGACCTGGTGGTCACTCTGGTGCCCGACGCGCTGAACGGCTATTCCGACTTCAGGGTCGGGGGGCTGGGCAGCGTCACCATGGCCCGGGTGGCCCCGGCCGCGGCGGTGGGGGCGGTGTGCCTGGCCGGGCTGCTGCTGCTGACCAACGAGCTGGACGTGCTGGCCCTGGGCACTGAAACGGCCCGCAGCCTGGGCCTGCAGGTGGGGCGGATGCGGGTGATCGTGCTGGCTTTGGCCGCCGGCCTGGCCGGGGCGGCCGTCAGCGTGGCGGGGCTGATCGGCTTTGTGGGGCTGATCGTGCCCCACCTGATCCGCCGCTTTCTGGGGGAGGAGAGCCGCCCCCTGATCCTGGGCTGCGCCCTGGGAGGCGCGGCGCTGCTGACTTTTTGCGACACCGCCGCCCGCACCCTCTTTGCCCCCTACGAGATCCCGGTGGGGGTGGCGCTGAGCCTGGGAGGCGGGCCTTTCTTCATCTGGCTGGTGCTGCATCAGAAAGGGGGCCGTCGCCGGTGATCGAACTGTCGCATCTCAGCGCGGGGTACCAGGGCCGGCCGGTGGTGGAGGACGTCAGCTTTTCCTTTGCGCCGGGCCAGGTGACGGTGCTGCTGGGGCCCAACGGCTGCGGCAAGACCACCCTGCTGAAAACCGCCCTGGGCCTGCTGGCCCCCCTGGGAGGACACGTCCTCTACGACGGGGCCGGCCTGGACACGCTGACCCCTGCCGAGGCTGCCCGCAAGGCCGCCTATATGCCCCAGAACCGCCACGTGCCCCGGATCGAGGCCCGGCGGATCGCCCTGCACGGGCGGTTCCCCTATCTGTCCTTCCCGCGGCAGTACCGGCCCGAGGACTACGCCGCCGCCGACGCGGCCCTGGAAGCCGCCGGCGCGGCGGACCTGGCCGGCCGGATGATGGACACCCTGTCCGGGGGGCAGCGGCAGAAGGTCTATCTGGCCATGGCCCTGGCCCAGCAGGCGCCCACCATCCTGATGGACGAGCCCACCACCTGGCTGGACCCTAAACACCAGCTGGAGGTGATGGCCACCGCCCGGCGGCTGGCGGCCGAAGGGCGGGCGGTGGGCCTTGTCTCCCACGAGCTGAGCCTGGCCCTGCGGACGGCGGACCAGGTGGCCCTTCTGGCCGGAGGAAAGCTGGCGGCCTTCGGCACCCCCGAACAGGTGTACCGGTCGGGCGCGCTGGAAGAAGCCTTCGGCGTCAAAATCGGACGCAGTATGGCTGAAAACGGCTGGCACTACTACTATCTCTAAATAAAAAAGTCCTGTCCAGCCGACATGTGCGGATGGACAGGACACATACATGGAAATTTGGCGCTGAGAGTGTGCGAGCCGCTTTGCGGCGAGTGCGCGGTTCGGCGCCAAATTTTGTCCCCAGGGGGATATTAGGGGGAAGGAATTTCTGTCGCGCGGCTGCGCGCAGAAATGGGTTCCCCCTAAAGCATATTACCAGAGGGGCAGCTCCTCGCCCTCCTCGTTGATGAGGGAGACGCGGCCGTTGCTGAAATACCAGCCCTCGCCGTAGAGGGTCTCGTGCCCGTCGGCGCAGAGGATATACGAGCCGTCGGGCAGGCCGATGAAGGGCCGGTGCTTGCTGTCGGCCAGGGCGATGTCCATCAGGGGCACGCCGTCCACCGCCTTGTCTTTGGAGAACTGGTAGTGGGGCCAGATGCTGATGTCGGTGAGGCCCAGGCCGCTCATCCAGCGGCAGTATTGAGGATCGGCGGCCTCGCCCGGCTCTTCGGGCTGGGCGTAGACGATCTGGGCGGCGTTCATCGAGCCGGCGCTGATGCTCAGGATGAGGCCCTCGTAGCTCTGGATCAGGGCGGGCAGGCCGATCTCGGAGAAGAAGCGGTTCTGGGTGGGGACGTGGCCGCCCCCCAGGATCAGGAAGTTGCAGCGGGGCAGCAGCTGGCCGATCTCGTCGGCGTTGCGGCTGTCGCAGGGGGTCAGGCCGTCCAGCGGCAGGCCGGCGTCGGCCAGGCAGCCGGCAAAAAAGCGGCAGGCTTCATCGTTGGCGCCGTGGGCCTCGGGGTCGGCGGCCAGATACAGCCCTTCGGGGGGCTCTTCCGGCCAGGCGGCGCGCAGCCGCGTGATCAAGCCGTTTTTCCGGTCGAGGGCAGGGCAGGGGCTGGGCTCAAAGGGGCAGCCGGAGGGGCTGCTGGTCAAAAACAGGGTCATACGGGTTCCTCTTTCCTAGCTGGGCACAGATAGCGCGCACAACACTTGTGCAGCGGTATTATTGTAGCACAAAATGCCGCAAGTGGGGAGGGCAAATTCCAACAAAAGAAAAGGGCCCGCTTTACGCAAAACGCACAAAACAGGACATCCGCCCGGCAAAAAAGCCCCGGCCGGCGACGGGCGCACGGCCGGGGCTGGATGCAAAAGGGGAGCGGCGGGGCGTTCAGTTCCCGTCGTACAGGCCGAAGAGGTCCAGCAGCTTTTCCCAGAAGGTCAGCTCTTTGGCCGGGGCCTGCTGGGCGTCGGCGGCCGCGTCGGGCTGGATGGGTTCGGTCTGCAGGGCGAACTGCAGGGCCGACACGGTGTTCTGGCCCGAGGTGAAGGAGACGGGGGCGCTGGGGGCGGCCAGGGTGTCCAGCAGGCTGCCCAGTTCCTCGTCCAGCTGCATGCTGCTGGTCTCGGTGTACAGCTGGTGGGCCCCGGCCACCAGCATCAGGGAGGCGGCGCTGAGCTGCTGGGTGCCGGCCAGGATCTGGTCGACGCCCTGGGTGTAGGCGTTGACGCCGGTGTCGAAGACCCCGTACTGGGCGGCCAGGGTGGAGACGGCGTCCGAGAGCAGGGCCATGTTCTGCAGCATCCCGTTCAGGACGCCGGCCATGGCCTGGATGCCGCTGTCAAAGGCGGCGTAGCCCTCCCGCACGGCGCTGGTGCCCTGGCGCAGGGTGCCGATGCCCTGGCTGACCGTGTCCAGATACAGCTGCATGGCCCCGGCCAGGGCGGTGTTGCCCTGCAGCAGCAGGACGATCTGGCTGATCTGGTCCCCCACGCCGAAGGGCAGGCCGGTGAGGCCCTGCAGCAGGGCGATGGCCTGGGCGTTGCCGGCGGCCAGGGTGTCCAGGTCCAGGCCGTTCTGGGCCAGGATGGACTTGAAGGCGTCGTAGTTGACCTGGCTCTCCAGCAGGGCGACGCCGTCGTCCAGCTGGTCGATGCCGCTGCCGATCTGCTTGGAGGCCTCCAGCAGCATGGTCAGCTGGTCGTTGGAGGCGGAGATGCCGGACAGGGCGCTCTGGAGCTGGAGCAGGGCGGCGTTCACCGCCGCCGAGCCGCCGGTGAGCAGGGCGTTCTGGTCGGTGAGCAGGGTCAGGCCCTGCTCCAGGGCGGCGATGCCCGCGCTGAGGGCGGCGGTCCCCTCGTCCAGCTGGCCGGTGCCGGTGGTGAGCTGGTTGAGCCGGTTGGTCAGGGCCACGCCGTCGATGTCCAGCTTGAGCTGCAGCTGGATGCCGTTGAGGGTGATGGCCGGCATGGAAAAGTTGGTGACGTCGGCGGCCACCTCCACTTCGCTGGTCTGGCCGGGCAGCAGGGTGAAAATGATCTGCCGCTGGCTGCCCACGCTGGCGATGGTGCCCCCCGCCGCGCGGATGTTGGAGGCGCTGGCGGTGTCCAGGGTGACGGTGGTCTGCAGGGCGTACTGGTCAAACCAGTCCCCCTGGCAGGCAGGGTTGGGCTGGACGTTGATCCGGATGATGAGGGCCCCGCTGCGGCCGGCCAGGGCGGCGGGGTCGATCTCGGTCCCGTCCAGGATGTAGTGGATCTGGATCAGCCAGGGCAGGGGGGTGGAGGGGTCCATGGTGCCCTCGTAGTACAGGTCCCCGTCGGCGGAAGGGGTCAGGGTCGCCGCCCCGTCCGCGTAGGCGATGGGGTCGGTGGTGGTCATGTTGCGCACGGCGGTGTAATCACCGTAGTCGGTGATGGTGCGGCCGGCCGTGCCCCCGAAGTGGTTGACGGTATAAAGCCGCTGGACCTGGCCGGAGGGGTCCAGCTTGGCGTAGACCACTTCCTCTTTGGCGCCGCCGGCCAGGGCGGGGGCGGCGTTTTCTTCTGCGGAAGGGGCGGCGCCCTGGGAAGCGTCCGGCGTTCCGCCGGCGTCCGGGGCGCCCTGCGAAGAGGACGCGGCGTGTTCGGGCAGGGGAGAAGCGTCCGAGGCAAAGGCCGTCAGGGCGGCGGAGGCCAGGACGGCCGACGCCAGGACAGCCGCGGCGGCGCGGCGGGCGAAAGGAACAGATTTCATAGGGCGGTGCCCTCCTTGGGATGTGGATGGACGATGAGCGGATCGATCAGATACAGGATGCCGGGCAGGGCCAGCAGGACGATGGTGAGGGAGGCCAGGCTGCCCACCCCCAGGAAGTTGCCCAGCTGGGCCAGCAGCTGGTTGGAGGAGATGGCCCCCATCAGGAAGCCCACCACCGCCAGCCCGCTGCCGGTGGTCAGCACCGAAGTGGTGACGGTGGCGACGGTGGCGACGATGGCCGGCTTTTTGTCCAGAGTCTGCCGGTATTCCCGGTAGCGGTCGGAAAAGAGGATGGCGTAGTCCACGGTGGCCCCCAGCTGTACCGAGCTGATGATGAGGTAGGCGATGTAAAAGACCACCGTGCCCGTAAAGTAGGGCAGGGCCAGGTTGAACCAGATGGCCGTCTCGATGCACAGCACCAGGACGATGGGCAGGATCAGGCTGCGCTCCAGGAGGAGCAGGACCAGGAACACCGCTGCGATGGCCACAAAATTGACCATGGCCATGTCGCCGGTGATGGTGTCCATCAGGTCGTAGGTGCTGACCCCCTGGCCCGCCAGGTACCAGCTGTCGGGGTAGTACTGCTGGGCGATGGCGCGGACCTGCTCTACCAGGGCGAAGGCGGCGTCCCCCTCAAAATCGGCGGCGACCGACAGGACCATCCGGGTGGTGCCGTTCGAGACCAGCTGGGAGAGGGTGGCGTCGTCCAGGTAGCCCGGCGGGATCTCGGCCCCGGCGGTGTCCACATAGGAGAGGATGCCGGTGACCTGGGGCAGGGCGTGGAGGGCGGCGGAAAGCTGGCTCTGGGTGGCGGTGTCCCCGGCGGGGACCAGCAGGACGTAGGTGTCGCTCTGGCCAAAGACCTCCTCGATGGCCTGGGTGTCCCGGCCCACCTCGGTGTCGGCGGCGAACATATGGCCTGCGCCGTAGTAGTATTCGTTGGCGCCCGAGGCAAGGTAGGAAGGCACCATGATGATGGCCAGCACCGCCACCATGGGCAGCATGATCCGGCTGACCAGCCGCCCGAAACCGGTGAAGGCGGGCAGCAGGGGCTTGTGGCGGGTCTTGTCCATCCAGGGCAGGGCGGTGACCACCAGGGCCGGCACAAAGGTAAAGACGGTCAGCAGGCTGAAAGCCACTCCCTTGGCCAGGGCCAGGCCCAGGTCGGGCCCGATCTGGAACTGCATCAGCACCAGAGCGGCAAAGCCGATGACGGTGGTCAGGCCGCTGGACAGGATGGAGGCGGCCGACTTGATCAGCGCCTCCACCATGCAGTCGCCGGGGTCGGCCCCGGGGCGGGCGGCCCGCACCTCGGCGAACCGGTGGATCAGAAAGACCGAGTAGTCCAGCGAGACGGCCAGCTGCAGGATGCTGCCGGCGGCGCTGGTGACAAAGGAGATCTCCCCGAAGATCAGGTTGGTGCCGTTGTTGATGAGGATGGCGGCCCCCATCCCCAGCATGATCAGGACCGGTTCGGCCCAGCTGGCGGTGGTCAGCCCCAGGATGAAAAAGACATAGAGGACGGCCACAGCGGCGATCTGGGCCACTTCCACCACGGTGGAGTTGGTGGCCGCCGCGGTGGACACCGCCGAGCCGGTCAATGCGCCGGCGTCCCCCAGCAGGGCGTCGATGGCGGCCACGGCCTGGGCCCGCTGGTCGTCGGCCACCGTGATGGTGAACAGGGCCGCCCCGTCCTTATAATAGGCTTCGACGGTGGCGGGGTCCTGCATCTCCAGGGGGACGGTGATCTCGGCCACATCGTCCAGCCAGGTGACCGAGGTGACCCCGTCCACCCGTGCGATCTGCTGTTTGAGGGCCAGGGCCTCGGGGACGGTGACGTCCCGCGCCATGGCCCGCACATTGGGGATGCCCCCGCTGAAGGCGTCCTCCATCACATGGATGGCGGTGGTGGAGGGGGCGTCGGGGGGCAGGTAATCGTTGATGTCGTAGTTGACCGAGACCAGCAGGGACAGCAGCGCGCACAGCACTGCCGCCGCGGCATACCCGGCCAGCACCCGCCTGCGGCGGCGGACGACGGCGGCAAAAAAGCCTTTCCCGTTCATGAAAGGACTCCTTTCCTGGAAGGTTTCTCGTTTCTTTATTATAAAAGTTTTGGGCGGAAAGGGAATGAACATCCTGTGAATTTTTTTGTACACATCCGCCCTTTTGTAAGGATTGCCAAGGGTGCGGGGGGACGGTATAATAGAGGAAACGAGCCGAACAAAAAGGAGGAACCTGTATGGAACACCTGTATGAAAAAGCCTCGGCCAGCGCGGCCTATTTGAAAGAACAGCTGCGCTTTGCCCCCAGGATCGCGGTGGTGCTGGGCTCGGGGCTGGGAGACCTGACCGCCGGCTTTACCGACACGCGGGAGATCCCCTACGCCGACATCCCCCATTTCCCCCAGTCCACGGTGGCGGGCCACAAGGGCGCCCTGCTGGAGGGCAAACTGGGGGACACCCCCGTGCTGGCCATGGAGGGGCGCTTCCACTTTTATGAGGGCTACACCATGAAGGAGGTGTGCTATCCCTTTTATGTGTTCAAGCTGCTGGGCATCGAGACGGTGGTGCTGACCAACGCCGCCGGCGGCATCAACCGCAGCTTTGAGCCGGGCACCCTGATGCTGATCACCGACACCATCAACATGATGGGCACCAACCCCCTGATCGGCCCCAACGACGAGCGGTTCGGGCCCCGCTTCCCCGACATGACCGAGATCTTCAGCCACGACCTGCTGGACCTGGCCCGGTCGGTGGCGGACCGGCAGGGCATCGCGTACAGGGAAGGGGTCTACATGGGCTTTATGGGCCCCTGCTACGAGACGGCCGCCGAGATCCGCGCCTTTGCGGCCCTGGGCGCCGACGCCGTGGGGATGAGCACCGTCCCCGAGGCGATGGTCTGCGCCTATCTGGGCATCAAGGTGCTGGCCGTCAGCTGCATCACCAACATGGCCACCGGCATCCAGACCGTGCGGCACAGCCACGCCCGTGTGCTGGAGATCGCCAACCAGGCCGGGGACCGGATGTGCCGCTGGCTGGGCGAAGTCATCCAGGAGATGCCGTAAACGGTCCAGGTCTGTTCAGCCCGCCCTGCCCCTCTGGGGGCGGGGCTTTTTTGCGGCGTGCGCAGCCGGACAAAAAGCGCGGCCTTCTTTTCTCACGAAAACGGTGGGTTTTGTGACCGGTTCACATTGACGGGGCAGGGCGGGGCGGGTATAATAAAAGCATCGAACCCTTTATCTAAAATGTTGTGCGGGGAGGCTGTGGGATGGAACTGTATCGGGTCAGACGGATCGGGGAGGCCGACTTTGGCTGCGAAGAACTGCCGGAAGGCGAGCCGGTCCTGTGCGAAGTGGAGCTGGAGGGCCTGCCGGGCACGGATGAGGCCGGCAGCGCCGCAGCGGTCCTGACGCCGGACGCCAGCCTTGCCGCCCAAGGCATCGCGGAGGGAGACGTGGTCCTGCGGTCGGGGGACGGCCTGCAGAAGGGCCGGCCCATCCGCACCAGCGCCCTGATCGGCCTGGGGGCGCTGGGCATCCTGTTCGGGCGGAAGATGCCCGGGGTGCAGGTGGTGGCCGATGAGGCTCGCGCCGCCCGCTATGCCGCCCAGCCCACCCTCTGCAACGGGGAGGCGTGCCGCTTCGCGTACTGCGCGCCCGAGGCCGGGGAGCCGGTGGACCTGATCCTGGTGGCCGTCAAGGCCACCGGCCTGGACGCGGCGATCCGGGACATCGCGGCGTTTGTGGGGCCGGACACCGTCATCCTCAGTGTGCTGAACGGCATCACCAGCGAAGAACGGCTGGACGCGGCCTATCCCGGCCATGTTTTGTGGAGCGTGGCCATCGGGATGGACGCCAACCGGTCCGGGCGGAACCTGATTTTTCAGTCGCCGGGCAAGATCCAGTTCGGCGAGCGGGACGGCAGCGTCACCCCGCGGGTGGCTGCGGTGGCCCAGTACCTCACCGCCTGCGGCATCAAAAACGAGCCCTGCACCGACATCCTTTACAAGCAGTGGCACAAGCTGATGATCAATGTGGGGCTGAACCAGGCCTCCGCCGCCTTTGGGATGACCTACGGCGGCCTGGCCCAGGACAACGCCCAGCGGGCCCTGATGCTCTCGGCCATGCAGGAGGTGATCCGGCTGGCCAACGCCGAAGGGGTGCCGCTGCCCCCCGACGACGATGTCCGATGGCTGGCGGGGGCCATCCCCCGCTTCCGGCCGGACAGCAAGCCCAGCATGGGCCAGGATGTGGACGCCCGCCGCCCCACCGAGGTGGAGGAGTTTTCGGGGGTGGTCCGGCGCCTGTCGGCCAGACACGGCCTGCCCACCCCGGCCAACGATTTCTTTTACCGGGCCATCCAGGCCATCGAGGCCGGCTGGGCCCGGAACTGAGACCTGCCCGGCTTGGGAGAACCAACCGATTTGCACCGATGCACAAGAAAGGAGCCTGTTTTATGAAACGCCGTCTGTCCAACCTTGCCCTGTCCGCCCTGACCATCGCTGCCGTAAGCGGGCTGACCGTCCTGCGCACCGGTCTGGCGGCAGATGCTGCCTGGCGGCAGGACTACACCCCCCTCACCGTGAACACCTATCCGGTCAGCGAGAGCTTCACCGGTATTTCGGTCACCGATTACTACGCCGACGTTCAGCTCCGGGTCTCCCGGGACGGGACGGTCAGCGTGGTGACCCGGGATGCCGAGGACGTGGCCCATACCGTCCGGGTGGAAGGCGGCACCCTGACCATCAGCCGCCCGGAGCCCACCGTCGGCCAGCGGCTGTTCCACCATAAGGACGACGACCCCGAGGTCACCGTCTATCTGCCCGCCGGCAACTACGGGGCCCTGACCGTGAACACCACAAGCGGCGACGTCGAGGCTGCCGCCCAGCTGGGCTTTGCATCGGCCAGCCTGACCACCGTCAGCGGCGATGTGGACCTGAACGGTTCGGTGGCCGGCAAGGTGACGGTCGCCACCACCAGCGGCGACGTGGAACTGCGCTGCCCCACCGCGGGCGAGGTGGAAGTGAACACCACCAGCGGCGACACCGAGCTGTCCGACAGCTACATCCAGAGCCTGAAGGTCCTTTCGGTGAGCGGCGAAGTGAGTCTGGAGCGGACCACCGCGGCCGGGGCGGTGACCATCGACACCAGCAGCGGCGACGTGGACCTGGAGCGGGCCGACGCAGCCAGCCTGGCCATCACCACCACCAGCGGCGAAGTGGAAGGCAGCCTGCTGACGGCCAAGAACTTTGCGGTGTCCTCCACCGTGGGCCGGATCAGCGTCCCCAACGCCGACCCCGCCGCCGGCCCCTGCACCGTCACCACCACCAGCGGCGACATCCGGCTGGCCGTGCGGCCGTGACCGGGCGCCCCCTGGAAAAATGCATATACCCCAAGCTCGGGAGCACGCTTCCGGGCTTTTTGAAATGGAGGTACCATCCATGCAGAACGTCTACTTCACCCGCCACGGCGAAACGGTCTGGAACGTCGAGAACAAGATCTGCGGCGTGACCGACATCGCCCTGACCGACCGCGGCCGGGAACAGGCCCGCGCCCTGGGCCGGCAGCTGGCCGCCGGGGAACAGGGCATCACCCGCATCCTGTGCTCGCCCCTGGTGCGGGCCAGGGAGACCGCCCAGCTGATCGCCGCCGAGACCGGCCTGCCCCTGGCCGTGGACGTCCGCCTGCGGGAGCAGGCTTTTGGCCGCTACGAGGGCACGCCCCGCAACGGCCCCGCTTTCGCGCTGGCCAAGCTCCACTTTGCCGACCGTTTTGGGGGCGGGGAGAGCATGATGCAGCTGGCCGCCCGGGTCTACAGCCTGCTGGACGAGCTGGCCGCCCGGTTTTACCTGAGCAAGTATTATCTTGCCCGCAGTTTCAAGCAGCGATACGGGGAGACCATCCTGGACTGCCGGCTGTCCGCCCGCATCGACATGGCCAAGCAGATGCTGCGCTACACCGACCTGACCCTGGGGCAGATCGCCGCGGGGTGCGGGTTCCGGGAACAGGCCTACTTCACCCGGCGCTTCCGGGCCGCGGAGGGCCAGACCGCCACCGACTACCGCCGCGCCTGGCGGGGAAAACGATAAAGCAAAAGCAGGCTTCCCAAACCGGGAAGCCTGCTTTTTTACGGTATACGAGGAATCACTCGATGGTGACGCTCCAGGTGAAGGTCTTGCTCTGCCCGGGGTCCAGTTCCTCGTGCTTGCCGGCCTCGTTGACGCTGTTGGCCCAGCCGTTCCAGGGCTCCATGCAGACGAAGCTCTCGGCATCCTGCTGCCAGAGCACGCCCTTGCCGAAGGTATCCTGGTCAAAGGCCACGGTGACCTTGTGGCCGTTGCCGGAATCGGTGAGGACCATGGGGGTCTTGACGCCGGTGAGCAGACGGATGGAATCGGCGGAGCCCTCCTTGCGGGTCAGGGTGATGGGCTGCACGGCGGCGGGCTGTTCGCCCTTGGCATCCTCGGAGCAGGTGGCGGCGTCGATGTGGAAGGCCACGTTTTCCAGCTTGCTCACGCTGAAATAGGGGGGGAAGCCCACGCTGAAGGGCAGCACCTTGGCGCCGGTGTTCTCCACGGTCAGGGCCAGGGTGGCGGTGGCGCCTTCCAGGGTGTAGCGCATGGTGAGCAGGAAGTCGAAGGGATAGACGAACTTGGTCAGGCCGTTGGGGGCCAGGGTCAGCTCGATGGCGGCATCGTCCGCCTTCTTCACCTGCCAGGGCAGCAGGTCGGCAAAGCCGTGGATCTCCATGGGGTAGGCAGCGCCGTCAAACAGGTGGACGCCGCCGTCCGGCCGGCCGCAGTTGGGGAACAGGATGGGGATGCCGCAGCGCGGGCGGTCGGTCGATTCAAAGTTTTTATCCCGCAGCCAGAGGTATTCGTCGCCGTCCTTCTGGAACGAGATGGCCATGCCGCCCTTTTCCGGGGCGACGGTCAGCGCATAGGCGCCGTCGGTGAGGGTGAGGGTC
>OERA01000121.1_pt1 | contig 13261 bp, 15 predicted proteins | sample 1539901 | NCBI WGS metagenome assembly OERA01 (sample SAMEA3891873, study PRJEB23780) | metagenome | biome: terrestrial biome; feature: animal house; material: Caecal content | place: Italy | collected 2015-05-05
GTGCACACTATATATGTGGGTGTAATAGCCGGAACACAAGTCAGCAATTTTTGCAATGTGATACAGCAGCATTTACAACTTAACGTATGGTATAATATATACAATCCATTAAGTATGGAACACGAAAACAAGAAAAGGATGGTTGACAGAATGAAAAAGTTTGAACTGACGAGTGAATTCGTCACCAACGTTTTTGGTGTGAAGCTGTTTCGCATCCGCGCCCTTGTTAAGTTTGGCGACGTTAAGGCAGGTGACCTGGGCGGATACATCGAGAAGGAAGAAAACCTTAACCAAGACGGCGACGCCTGGGTCTGCGGCAACGCCGAGGTCTTCGGCAACGCCAAGGTCTTCGGCAACGCCTGGGTCTCCGGCGACGCCTGGGTCTACGGCAACGCCAATGTCTGCGGCAACGCCGAGGTCTGCGGCAACGCCGAGGTCTGCGGCAACGCCAAGGTCTTCGGCAACGCCAAGGTCTGCGGCAACGCCTGGGTCTTCGGCAACGCCAGGGTCTCCGGCGACGCCAGGGTCTCCGACGACGCCAAGGTCTTCGGCAACGCCTGGGTCTCCGACGACGCCAAGGTCTACGGCAACGCCAAGGTCGCCGTCAACGCCAGGGTCTCCGGCGACGCCTGGGTCTCCGGCAACGCCGAGGTCTGCGGCAACGCCTGGGTCTTCGGCAACGCCAGGGTCTCCGACGACGCCTGGGTCTCCGACGACGCCAAGGTCTTCGGCAACGCCAAGGTCTGCGGCAACGCCGAGGTCTGCGGCAACGCCGAGGTCTGCGGCAACGCCTGGGTCTCCGACGACGCCAAGGTCTTCGGCGACGCCAAGGTCTACGGCAACGCCTGGGTCTCCGGCGACGCCTGGGTCTCCGGCAACGCCGAGGTCTGCGGCAACGCCAGGGTCTAAGGCAACGCAGATCTTATGGAAATGCATTTTGAAAAAAGTGAGGTAAATAAATGGAAATTCGTAAATTCATTGTCTCGATTCATGAGGACGGTTCAGTTTCATCGGTTGAATACATTCCGCCTGAAGATCAAGCGCAGGCGAACTATCAAGCCGGATGCAAAGACACCTGCAAACGTATTGAAAACATGCTGCGGAATGAAATCAAACGTGCAAAGCATAACGCCTTCTTACAGGAGTTTGGACCATTATGGAAAGACACCTGGCTGACCAAAGCTACTACTTGTGAATTTATCTTGGAAAAAATCCGTCAAATGATTTTATATTAGTCGAAACGGCCCTATGGGCCGTCTACCGGGACCGCCGCCCGGTACTGATGACAGGGCAGAAAGGAAACACTACCATGATGAAACGTAACAACAAGAAGTCCAACAGTAAGTCCCGCAAATCCAACATGAACTATATCAAGCTTCAGGAATTCGAAAGCGAGGTGCAGATCGACGAGGGTGAAATGTGGCTGAAATCCGGCAAATATGATGCGCCGTCTGTGTCCGTCAAGATTGACCCGGAAGAAACCATGTCTGACTGGATGCGCAAGATCACCCTGCGAAATGTTGTGCTGACCGTAGAGGAAAACGACAAGGGATATCCCGAACTCGTTATCTCCGGCCAGAGCGACGAAGACGAGGACGAAGATGCAGGTGACGAGTGAGGATTTTGTCCCGTTGCCCGATGAAGAAGATTTGCCGTTTTGACGGTGGGCGGCCTATGGCCGCCCTTATTTTATAGAAGGTAACACTGTGAAAAGCAAAGACAACAAAGCCACCCTGATTGAATTTGATGACCCCATGTTGTACCTTGCGACTACCATTGTATACAGTGGAGTAGTCGCCCGCGACGAGAAGTTTTTTAGGTCAAACTGGGCCAGAACCATTTTTGACGGCCTGGGCATTGATACTGACCCATGGCCCTGGTACAAAGCGGTGATTGATAGAAAGGAGCGTGCAAAGCATGGCAACCGGTGCAGCTAAAGCCAGAGCAACCCTCAAATACGGCCCAGAACTGTACACCCCCTATGCCCTGGAATCCTGGCCAGACAGTCAGATGCGCAAAGAATACACGCGCTTGCGTGATATTGCCCAGAAACGTTTGAAACGTCTATCACAGGACCCCATCAGCGGGACCAGTGATGTATACAAGGAGTTTGCCGCAGGCTTTCCGACAATAAAGTCAATGCGCGGGGACCGGAAAGCGCTGGAGCAAGCTATGGCAGATGTAGCACGGTTCGTCCGCTCCAAAGGCTCCACCGTAGGCGGTGCCCGGGAGGAGTTCAAACAAAAAATGAAAGTAGGCGGCATTGATGCCGATGACGTACCCGAAGATCAGTACACGGTATTGTCTGAGTGGTGGGAGATTGTCAAGGCATCCGGTGTATACTACTATCCGTCGGACCAGCCGTTCATGTACTGGCGGGAAAAGGGCGGCTACAATGTCAGCATTGATGATTTCGCCGATTGGCAGCAAGGTGAGGTAAGCTATGGCAAGGATTGGGACTACAGCGACGACAGCAGCTCTGCCGACTTGCGCGGAGGTTTTGGCGGAGGTCTTTAACTACGACCCTGTCCCCTGGCTTATGGAGCACCTGGACCGAAAACACACAAAAGGTAGGAAGCGGAAAACAAATAGGAAACGCCTGTATTTAAATATGCCGTGTGCGTTTGACATTGAAACAAGCCGGGTATGCGTTGATGCTGACGGTAACCCTCAGACTATAATGTACATATGGCAATGTCAGCTCGGTCTGGATATCACCATCATAGGCCGAACATGGGATGAATGGAAAAAATTTACAGGTGCAATCAGTGACTATTTGCAAGCCAACAGCGGCCCGCATGGCAACTGGTATTTGTGCATGTACGTGCACAACCTGGCCCACGAATTTCAATACCTGTCCGGCGTTCTGGATTTTGGGCCCGGCAACGTGTTTGCAAGTAAACCCCGCAGGGTTCTGAAATGCGACAACCGCGCGATAGAGTATCGGTGCAGTATGCGACACAGCAATTTGTCCCTGGATGCATGGGGAAAACAGCTGGGCGCCCCTCATGCAAAGCTGACCGGTGCGCTTGACTACTCGGTGGTGCGGTATCCCTGGACCCCTCTAACATCCACCGAACTGGCCTACTGTATAAATGACGTGCGGTGTGTGGTGGAATGCCTTTTGATTGAAATGCAGCGCGACGGGGACGACCTTTATACTCTGCCGTTGACCCGCACTGGGTACGTCCGGCGCATGGCCCGGGAAGCAATGTACAAATGGGGCATAAAAAAGGTGAAACGGCTGTTGCCGTCGTGGGACCTGTACCAGATGTTGCGGGAAGCGTTCCGGGGTGGAGACACCCACGCAAACCGTTACTATGTGGGGTTGCACCTGGAAAATGTGGGGTCCGTGGATATGTCCAGCGCCTACCCTGCCGTGCAATGCGAATGCTATTTTCCTATGACCCCATTCAGGCAGGAACCGGCCACGGTTCAACGATTGATGCAATGTATGCGGCACGGCAAAGCCTGCCTTATGCGGTTACAGGTAAAGGGCCTACGGCAAAGGTGTAAGTGGTGGGGCTTTCCGTATATTCCCCTTGCAAAGGTCCGGCACTGTGAGGGATATATAAACGATAACGGGCGGTTGCTGTCCGCAGATCATTTCGAGATCACCATAACGGATATAGACTTTCGCATTATCGCAAAGGAGTATGACTGGGATGCATTGCAGGTGCTGGACCTGTACACGTCCGACTATGGAAAACTTCCCAAGCCCTTGACGGACTGTGTAAAAGAAAGCTACACCGGCAAAACGTCCCTCAAAGGCATACCAGGTCAGGAACTTTACTACGTGAAATCTAAAGGTGACTTGAACAGCTTCTACGGTATGACAGCTCAAGACCCGCTGCAGCTTGATACTCTTTTCGATGAGGACGACCCGGACAATCTGTGGAGCGAATGCAACGACGACCCGGAGGGCAGCTATAACGACCATTGCCCACACCTGTTTCTTCCATACCAATGGGGCGTATGGACAACGGCCCACACACGAAAACGTCTTAAGATTGCGCAATGGGCCGCCGGTAAAAACGGCGTGTATTGCGACACAGACAGTGTCAAATACCTGGGCAATATTGATTTGTCTGATTTTAACCGGGCAGTGAAACAGCTTGCCAAAGACAACGGGGCTTTTGCCAAAGACCGCAAAGGCAATGTGCATTACATGGGCGTGTATGAGCAGGAACACAGCTATGCGGAGTTTATGACCTGGGGCGCAAAAAAATATGCAACCACATACACCAAAGGAGGACCCATCACAACCACCATTGCAGGAGTGAGCAAACGCAAAGGCGGTTTGGAGTTGGCCCTGTGGGGCGGGTTTGATGCATTCAAGCCTGGCTTTATTTTCTGTCTTGCTGCTGGAAACAAGGTCGTGTATAATGACTACCCGAACGTGCCGGATTTTGTGGTGGACGGACACACGGTACACGTGACCCGAAACCTGTGTATTTGTGACAACACTTATTCACTTGGTATTACTGATGAGTATGCAAAGATACTTGGTTATAAGATCATGGAGGTGGTTTAATGATTAAGTTATACACAGACGAAGGTTGGCCAAATTTTTCCGAGGATGACGGCATTCTTTCCACCGGAGCGCCCTTCATTTTTATATGGGGTGGGCGCGGCACCGGTAAAACCTATGGAGCGCTCAAACACGTGCACCAGACCGGGGAAGAATTTTTGTACTTGCGCCGTACCCCGCAGCAGGCGGAGATAATTTGTGCGTCGCCAAGCATGTGGCCGTGGTCCCCGCTGAATGATGATATACACACGCACTATGCGCCCTTCAAACTGCCCAAAATCGCAGGGCTGTATGAAGTGGGCAATGCAGGGGCATACACCGATGCAGGTGCCCCCATCAAACCGGCGCAGATGTCCGGCGTGGTGGGCAGTGTTGTTTCACTGGCGCGCACCAGAGGTTTTTCCAGCCCCCACACTAATATCATAATTTTGGATGAATACCAAAAAGAAGAATCAGACTATTACCGGCGCGGTGAGGGTGTGGGCCTGGCGAACATCTATGAAACCGTCAACCGTAACCGTGAGCTGCAAGGGAAAAAACCCTTGACGCTGCTTTGTATGTCAAACGCCGTGGGCATGGCAAACCCGTACTATATGCAGTGGGAGATCACCGATACAGTAGAAAAGATGATCGGCAGAAAAGAACGCGTCAAGCTGTTGGCCGATAAAGGTATACTGTTGATCGACTTGGTAGACAGCCCCATAGCAAAGGAAAAAGCTAGCACCGCCCTGTATCGGTCCATGAGCGGCACCGACTTTTACAGATCAGCGATTGAAAACCAGTACAGCGCCGAGGAGAAAAGCCTTGTGGTGTCCCGGCCATTGCGGGAATATTACCCGCTGGTACAGGTTGGCCGGTGCTGCATTTATGAGCACAAAAGCAAGCCCCTGTACTATGTGTGCAGGCACCGGTCCGGTCAAATGCCGATGTATGGCACCGGTGAATATGAGCGCAAACGATTCCGGGCTGCTTATGGGTATATATGGCCTGCGTACCTGCAACGGCAGATCGAGTTTGAGCGGTACTCAGATGAAATCTTTTTCCGCGAATATTGCGGGGCTTGACAATTTTCCACAACCGAATATACTAAAGATAATCCCCGGTGCCCATAGGCAGCCCCCAGAAGGGGCGGGCGAGCGTCAGCCAGCGCAAGAACCGGGGATTTAATTGTATCTGTAGGAGGTGCACAGAATGGATTTTAACAGTATGCTTCAGGCTATTTCCAATGTCGGTTTTCCCATCGCCGCTTTTTTGCTGATGTGGTATCAGTGCAACACCGTGGTGAAAGAAAACACTGCGGCTATTACCGAAATGCGGCTGGCCCTGGATGACCTCAAAAAGGAGGGCTGACCCATGGGCTGCTATATCATTTTTGCCCAGTCTGTGACCAACGAGCGTGCGTTCCTGCTGGCTGACTTGTGCACTCGGTTGAACATTGACTACTATAGCGACTGGGCCAACGACGCCCACACGCGGCAGTGCTGCGCTGTGGGACCCGTTACGAAAGGCGATAAAGACCAGGTGGTTGACTGCCTGGCAAATGACACATACGTTGTAATGGAGGCGGTTAAAGTTGAAAATCAGTGAGAAAGCTGCCCTGGCTATGGCAGGGTACACCAAAGCAGAGATTGAAGCAATGGATAAACCCGCGCAGCCCGAACCGGCTGCTGTGCAGAATCCCGTGGTTCCGCAGCAGGTCACGCCTACGGCGGAACAGCCGTCGGTACAGATGCAGAATCCCGCCCAGCCCGCAGCGCAGCCGGGCGGTCAGTATGATGGCCTGGAAATCCTGCTGCAGCAGATTTTGCAGGGACAGCAGGCCAGCACCCAGGCCATGCAGACTATGACCCAGACGCTGCAGGCCAACGCCGTGGGTATGGGTATTCAGCAGCAGCCGGCGGCATCGGCTGAAATGGCACAGGCCCGCATTATCAACCCTATGTATGGTAAAAAGGAGAGTGACAAGTAATGCCTCTTGGTATGAATTTTGCGGACATTTCCGCAATTCTGGCCGAAGTCAACAAACTGGCGACCGGCCAGGAAGTGACCAGTCCCATTGTGGATACATCCAGCTTTGTTAGCGTTGCCCAGGCTACCCAGCTCACCGGCATGGACAATTACACCAAAGCCATATCCCAGGTAATGGGTCGTACTGTTTTTGCGGTCCGTCCTTATGACGCCCCGTACCTGCGTATGCAGGTCACGGGGGATGACTGGTCAAATCATCGGCGCAAAATCAACTATTTCGATGAGGAGCCTGTTCAGGATAAAGCGTGGAACTTGACCGACGGTCAGTCTGTGGATATGTATGAGGTGCACAAGCCCAAAGTCCTTCAGACCAACTACTACGGCCAGACCAACTACTCCCGCGTGTACACCCAGGCGGAAACTCAGTTGGAAGCCGCGTTCAGAGGCCCCGACGAGTTGGCCGAGTTTTGGTCAAACATGATTCTGCATCTGTCGAACCAGATCGAATCTGACCGGTGCAACCTGGCAGCGAACCTTCTGGCAAACCATCTCACCGGTATGACGGTGACCAGCCCTAAAAGTGTGGTGTACCTGCTGGATGAATACAACGCGCAGCAGGGAACGAGCATGACGGTGCAGGATGTATACAAGGAAGCTAACTTCCCCGGTTTCGCCACCTACGCCTATGGGCGCATTAACGACATTTCCAGACTTCTTAAAATCCGTACTACCAACTACCATCAGAATTGGAATATCAGCGGACAGAAGTACAATTTTATGCGTCATACGCCGTATGACCGTCAGCACCTGTATCTGTACAGCGGCACCCAGTCCCAAATCGACGCAAAAGTCATTCCCCAGGTCTACCACGACAATATGTTACGGTATCGTGATTCTGAACTGGTGACCTTCTGGCAGGACGTCAACGAGAGGCAGACGATTGCCGCCACTCCTGTGGTGACCACTACCGCAGGCGTAGCGCAAAAAAATGCGGCAGTACAGCTTGCCAATGTGTTCGGCTGCCTGCTGGACTGGGACACCATCGGGTACACCCCGCGTCTGGCAAAGATTGCCCCCACGCCGATGAATGCCCGGGGCCTGTACACCAACTTCTGGTATCACTACAGCTGGAGCTGGTACGATGACTTTACGGAAAACGCCGTTCTGTTCTTGATGACCTCCGGCGACGTGACCTCTCCCAGCAGCCTGAACACCGCCAGCCTGCTGAAATCCTCCACCGTGAAAGAAGCCGACCCGGCGAAGTCCTGACCATCGGCGGGCTTGCGCCCGCCGATATTTTTATATAAGGAGGTGCAGACGTGCAAGCAACTTTTTACGTATTCCCCAAACGTACCAACAGCACAAAGCGCCCTACCAGCGGCACCAATTACAGCATTGAGATCAAGGCACCCTGCAATATCATAAACCCGGAAATTCAAATTGCCACCAACGCAAACCCCACCGGGTACAATTATTGTTTCATCCCCACGTGGGGGCGCTATTACTGGGTGAAAAACTGGACCTTTTCCGACGGCTTGTGGACTGCCTCCCTTGTTGTGGATACTCTGGCCAGCTACCGTGATCAGATCGGCAGCAGCACCGAATATGTGTTAAGATCGTCGGCGCAATATGATGGCTCAATTGTGGATACTTTGTACCCGGCTACCGCTAACTACACAGCGGTTCATAACCAATGTACTCAAATTTTTGGTGATGATGTCAATCAAGGGAGCTATGTGGTATCTGTTATCTGTTCAGGGTTTGTTGGGTTTGGGTGCACCACGTATTGGTCTATGAGCAACGCGGCTTTCCGCGAATTCCGCAAAGCAATGCTTAGTAACACAGACTACTTGGGTATTAATGCCGAGGAAATCAGCGAAGGACTTACCAAAGCCCTGTTCAATCCCTATCAATACCTGGTATCGTGTATGTGGTTCCCGTTTGATGTGCCCAGCGACCCGGCCCTATCTACCTCTACATTGTCTGTCGGGTGGTGGGATATCAATTTAGGCAGTTCGTTTTCCGCTGGAATTGTCAATAGTGGTTTCGATACTAAAACCTTTATTGATTCCGTGTCAATTCCAAAACACCCGCAATCCGGAGACCGCGGCAGCTATGTCAATCTGTCGCCCTATACCACATACATTTTGTATTATCCCCCGTTTGGTGAGGTGCAGATCGACACAACAAAGGTGGTGGATGCCACTCAACTATATATCAAGACCGTTATTGATATGTATAGCGGCATGGGGTATCTGTATGTGTCGGCTGATTCTGGGTTTACAAAAATTATTGCGGTAAGGTCCTCACAGATCGGTGTGACTGTATCGCTTGCGCAGATTTCAAACCAAACCATTGACAGTGTGGGCGAAGTGGTGAGTGTAGCGGCCACCGGCCTATATGGCCTTGCAAAAGGTGTGACTGACTATTTTGCAGGTAACACCGATGCCGGAGGAATATTAACCGCAGTAGGAGATGCAGCCGAAAAAAGCATCACCACCGCCCAGTACAAAGGCACCGCCGGTGCAGTATCGGTTTATACCGCCCCTGGTTACTTGCAAGCGTTTTTTCAGCAGATCGCCGCCGACAACAACGAAGACCACGGGCGGCCGCTGTGCAAGCGCGTGCAGCTATCCAGTATCCCCGGGTATATCATGGTAGATGACCCTGATATTTCCTTGCCCGCTACGGCGGCAGAAATCGATAGTGTGAAAAGCTATCTCAAAAACGGCTTTTTCTATGAGTAGGAGGTGTATTATAAATGGCCTATAAGCAGAGTATCACGGATATGCCTACCATTACCGTGACCGCTGGGTATCCGGCGTACCCCGATGGCAGCTATCACCGGGGCATTGACACGGTACATGGAGATCATAAAGTCTACGCCCCCGCTTCTGGTACTGTAGTGGTGGCCCAGGTGTGGGACGGTCACACCACCAGCGGTGACCAGTCGTGGGGGAACATGATTAAAGTGCAGATGGCCGACGGCAGCACCTGGCGCGCGGCCCATTTTGCAAGCCAGATTTGGCACGTAGGCGATACCGTCACAAAAGGTCAGTTCATCGGCACCCAGGGTCAGACCGGCAATGCTACTGGCATACATACGCACTGGGAATATGCGACGGCAGACGGTGCTTTGTTGGACCCGTCCGCTATTCTGGGTATCCCCAATGCAGTAGGAACCTATGATGTAGAATGGGACGCCGGCACTGACCCCGGCCCGGGTCCCGGCCCGGACCCCTGGCCGACGGGTAAAATCCCTGTTTGGCTTATGTTCAAAATGGCAAAGAGGGGGCGGTTACTGTGAGTGCACCCTACAGCTATGATCAAATCAATGCCCATGTATCGCCTGTAACGCCTTCTGTAATGCATACCAAAGGCAACGGGTTGTCCTACTATTTCCGAAAATATCTATTTTTGGAAGCGGTGTCAATGGTCCGGTGGACGCTCCCCGACACCTGGCCAAGCAACCGCTTGCAGTATCTGGTGTTCGGGACTGGTGGTGTAACGGTTTTTAATACGGACCGGTACGGCCTGGTATATGACCGGATGGGCTTAACAGGTATTAACATTTTTTACAATCCCACCCACTCCATCATTGCAAACCCTTTTATTAAGGGTGGCCATTATTTGCAAATCGGCAAGCAGTGTGAGATCATCAATCTGCAGCCGGATTACAGGGGCATGGTGGACATTGTGGCATACTATGGAGATTTAATGGCCCTTGCTGCCCAAACAATCCAAAGTAACCTTATTAACAGCCGGTTGGCGTATGTGTTTGCCGCAGGTAACAAAGCCGGGGCAGAGTCTTTTAAAAAGATGTTTGACCAGATCATGCAGGGTAACCCCGCTGTCTTTGTTGATTCCGCGCTGCTCAAAACGTATAAAAATGGTGCTTCCGGGCAAGCCCCATGGATGTATTTTGCCACGGACCTTAAGGGAAATTTCATCACCAACGAACTTTTAACGGCCTTAAAGACCATCAAAGCGCTGTTTGATACCGAAGTAGGTATACCCAACACAAACACCAGCAAGAAAGAGCGGATGTTAACCGATGAGGTCAATTCCAACAACATTGAAACCGCTGCAAAGGCGTCTTTGTGGCTGGATAGCTTGCAGCGGGGATGCGAACGGGTGCATAGGCTGTTTGGCATTGACAAGGATACTTTGTGGGTTGATTGGAGATTTCCGCCCGATACTGGTACAATGGAGGTGACTAACGATGCACGCAACACTCAGCTTTAACGGACTTCTGGAGGGTTATCCGGAACTGTTCGAGGACTTGAAAGTGCCAGCCAGTGTATCAAAAGACGCTGTTTGCAATCAGCTGCTGTTTGATACACTGGAATTAGAGGTGTTGTATTCTGATGGGCCTGTAATGCGCCGGGCGCTTGGTGTTTTTTCCGAAACCATGTTACCGAGCTGGACCCGATATGCTACGGCCCTGGGCCTTGATTATGACGTGCTTGCGTCCGATGACCGCACACGAACCGTAGATCATGCAGGAACAAACACAGGCACCAACAGCCGGAAAAATGTGGTAGAGGGTGAAACCACCAGAACCCCAAACCTTACTACTACAGGTCAGAATAACGGCAGTGACAGCACCACACGGGACGTGACAGGTTTTGACAGCGGAACATTGCAGACCGCTGAGAAAAATACCACTACCCTGGGAACTGGTAACACCATTACCAGCAGCGGCACGGACACGACCACCACTGACCAGACAGTCACAGATACCACTACTTTGGATTTGCAGGACGGGTACAAAGACACCGTGACAGAAAAAGGCCGAGCAGGAAAAGACCCTCAAGAGCTTATTTCTAAAGAGCTGACCATTGCAATGGAAAACGCGGTGCAGAAAATTGTCACGGATATCCGTGCTAATTTCTGCCTGCTGGTATATTAAGGAGGTTATCATGAGTACAGTATATCCTATTCACAAAGCGCCGTACACTAATTACCATGACCTTAACCTTGACTGGGTGATCGAATCACTCAACGACTTTAACACCAGACTGACCAACTTTGTCAGCCTTGCAACGATTAAGTATGCAGACCCTATTCAGTGGGACATCACCAGCCAGTACGAAGCCAACACCGTCGTTGTGGATAGCAACGGAAATGCATATTTGTCTGTGCAGCCGGTGCCGTCTGGTATATCTTTGGATCGTACAGAATACTGGACCAAAATTGGCAATTTTGACGAGCTTTGGGCCGATGTTAAAAAAGCTATCACTCCCATCGACGAGGGGCACAGTACCACCGCAACGGCTGCACGAGCCGTTGATGACCTTGTTTGGGTTGACGGTTCCCTTGTTCGTATCACAAAAGCCATGGATGCAGGTGACGCTTATGTGGAGGGGTCCAACTGCGTAAGCAGCTCCACCAATGAGGTTTTGCACTACCTGCTTAACACGTTCAATGAGGGCTTGAGCGTAGAGCAGCAGGCGCGGGAAGAAGCAGACACCCGGCTGCAAGATGCTATTACGGCAGAGCAGACCGCCAGAGAAGAAGCTATTACCGACGAGCAGCAAGCCAGAGAGGAAGCAGATTCCCAGCTGCAGGAAGCTATTACCGCCGAGCAGCAGGCCAGAGAGGAAGCAGATTCCCAGCTGCAGGAAGTAACAAGTTCTCTACAAAGTTCAGTATCGAAAATCATGATGAGCGGGAAAACATGGATTGACGCCTCGAATCCCCCGCCCGATACAGGTTTAGCAGCAGCTGTAGGCGATGGGGTGGCAGATGATACAGACGCAATTAATGCCGCAATCGTGTATTGCATTAATCATGGTGCTGTATTGTTTCTGTCTGGCAAATACAGAATTAAAGGCCGAATCTATTTATCCGCCGGTCTTAATATTATCGGATGCGGAACAAACTATAGCAACTACGATACCACAAACAGATTCGATTTAACTCTTTTTAAATCCGGATTTATTGCTGACAGTTCCAACGAAGCTTTTTTGTCCATGCAACACGCACACGGTTGCTATTTTTCAAATTTTGCTATTGTTAATATCGGATATTCTGTGAAAGCTGTATACATGGACGCTTGCAGATATTGCAATTTTGACAATATCCGAATTTCGTTTTTCAGCTATGGTATTGAAATGGGTTCTCAAACTACAGGAAGCACAGACAATTCCATGTATAACTACATTGCGAATGTGCACATCGATAGGTGCGACTTGGGCCTACATCTTTTCGGTTCGTCTGATGATGTGTCAAACGCTTGTCACAATGTATTTGTAGCATGCCATTTCGATATTAATAGCAATGCTATTGTCATTGACTGGGCTGACAATAATACTTTTGTGGGAATTTTCACATTCCAGAGATCGGGTACCCATGCCTACGTGTTCAACCCTAAAGCAGGAAGCAACTACTTCATCCACTCTCAAGGCGCGGCAACCAATAAGGCGAACATCAACTTCAATAACTTTTTGCTGTTCCATGATCGTGGAAACGGGCAGCCCTTCCCCGTAGGAGAAGGGCAAGGCAACTTGTGGGTACTGGATTCGCTGGGCAATATCGGGAATGCGCGGGACAACAAACAGACAGTCTATAGCGTGGGAGGTCCTTATAAAATCGACACCCCGGCAGTCGGTAGCATTCGATGGAATACAGACACCTCTAGCGGATATGCAGGCCAGATGTACGACGGAAGTTCTTGGAAAAACTTCGGTGCAATTGTATAACAACTTTAAGAGTAGAGGATGATTCCTCTACTCTTTTTATTCAACATCCAGTGCCTTG
>OERA01000124.1_pt1 | contig 13128 bp, 10 predicted proteins | sample 1539901 | NCBI WGS metagenome assembly OERA01 (sample SAMEA3891873, study PRJEB23780) | metagenome | biome: terrestrial biome; feature: animal house; material: Caecal content | place: Italy | collected 2015-05-05
CTGTGGCGGCCGGTCAGCTGCCAGGTGGCGCCGCCGTCTGTGGTTCGCAGCACCGCGCAGTCATCGTCGGTCCAGTAGATCAGGCCGCCGTCCCCCACCACCGTATCGCTGTCCCCTCCCAGCCGCACCACCAGAAAGCCGGTGCGGTTGTCGATGTAGGCGTCAGCCCCGAAATAGCCGTGGTCGATGGCGTTTTCCAGCGCTTTGCGGCCCTCTTTTTCGGTCAGGCCCGCCGCCGCGAACAGCTCGTCCAGGGGGATGTTGTCCCGGCCGCCCACCACCTTGTCCAGCCGGCGCTCGGCCCGCAGGCCCCGCTTGAGCAGCAGGCTGAGGGCCAGCGCGCCGCCGCCGCCCACGATCTGGGCGATGTTGGCGGCCAGGTCCTCAAAGGCCCAGCCCACCCAGCCGCCGGCATAATGGGCGGCCGTTGTCAGGGTGGAGATGCTCTCCGGCATGCTGACCACCCCCACGAACAGCAGGATGCCGCCCAGCACGGTGCACCAGCTGATGAGGCGCTGGCGGCGGTTTTTGGCTTTCTGCTGCTCGGCGGTGGGCCGGTCGTGGGCCTGGTAGCGGGCGCTGTAGTCGTAGGGGGCGCCCGGCCCGGCCTGCCTGTCTGCGCCGGGACGGGTGTCCTCGGGGCGGAAATCGGCGGCATAGCGCCTGTTCGCTTCAAAAGCCCGCTGCTCCCGTTTTTCAGCGTCCTTATCGATGGCCCGCAGGATGAACAGCAGCACCGCCAGCCAGGGAATGGTGCCCAGCAGGACCAGCAGAAAAATGGTGGGGATGCGGGCGAAATAGTGTTTGTGTTCTGTTTGCATGATACCCTCCCGGCGCGGCGGCAGATCAAACAAACGGGCCGCGCTCCCCTTTATTGTAGCAGAGCGCGGCCCGTTTGTTAAGGCTTTCTTATAAGAGACTGGAAATTTCAAGCCTGTCCGGCCCGTTATTTCATGAGGGCGCAGACGGCGTCGGCGTAGGCGACGGGGTCGTCCACCGGCAGGCCCTCGATCAGCTGGGCCTGGGCGTAGAGGATCTGGCTGTACTGGTTCACCTTGTCGGTGTCGCCGGCCTCCTGGGCGGCCTTCAGGACGGCAAAGACGGGGTGGCCGGCGTTGATCTCCAACACCTTGTCGCTCTTCACGTCCTCGCTGCCGGGCTGGCGGGACAGCACCTTTTCCATCTCGATGGACAGGGGGCCCTCCGCCGACAGGCAGACGGGGTGGTCCTTCAGGCGGGTGGAGACCTTGACCTCCTTGATCTTGCCCTCCAGGGCGGCCTTCATGGCGTCGAACAGGGCCTTGTTCTCGGCGGTGGCCTCCTCGGCGGCCTTCTTCTCGTCGTCGGACTCCAGGCCCAGGTCGCTGCCGTTGATGTTCTTGAACTCGACGGTACCGTCCTTGCCCTCGGCGTCCTTGCGGGGGAAGCTGTGCATGATCTGGAAGCAGAACTCGTCCACGTCCTCGGTCAGCAGCAGCAGGTCATAGCCCTTGTCCAGCACCAGGGAGGCGGTGGGCAGCTTGGCCAGCCGGTCGGCAGAGTCGCCGGCGGCGAAGTAGATGTACTTCTGTTCGGCGGGCATCTTCTCGACGTACTCTTCCAGGGTGACCATCTTTTTCTCTTTGGCGGAGTAGAACAGCAGCAGGCCCCGCAGCAGCTCGGTGTGCATCCCGTAGTCGGAATAGACGCCGAACTTGATCTGGCGGCCGAACTCCTTCCAGAAGCTCTCGTACTTCTCCCGGTCGTTGACCAGCATGGCGTTCAGCTCGTTCTTGATCTTCTTTTCCAGGGCGTTGTGGATCAGCTTGAGCTGGCTGTCCTTCTGGAGGGTCTCGCGGCTGATGTTCAGGCTCAGGTCCTGGCTGTCCACGATGCCCTTGACAAAGCTGAAGTAATCGGGCAGCAGGTCGGCGCACTTTTCCATGATGAGGACGCCGGAGGCGTAGAGGGCCAGGCCCTTTTCGTACTCCTTGGTGTAGAAGTCGTAGGGGCGGTGGGCCGGCACAAAGAGCAGGGCGTTGTAGTTGGCGGTGCCCTCGGTGCGGCTGACGATGACCCGGGCGGGGTCGGCGTAGTCGCTGAAGTGGTTCTTGTAGAACTCGTTGTACTCCTCGTCGGTGACCTCGCTCTTCTGCTTTTTCCAGATGGGCACCATGCTGTTCAGGGTCTCCAGCTCGGTGTACTCCTCCCACTCGGGCTTGTAGTCCTCGGGCTTGGGGTCGGGTTCCGGCTTCTGGCGGCTCTTGGTCCGCTCCATCTGGATGGGGTAGCGGATGTAGTCGCTGTACTTTTTGACGATGGCGGCCACGCCGTACTCCGAGACGTAGTTGTCGTAGTTCTCGGTGTCGGTGCCGGGCTTGATGTGCAGGATGATGTCGGTGCCGGCGGTCTCCTTTTCGGCGGGGGTGATCTCATAGCCCTCCACGCCGCTGGACTCCCACTGCCAGGCCTCGCTGCTGCCGTAGGCTTTGGAGATGACGGTGACATGGTCGGCCACCATGAAGGCGGAGTAGAAGCCCACGCCGAACTGGCCGATGATGTCGATGTTCTCGTCGGTGTTTTCGGCCTTGAAGTCCTGGCTGCCCGAGTGGGCGATGGTGCCCAGGTTCTGCTCCAGCTCGGCCCGGGTCATGCCGATGCCGTTGTCCGAGACGGTGAGCATCCGGTTGTCCTTGTCCAGGGTCAGCAGGATGCGGAAGTCGTCCCGGTTCATCCCCACCGAGGTGTCGGTCAGGCTCTTGAAATAGAGCTTGTCGATGGCGTCGGAGGCGTTGGAGATCAGCTCCCGCAGGAAGATCTCCTTGTTGGTATAGATCGAGTTGATCATCAGGTCCATCAGCTTTTTGCTTTCGGCCTGGAACGGCTGCATTGCCATAGCAAAAACCTCTTTTCTTCACAGAGCGTGCCAACAGAATGCGTTAGCACTCAAATATTCTGAGTGCTAATATACACCGTTTCGGGCAAAAAATCAAGAGGCGGGGGCCAGCCTTCATAAAAAGTTTAAAAATCCCCTTTTCCGGCGGCCCGGCCTGCGGTACAATAGACACAGCAGCAAACTGTTCTGGGAGGTAGAAACTATGAAGATCGAACAAGTGGCGGTGGAGGGCGCGGTCCTGACCGTCTATCTGCGGCAGCCGGCCGAGGCCATGCCCCTGGCCGCGACCCGGCCGCTGGTGCTGGTGGTGCCGGGCGGCGGCTACGAACACGTCAGCGCCCGGGAGGCGGACCCGGTGGCGGTCCGTTTTCTGGCGGCGGGGTACCACGCGGCGGTGCTGGAATACGGTGTAGGGGAGCAGGCCCGGGACTACCGGCCCTTCCGGCAGATCGACGGGGCCCTGGCCCTGCTGCGGGAGCGCGCCGCCGAATGGGGCATCCAGCCGGACAAGATCGCGGCCTGCGGCTTTTCGGCCGGGGGGCACCTGGCCCTGGCCTCGGCGGTGCTGCCCCTGCCCGGCCAGACGTCCTGGGCCGGGCGGCAGCGCCCCAACGCCCTGATCCTGTCCTATCCGGTGGTGACGGCGGGGCCCTATGCCCACCGGGGCAGCTTCGAGGCCCTGAGCGGCGCCCATGACCCGGCCGCCCACCTGGCCTTTGGGCTGGAGGACAAGATCGGACCGGACACCCCGCCGGTGTTCCTCTGGCACACCATGGACGACAAGACCGTGCCGGTGGAAAACAGCCTGATGCTGCTGGGCGCGCTGCAGAAGGCGGGGGTGCCCTGCGAGGCGCATCTGTTCCCCCACGGGGTGCATGGGCTGAGCGTGTGCACCGCCGAGGTGAACACCCCGCAGCCCCACGCCGGACGCTGGTTTGCCCTGGCGGCCGAATGGCTGGCCGATGTGTTCGACTGGAAATTGGGAATTGCGTAAATGCGATGAAAAATTTGCGCAAAACGGTTGACATAGACAAACTCTTCTTATATACTATGGGGTAGAGAACACATTCCACCGGACAAAACCGGCGCGGCGGAGGCCCGCCGGGACGCATCACTCAGGAGGAAAGCCAATGGGCCTGTCGGAAACAGAACGCGAACATCTCCGCTGCATTCTGCAGCAGTACGAGGAGGACCCCCGGGTGCTGGAAATGGACCAATACATCCAGCACGGCTGCGTGACCACCTATCAGCACTGCCGGAATGTGGCGCGGGTGAGCTTCTGGATCAACCGGCGCTTTCACGTGGGGGCGGACGAGACCGCCTTGGCTGTGGGCGCCCTGCTGCACGATTTTTATCTGTATGACTGGCACTGCGCCGGCCGTTTCCAGCACTGCCGGGGGCTGCGCACCCTGTTCAAAATGCACGGGTTCATCCACCCGCTGCTGGCCCGGGAGAACGCGGAGCGGTGCTTCGCCCTCAGCCCCAAGGTGGGCAACATCATCCGCAGCCATATGTGGCCGCTGACGCTGTTCCACGCCCCTTCCAGCCGGGAGGCGGTGATCGTCTGCATCGCCGACAAATACTGCGCCGTCCTCGAGGCGGTGTACCGCAACCGGCAGAAGGCCATCTGTGCCTAACAGCGTGTCGCAAAAGCGCCACGCTTTAGGGGGAACCCATTTCTGCCCGCATACGCGGGACAGAAATTCCTTCCCCCTAATATCCCCCTGGGGACAAAATTTAGCGCAGAACCGCGCACTCGCCGCAAGGCGGCTCGCACACTCTCTGCGCTAAATTTCCCTGTATGTGTCCCATCCATCCGCACATGTCGGCTGGATGGGACTTTTTTGACAGTCTGTTTGGTGCCAGAACGTTGACAAAAAGCGCAGCTTGCGCTATACTGAATACAGAAAAGGGTGCTGCCGGACAAACGGTAGTTCCCCGTTGATTGGTTAAAGAAGTAACCGCACAAGTTGGGAAGCTGGGCGGTTACTTCTTTTTATTTTTTATGGAGCTGAATGAACAGCCCAATAATGCCAACGACCAAAATGCCGGTCTGAATAAGATCGGAATATGTGACCATTGTCAGCCCCCCTTTCTGTACGATCGGGAGGCAAAGAAGCGCCCCCCGATTTGAACGGGGAACACACCGCTTGCCGTTTATCGACAACACCCACCAAAAGAATACCATAACGGCCGGTAAATGGCAAGCCCCCGCTTCTCTCATGGGAAAAGCGGGGGGCTTTTTTACAGTTTTTTGTAGCCGGGGGGCTCGTCGGCGGCGCAGCGGCGCTCCATCAGCCAGGTGTCCAGCCAGCGGCCGTGGCAGTCCCGGGCGATCCGCTCCCGGCGGCCCACCTCCCGGAAGCCGCATTTGCGGTGCAGCCGGTAGCTGGCCTCGTTGTCCTGCAGGACGGTGGACTGCAGCGTCCAGTAGCCGGCCTGCTCGGCGGCGGCGCACAGGGCGCTCAGCAGGTGGCAGCCGTAGCCACGGCCCCGGTAGCGCTCGCCCACATAGATGCTCACTTCCGCCACGCCCCGGTAGCACCACCGCATGTTCACCCGGGACAGCACCGCCCACCCGGCGATGGCCCCGTCCGGGGCCAGGATCACCAGCCGGCACTCCCGGATGTGGGAGGCGTCCCAGGCGCGGTAGGGCGGGCAGGCCGTCTGGAAGGTGGCGTGCTCGGTGGCGATGCCCTCCCGGTAGATCTCGGCCACCGCGGGCCAGTCGGCGGGCTCCATGGGGCGGATCAGCATACATTCTTCTTCCATTGGATCGTCAATTCTTTCGTATCAGGATTGGCCCGTCAGCTCTGCTTCGGTGACGTAGCCGGAGGCGATCACCTTGGCCCGCATCGCTGCGTACAGCTCGGCCTCGGTGGTCTTGACATAGGGGTCGACGAACACCACGCCGACGCCGAACAGCAGCAGGCCCAGCAGGTTCCATCCGAAAAAGGACAGGTCCAGCACAAAGATGTTCCACTTTTCGCCGTCGGTCATCATGGTGCAGATCTCAAAAGCGCGGTCGGCGGTCAGGTCGGGGTTCTCGGCCAGCAGGAAAGGGATGAAGCGGTACTGGTAGCTCTTGACGATGCCGGGGATGATGAGCAGCAGGCTCCACAAAAAGACCTTCAGGTTCATGAAAAACATGACCCCCACCGTGTTCCAGTAGCCGCGGGTAAAGCCCGAGAAGAGGAGGCCCAGCGAGGCGGGGCCGGACCGGTTCTCGGTCAAATAGCGGGCCTGGCCCACCTGGATCACCGGCGTGACCAGGATGCCCCAGCACAGCACGGCGGCCAAAAGGAGCAGCAGGGCAAAGACGCCGACGCCCAGGATGATGGGCAGCAGCAGCGGCACCAGCGCGGAGAAGGGGAACCCGGCGCTGCCGGCGATGGATGCAGCGCCCTCCGGCAGGCCGGACGGGGCGCTGTCGGCGCCAAAACGATAGTTCAGGTTGAAGTCGCCGCCGCACAGCAGGGAGACGATCAGGCAGGCCAGAAAGACCCGCCAGTAACTGCGCCGCAGGATGTCTTTGGCGTTGGCTTTCAGCAGGGCGCGCGTCCACATAGAGCAGACCTCCTTTTCAGGTTGCAGAAAAGCTCGGCTTGTTTCGTTCGGTGGACTTCAGTATAGCAGATTTTTGCCGAAAGCACAATGGCGGCGGCGAACCGCAAAAGTTTTTGACAAGAAGGGCCGGACAGGGTACAATAGAAAAAACTGGCCTCGCGGCCGGTTCTGCTTTTACGGCAGGGAAAGGAAAGACCCATGACGTCCAAGATCAAACAGACCCTCTGCACCGCTGCGGCGGGGGCAATGCTGGCGGCCCTGCTGGCCGCGCCGGCCCAGGCGGCCGCGCCCCATCTGACCCCGGACTCCACCGTGGCCGAACTGCACGGCAACGAAGGGATCGTGGGCTCCGGCTTTGACAGCTGGGACCGCGGCACCCTGCTGCCGGAACAGCCCTGGGAGTACCCCCGGTGGAGCCTGCGCCGGTACATCGGCGCGCCGGTGGACGACGCCGTCGCCGCCCTGAACCTGGTCATCGACAATTACAACCAGGGGGTGCGGGTGACCTACCCCCTCTACACGGCGGAGGAGATCGCCGCCGACCCCACCCGGGCCTCGGCCGAGCTGTATTATTTCCCGGCAAAACAGCCGGGGGCCCGGTACGCCCTGGTCCTGTCCGGCAATATGATGGAGCGCACCGCCCGTGTCAAGGAGGGGTGCAGCGCCGTGGCCCAGCTGCATGATATGGGGTATGCGGCGTTCATCCTGAACTACCGGGTGGGCCGGGAGCTGAAGGACAACGCCAACTACCAGGACCTGGTGCGGGCGGTCCAGTACATCACCGCCCACGCCGGCGAGCTGCAGGTGGACCCGGAAGACTACGCCCTGATGGGCTTTTCCTCCGGGGGGCAGCTGTGCGCCATCTTCGGCACCGACCGGATGGGGTACAAAAACTACGGCCTGCCCAAGCCCGGCGCGCTGCTGCTGGCCTACCCCATCCTGAACTACGTCTACGGCAAGCCCATCCTGTTCTACCTCTACGACGGGGCCAGGCCGGGGGACCATCTGGCCCCGGGGGACTACTACTACAACATCGAGCTGAACGCGGAGGTGACGCCGGATTTCCCGCCCACCTTCCACTGGTTCGGCAAAAACGACCTGACCCTGGGCATGATCTGCACGCCGCTGCAGGGGCCGGCCCTGGACCGCGCGCTGGAAGGCTGCGGCGTGCCCCATCGCATGCAGGTCTATGACAAGGCGCCCCACGGCAGCGGCAACGGGGCCGGCACCGACGCCGCCGGCTGGATCGAACAGGCCGCCGCCTTCTGGGATGCCGTCACCGCCTGAGCCGGGAGGGAAAAGCAACGGATATGAACGCAAAAACGAGCATGGCCGCCGCCCTGGCCGCGGCGGCGCTGGCCTCCCTGCTGGCCGTCCCTGCCCGGGCCCTGCCCGCGCCCTATGTCACCCCGGACACCACGGTGGCGCAGATGCGCGCCAACGAGGGGATCGCGGGCTCGGGCTTCAACACCTGGGACCGTGGCACCCTGTTCCCCGAGCAGCCCTGGCAATACGGCAACTGGACCCTGCGCCGCTTTGTCGGCCCTACCGTGGACGACGCGGTGGCGGGGCTGAACCTGGTCATCGACAACTACAACCGGGGCCTGCAGGTGACCTACCCCCTCTACACGGCGGAAGAGATCGCCGCCGACCCCACCCGGGAAGGGGTGGAGCTCTACTATTTCCCGGGGGAACGCCCCAACGGGAAGTACGCCCTGGTCCTGTCCGGCAACATGCTGGAGCGCACCTCCCGCACCAAGGAGGCCTGCGGCGCGGTCAGCCAGCTGCACGAAATGGGCTACACCGCCTTTATCCTGAAGTACCGGGCGGGGCACGAGGTGTCCAAAAACGGCAACTACAACGACCTGGTCCGGGCGGTGGAGTACATCACGGCCCATGCGGGGCAGTTCGGGGTCCGGCCGGACCAGTACGCCCTGGTGGGCTTTTCGGCCGGGGGGCACCTGTGCGGGATGTTCGGCACCGACCGGATGGGGTACAAAAACTACGGCCTGCCCAAGCCCGGCGCGCTGCTGCTGGCCTACCCCATCCTGAACTACGTCTACGGCAAGCCCATCCTGTTCTACCTCTACGACGGGGCCAGGCCGGGGGACCATCTGGCCCCGGGGGACTACTACTACAACATCGAGCTGAACGCGGAGGTGACGCCGGATTTCCCGCCCACCTTCCACTGGTTCGGCAAAAACGACCTGACCCTGGGCATGATCTGCACGCCGCTGCAGGGGCCGGCCCTGGACCGCGCGCTGGAAGGCTGCGGCGTGCCCCATCGCATGCAGGTCTATGACAAGGCGCCCCACGGCAGCGGCAACGGGGCCGGCACCGACGCCGCCGGCTGGCTGTACGACGCCGTGAGCTTCTGGGAAGCCGTCACGGCCTGAACCGAAAGGGGGAACGGAACGATATGAACGCAAAAAAGACGGCGGCCGCCGTCCTGGCTGTGGCGGCGCTGGCCTGCGGGCTGGCCGTCCCGGCGGGGGCGCTGGGCCAGCCCAACATCACCGCCGGCACCACCATGGGGGAGATCCGGGCCAACGAGAGTTTGCAGGCCTCCGGTTTCGATACATACGACCGGAACGTCCTGATCCCGGAACAGCCCTGGATGTACGACGACTGGACCCTGGAGGAGTATCTGGGCGGCACCGCCCCCGACGCGGCCCAGGGCCTGAACCTGGTCATCGACAACTACAACCGCGGGGTGCAGGTCACCTACCAGATCTACACCCCCGAGGAGATCGCCGCCGACCCCAGCAAGGCCGAGGTGCAGCTGTACTATTTCCCCGCCGAGACCGAGAACGCCCGCTACGCCCTGGTGGTGCCGGGCAATATGTACGAAAAGAGCGCCAAAATGCGGGAGGGCTGCTCGGTCTCCTACCATATGCACCAGATGGGGTATGCCTCCTTTGTCCTGCGCTACAGCGTGGGGCGGGACAACGGGGACAACGCCGCCTACAACGACCTGGTGCGGGCGGTCCGGTTCATCACCGAAAACGCGGAGATGTTCGGCGTCCAGCCCGAGGACTACGCCCTGGTGGGCTTTTCGGCGGGGGGCCAGATGTGCGGCGTCTTTGGCACCAGCCGGATGGGGTACAAAACCTATGGCCTGCCCAAGCCCGGCGCGCTGCTGCTGGGCTACCCGGTCATCAATTATATGTACGCCAAACCGCTGTACTTCTACCTGTACGACGGCGCCGAGCCGGGGGACAGCCTGGCCCCCGGGGACTATTACTATAACATCGAGGTGGCGGCCGAGGTGGACGGGGACTTCCCGCCGGTGTACCATTGGTTCGGCCTCAACGACGCTACCCTCATGCTGATGGACATCTTCTGCCAGGGGCCGGCGCTGGACAAAGCCCTGGAAGAAAGCGGCGTGCCGCACCAGATGGTGATCTTCCGGAACGCCCGCCACCGCACCAGCGTGGGCACCGGCACCGACGCCGCCGGCTGGCTGTACGACGCCGTGGACTTCTGGGAAGCCGTCACGGCAGAGGAGGAGAAAGGGGAATGACGATGCCTGCCGATCAAAATGAATGGTTCCGCTGCCTGAACGCCGGCCTGCCCGACGATGTGGCCCGGCTCAAGGCGGCGGGGTATTACGAGGAGGCCATCGGGCGGATCGACGCCCGGCTGGCCGAGGACTGGACCGCCAGCCAGAACGGCGCCGGCGCCAACCCCGCCCCCGCCGGGGTGGAGGCCCAGCGGGCGGCCCTGCTGGTCCAGCGGGAGATACTGCGCCGCCTGCCCGCCGAATACATCTACACCGAGCAGCAGGCGGTGGAAAAGATGCAGGCCCGGGTGACCGGCTTCACCCTGGAGGAGCTGCGGGCCCTGGAGCGGGCCGGCCGGGTGGACTGGCGGTTCGTGGAAGGGGAAAAGCGCTGCCTCGACCGCTTTGACGAGACGCTGCTGGACACCGACCCCGCCTTTGCCGCCCGCCGGCGGGGCCCTGCGCCGGACAGCGGCGCGGCCCTGGCCCGCCGCCGGGCCACCCATGCAAAGATGGTGCGGGAGGGCGCGGCCTCGGCCCGCATCACGGTGGAGGCCGGCATAGGGATGTCGGACGCGGCCTTTGAGGCGGCGCTGGCCCGGGCCCGGGCCCAGGGGCGCAGCGCCGTCCATCTGCGGGTCTGGCTGCCCCTGCCCGCCGCCTGCGCAAGCCAGTCGGACATCCGGCTGGAACATTTTTCGGAGCCGCCCGCCCGCATCGCCGCGGCGGACGCGCCCCAGCGCACCGCGTACTGGGAGGCGGACCTGACCGCGAACCGCCGCTTCACCGCACGGTACAGCTACACCCAGACCGCCCCCTATGCCGACCCCCTGTCCTTTGTGCCCGACCCGGTCCAGCCTGCCTTCGACACCGGGGAGGAGGCCCCCCACATCGTCTTTACCCCGGCGCTGCGGGCCCTGGCCGCCCAGCTGACCCGGGGGGTGACCAGCCCCGCCGAAAAGGCCCGGCGCTTTTACGACTACATCACCCGCAACGTCCACTACCACTACCAGCCGTCCTATTTCGTGCTGGAGGACATCCCCACCCGCTGCGCCATGGACCGCCGGGGGGACTGCGGGGTCATGGCCTTGACCTTTATCACCCTGTGCCGGATCGCCGGCATCCCCGCCCGGTGGCAGAGCGGCCTGGCGGTGGGCCCCGGCAAGTGCGGCTGCCACGACTGGGCCATGTTCTACATCGCGCCACGGGGCTGGATGTACGCCGACTGCTCCTACGGGGCGTCCATGGCCCGGGCGGGGGAGGAGGAGCTCCGCCGCCATTACTTCGGCAGCATCGACCCGGGGCGGATGGTGGCCAACCGCGCCTTCCAGGCGGCTTTCGACCCGCCCATGCTGGGCTTCCGGGCCGACCCCTACGACAACCAGACCGGCGAGGTGGAGGCCGACGGCGCGGGCCTGTGGGGGGAGCAGACCGCCGCCTTCAAAGAGACGCTGTCCTATGAGGAACTGTAAGGAGAAACCATGCAACCTGTGACTGACCTTTTTGTACTGGCGATTTTTGTGATGATGGCGGTGCTGCTGGTCCGCAGCTTCCGGCCGCCCCGGGACAAAGACCAGGCCCGGGAGCTGGAGGACTGGCTGGAAGAGCGGCTGGCCCGCCAGGCCGACGAGTTTGACAAAAAGCTGCGGGCCAGCCAGTCCGCCCTGGCCGACCAGAACTACGCCGCCATCCGGGGCGTCAAGGACGCGGTGGACGGGATGGGCGCCCAGCTGACCGGCAGCCAGACCGCCCAGCAGAAAAACCAGGAGAGCCGCTTCCAGACCCTGGAAAAGACCCTGGAGAGCCGGCTGCGCACCATGGAGCTGTCCAACGCCCAGCGGCTGGAAGAGATGCGCCGCACCCTGACCGAGGGGATGGACGCCGTCCGGGCCGAGAACGCCAAAAAGCTGGACGAGATCCGCAGCACCGTGGACGAGCAGCTCCAGGACACCCTCCAAAAGCGGGTGAGCGAGAGCTTCAAGACGGTCAGCGACCAGCTGGAGCAGGTCTATAAAGGGCTGGGGGAGATGCAGTCCCTGGCGGCCGACGTGGGCGGGCTCAAGCAGGTGCTGTCGGGGGTCAAGACCCGGGGCATCCTGGGCGAGATCCAGCTGGGGGCCATCCTGGAGGAGATCCTGGCCCCCGAGCAGTACGACACCAACGTGGCCACCATCCCCGGCTCGGCCCAGCGGGTGGAGTTTGCGGTCAGGCTGCCCGGCGCCGACGGCCAGACCGTCTGGCTGCCCATCGACTCCAAGTTCCCCGGGGACACCTACGCCCATTTGCAGGAGGCCCAGGCCGCGGGGGACGCCCAGGCGGTGGAGGCGGCCCGCCGCGCGCTGGAGCAGGTGATCCGGGCCGAGGCCAAGGACATCCGCACCAAGTACGTGGAGCCGCCCTATACCACCAATTTCGGCATCCTGTTCCTGCCCTTTGAAGGGCTGTACGCCGAGGTGGTCAACCGCGGCATGGTGGAGACCCTGCAGCGGGACTATCAGGTCAACGTGGCCGGCCCCAGCACCATGGCCGCCCTGCTGAACAGCCTGCAGATGGGCTTCAAGACGCTGGCCATCCAGAAGCGCTCCAACGAGGTGTGGCAGGTGCTGGGCGCGGTCAAGACCGAGTTCGAGAAGTTCGACAAGGGGCTGGCCAAGCTGCAGGAGCGGCTGCGCCAGTCCGACCGGGAGCTGGACGATCTGATCGGCACCCGCACACGGGCCATCAACCGCAAGCTGCGGGCGGTCCAGTCCCTGGACGACGCCAGCGCCGCCACCGACAGCCCGCCCTCGTCCACCGGCGCCAGCCGGCAGGGGCGGCCGCTGTTTTCCAGCACCTGCCGGGCCCGGGGGTAGCCGGGATTTTCCACCGCCGCCGGACCCGGCAGCAGCGGGGCCAGCAGGCTGAGCAGATGCTCGATGCCCGCCCCCACGATGATCTGTTCCGGTGCGCAGCGCACCCCGCGGTATTCTTCCAGGTAGCCTGCCAGGGCCTGGCGCAGCTCCATCTCTCCCCGCGGGTCCCCTCGGGCCAGCAGGCCGGGGGAGGTATACAGCAGCTCTTTTTGCAGCCGTGCCCAGGTCCGCGCCGGGAACAGCCGGGTGTCCACCCCACTGGTGGACAAATCGTACCGCACCGGGGGATCTTCGGCCGGCGGGGCGGCGGGCAGCGCCGGCGGCGGAGCGTC
>OERA01000127.1_pt1 | contig 12702 bp, 10 predicted proteins | sample 1539901 | NCBI WGS metagenome assembly OERA01 (sample SAMEA3891873, study PRJEB23780) | metagenome | biome: terrestrial biome; feature: animal house; material: Caecal content | place: Italy | collected 2015-05-05
CAATCGGTCTAAGCTGAAATGCGTTTAAGACCTCTCCTCCAAGCGTTTCCATTGCGACATTGTATGGCGTTCTCCCACACAGGCTTTCCCTGGGAGTGGAATTGATGTGGTTCACGATCAGATTGACATCCCATTGTGTAAGGAACTCAAAACTGGTCCCTTTCGGCAGAACCATTCGGAGCATGGTGTGGGCCTGCTCCAGCCCGCCTTTCTGCCCGCTCTGCATCGGGTCGCAATAATAAATGTTGGAACGCTGTATTCCGGTTATACCGGTTTCTAAAGCGTCAGGATCACCGAATTCAGAACCGCGGTCCGTCAGGATATATTCAAACACGGAAGAGAATTCATAGGTTCCCATACGCTTTTCCAGACGGTCAAAAACAAGACGGACAGCGCCTTTCGTACATCGGTTCATCAGAAAGGCGAGGAAGAGTTTCTCTTTGGTGAAGAACATGGTCAGCAAGGTCTTTTTTGATTCCCTGGACGAATGGACGGTATCCATTTGAACATAGCCCGTAAGACCAAGGGAACAAAAGTCACGATATAATCGGTTGGTGAAGACGTTTCTGTCCGTGATCTGTGTTTTATGGCACTTTCTGGGTTTGAAATGGACCTTCCGCTTCAGATCTATGTTCCTTGCCGTAAAGAGGCCCTGATCAAGATAGGAATACATCGTACAGACGGACATATCCAGTTCCGGGTGGTTTGTCAGGATATGATAAGGGGACTGTCCCTGTTCGATCAGTGGGGAAATGATCTGATCCTTTTTGTGAAGCTCCCGCCTGGTCATGTTGATCCCGGTTCTGGAATTGCGGAGTTTTTCCCGATATTTTCTGTTGGCGGATCGGGCATTGTAGTAGTATTTGTGAGCGATCGTACAGAGGTTGATCTTTTTCGTACAGCCGTTGCAGATATAAGGTGCCCGGTCAAGCCTTGAGCAGCGTTCTCTTTCGAAGTCCTTGCAGGTCTGATTGCAAGTGGGGCAGGAAGTGCATTTGACCCCGCACAGGAGGATCTTTCCGCAGGCATTGGTCTTCTTGCAGTGATAGCGGTGGATACAGAAGTTTTTTTGCATTATAGAAGGTACCTTTGTGATACCAGTCAGAAAGGCGGTGAGCCCTGACTTCTTTCGAGATCGTGGTAGGATCCTTGCACAGAAACCTGGAAATATCCTTAAAGGATGTGCCCTTGTTCAATTCATTTTCGATATAGATACGGTCTTCGAGGGTAAGATGTTTCTGGTTACCAGGAATATATTTACTCATCATATGCCTCCTTTTACTGCTGTCAGAAGGAGAGATAACCATACCATGAATGTATGAAAGAGTAAATATCAACTGTGCAGAAGTAAACTCTACTGCCCTTGGGGGAGGTGGAATTTAAAATTTCATTTTTGACCAGAATGAATGCGGACTTAAGAGGGTTGACGATTTCTGTGGATCATAGTAAAATCAAGCACCGTAAATTACTTGGAAGTCCACTTCATTTAAAACAGATTCTGCAGAACATTGATGGAAACGCAATCAAGTATAACCGGGTAGGTGGTTCTATCTTTTTTGTACAGAGGAAGTAGCATGTGAAGGTGGAAAGGCAACCTATAAGTTTAGATGCTCAGATACAGGGCGTGGTATGAGTAAAAGTTTTCTTTCTCATGTGTTTGAACCGTTCGCACAAGAAGATTCCAGTGCAAGGATCAGTTATATGGGAACTGGGCTTGGAATGCCGATTGCCAAACAACTCACAGAAATGATGGGCGGAAAGATTGCGGTAGAAAGCGAATTAAATGTCGGTACAACCTTCACAGTTACAATTTCATTTGAACTCGATTCAGATTATAAAGAAGAAGACACGCTGGAAGAGGAAAATTTATCGAAAAATCTTTCGGGATTGACAGCACTTTTGGTAGAAGATAATGAGTTGAATATGGAGATTGCTAAGTTTATTCTGGAAAATGCTGGAATCAATGTCGTCACTGCAAAAGATGGAAAAGAGGCAGTCGATATTTTTGCGAAATCAGAGGTGCATTATTTTGATGTGATTCTCATGGATATTATGATGCCGGTGATGGATGGACTGACTGCTACAAAAACAATTAGATCACTGGAACGGCAAGAAGCAAAAACAATTCCTATTTTTGCAATGACTGCAAATGCGTTTCTGGAAGATAAAAAACAAAGCAAAGAAGCTGGAATGAATGAACACTTATCGAAGCCGTTGGATGAAAAGAAACTGATGAATACGATTTGGAAATATACAATCGGGAAAAATTCCAATAGCAAAGGATTGTTGGTAGAGGTATATTCGTTTTTGGGAAAATAACAATTATAAGCGGTTGATTTTTTTGGTTGACCGCTTTTTCCGCCTTCAAAAAATCAGAAGATTCTATTCCAGCAATTTCTGGTAATTCAATGAAAATCTGTTGAATACAGCATGATTCTACCATTAAGGGGTGTACTTTTTCTGAGAAAATAGATACTATAATTCCAAAAGGGGGAATGGCTATGGACCTTGTGAAAATCGGAAGCTATATTGCAGAAAAAAGAAAAAAACTTGGTATGACTCAAAAACAGCTTGCTGAGAAACTGGGTAAGAGTGATAAGTCAGTTTCCAAATGGGAACGAGGAATCTGTTTACCAGATGTGTCTGTGTATTTAGAATTATGTGAAATATTAGGAATCAGTCTTAATGAATTTTTGGCAGGTGAAGATATTGAGGTAACTAATGTAGAAAAAAAATCGGAAGATACACTGATACAGATAACCAAAGATAGCAGTTATAAGCAACGTTATTTAAAGAAAATTATTGCTGTACTTTTTATTGCGGTGGGAGTATGTGTTATTGTTTTTGGAATCATGGTATGTAATAAATTGCGGCAACCACAAAATTATATAGAAGCAGTAGCACCAGATAGTGTAGAAATGAAAACAGCTGAATTGTTATCTGGAATTGATGGAACCATGATGTTTCGATACAATTCAAAAGATACATTTCAAACATTGTATGTTTACTTGTCAGAATACCAGTCTGGAAAACGAATTTCTCATAAGAAGGTTTTGGAACTTTCCTATGAGGATGTGAAATCTGCAAAAAATGGATTGATTGTTATTACGCCGGATTTTGATAATTTTACTGCAAAGCTTATTGCGGCAGATGAATATTCAAAATATATGACAGAAATGCCAATCTTGGAGGGTGCTGCAAACAGAGAATATTATGGCAGATCTGCAACGTCTATAGAGAACAAAAGCCCGATAGAATACGGAACAGAGCAAGGATTGGCAGCACTGATCTATGGCGAACAAGGAGTGAGTTCGTTGCCGATACAGGATATTAAAGGTGAATACATAGATACAGATAATGAGTATATGTATTATTATTCGGTTGAGTTCGTAAAATAAGAATAGTAAAAGAGAGAAGAGGATACCACAAATCATTGCTTTGATGATTCTGTGGTATCCTCTTTGTGGATTTCAGAATTTGTTTCTCAGCTTTCGGTATTCTCTCGGTGAATATCCTTTCAGCTTGTGAAAAAGCCGACTGAAATACAGCGGGTTATCATATCCGACGATTTTAGAGATTTCATTGATGGAATAGGTTGTTGTTTCAAGTAACATCTGAGCATTGCTGATCCGGATTCCTACGATGAATTGCATTGGTGTGGAACCGGTGTATTTTTTGAAATTCCGGATAAACCAACTGACACTCATGCCTCGTGAGGCTGCGTAATCCTCTATGTTGATGTCCTGATTATAATTTTCGCTGAAATAGGTAACTGCAGTGTTCATTTCCTGATCCAGGTATTCGTTTTTCAGGATATGTTCTCGTGTCAGTTCTCGGTGGAAAGTGATTAGTAGATGACGAAGCAGAAGAACAAGCATTTCCTCATAGTTGTCCTGACAGCGTTGAAGTTCTATGATAATACGCTTGAAAACCCGTTCATATTCCATAGATGTGCCAACTTGGAAAACCCGTTCTTTATCCGGAAATCCATACTGACGCAAGATATTTTTAACATTGCTGCCTGTAAAATGAATCCAGTATACTTCTGTCTTATCTTCCCCATAATATTCATATTTCTGAAGCTCTTTCGGTCTGTACAGTACAATATTACCGGCGGGAACAATCGTTTCATCATCTACATTGTCAAAATGAAAATGTCCACAACCGGCAGTGATATAGATGATCTGATAATCCAGGCGTCCCCTTGGACGGTAGGTTGGTAATTTTGGATGGCTGGAAAGGCGATAAGTACCACAGCTTCCTACAATCAGTGGGCGACTTTTGTCTTTGAAATCCATATGGGAGTGGTTCAGATAACCAGTATTCATATACATAGGGCAGCACCTCTTTTCCTACTTTTTACCATTGTATCATTTAGTGCATATTTTGTCTAATCCAATTCATAGACATATTTTGCGGATTAGGATAAGCTATGTATAGAAAAACAAAGAAACGTAAACAAAAAAGTAAAGAACAAGACTTGCTGTGGGAGAACAACGTATAAAAAAATGTATATGTATTGAAGGAGAGTTATTTATGATTGTACCACGTTATTATGAGGATTTAAGTGTACTGCATGAAAACACAATGCCAGCCAGAGCCTATTATGTTCCGGCATCCAAAAGAATGGACAACCTGGTGGAACACAGGGAAGAATCAGACCGTATGCAGTTATTAAACGGAACTTGGAAATTTCAGTATTATAACAGCATCTATGATATTCAGGAATCTTTTTTTGAGAAGGATTATGATACAGAAAACTTTGACGAGATTCAGGTTCCGAGTGTATGGCAGATGGCAGGATATGACACACACCAGTATACAAACATCCGGTATCCGTTCCCATTTGATCCACCGTATGTACCACAGGATATCCCGTGTGGAGCATATGCACATACTTTTGACTATCATAAAGATGAAAATGCACCAAAAGCATTTTTAAATTTTGAGGGAGTAGACAGTTGCTTTTATGTATGGGTCAATGGTTCTTATGTGGGATACAGCCAGGTTTCTCATATGACCAGTGAGTTTGATATTACCGACCTTCTTCAGGATGGAAAGAATACCATAGCAGTATTGGTAATGAAGTGGTGTGACGGTTCTTACTTGGAAGATCAGGACAAATTCCGTATGAGTGGAATTTTCCGGGATGTGTACATTTTGAAACGTCCGGAGCAGGCAATCAGCGATTATCATATAAAAACAAAGATTGAGGATATGCTTGCAAAGATAGAACTTGATGTGAAATTCTACTCTCCGGCAAATGTAAAAATTTCGATTGAAGATAAAAATGGAGCAGTTGTCGCAGTAGGAAGTATTACCGAAGAAGGAACAGCGGTGTTAGAGATTGCAAGTCCGGAGCTTTGGAATACAGAAAATCCATACCTGTACAAACTGATCCTTGAAACAGAAAATGAAGTAATTGTAGATCATATCGCACTCAGAAAGATAGAGATCAAAGATCAGGTTATTTACTTAAACGGACAGAAGATTAAATTCCGTGGTGTCAATCGACATGATTCCGATCCGGTTACTGGATTTACAATTAGTGTGGAACAGATTACAACAGATCTTACGCTAATGAAGCAGCACAATTTTAACGCTATCCGTTCCAGCCATTATCCGAATGCACCATTTTTCTATGAAATGTGTGACAAGTATGGATTTATGGTGATAGATGAAGCAGATATAGAAGCTCATGGACCATTTATGCTCTACAGAAAAGAAGACACGGATTACAATCGATTCAAGCGGTGGAATGAAAAGATTGCCGATGATCCGGCATGGGAATCAGCTATCGTTGACCGTGTGAAACTCATGGTAGAACGTGATAAAAACCGTTTTTGTATTGTTATGTGGTCAATGGGAAATGAAAGTGCTTATGGTTGCAACTTTGAAAAAGCACTTGCTTGGACAAAGAAATTTGATCCGGACCGTATCACACAGTATGAGAGTGCAAGATACCGTAATTATGATGAAACATATGATTACAGCAACTTGGATGTGTACAGCCGTATGTACCCGGCACTTTCCGAGATTCAGGAATATCTGGACAAGGACGGAAGCAAACCATTCCTTCTGGTAGAATATTGCCACAGCATGGGAAATGGCCCTGGAGATTTTGAAGATTACTTCCAGATGATACAGGATAATGATAAAATGTGCGGCGGCTTTGTCTGGGAATGGTGTGACCATGCGATTGCTCATGGCACTGCTGAGAATGGAAAGACAATCTATGCCTACGGAGGAGATCATGGCGAAGATATCCATGATGGCAATTTCTGCATGGATGGATTAGTATATCCGGACAGAACTGCCCACACAGGACTTTTGGAATACAAGAATGTCTATCGTCCGGCAAGGGTGGTTTCTTATGATAAAGAAAGTGGAGAGCTGGTACTTCACAATTATATGGATTTTGATGACCTGAATGATTATGTAAACATCAGTTATGAACTGACGCAAGATGGTCTTGTAATCGGAAAAGGTAAACTTTCAGAAGTGTCTGTGGCACCACACAGTGAAGGAAAGACAAATCTGAAAGTCAATGTTCCAGAAAGCGGAAAATGCTATTTAAAACTTATTTACCATCTGAAAAAAGAAATGCCACTGTTAGAGGAAGACCACATTCTGGGATTTGATGAAATTGAGGTAAGTCAGAAAGATGCAAAATGTCAGCTCGCAGAGAAATGGATGGAAAAAACAGCAACGAACTCTGAATTACAGGTGAATGAAAATGATACACAGATTCATATCAAAGGTCGTGAATTTTCCTACACCATAGACAGACGTACGGTTCTCTTTACAGAGATGAAATTTGCAGGACGGGAATATCTGAATCATCCGATGGAGTTGAATATTTGGAGAGCTCCAACAGATAACGATATGTACATCAAGTCTGAATGGAAGAAAGCTCACTATGATAAGGCTTACACAAGAGCCTATACGACAGAGGTTGCACAGGGAAAACATGGTGTGAAGATTACAAGCCATGCTTCCGTTGTGGCAGAGACGGTACAGAAGATTCTTGATGTGACGATTACATGGAAAATAGATGCTGCAGGAAAGATTGATGCAGATATAGCAGTAACAAAAGATGGAGAGTTCCCGGATCTTCCGAGATTTGGAGTGAGAATGTTTTTGGATAAGAAACTTTCAGATGCCAGATACTTTGGAATGGGACCACAGGAGAGCTATCGTGATAAACATCAGGCAGCGAGTCACGGTCTGTACCGGGCAAATGTAGGGGATTTACATGAGGACTATATCCGTCCACAGGAAAACGGAAGCCATTATGATTGTGAATATGTAGAGCTTAACAACAGCCGATATGGAATTGTGGCATCCGCAGAAAAGGCATTTTCATTCAATGCTTCTTATTATACACAGGAAGAACTTGAGAAGAAAACACATAATTATGAATTGACAGAATCAGACAGCGTGGTATTTTGTGTTGACTATGCATTAAATGGAATAGGTTCTAACAGTTGTGGTCCGGTTGTATTGGATCAGTATCGATTTAATGATGTATTATTCCGGTTCCGGTTTACTCTGGTTCCGTATGTAAAGGAATAATAAAGTTTTAAGTAACCCGTTAACAAGGAAGGAGAGTCTGGGTGTTTTGTAAAGTCCGGATATACAGAACAATCAGACAAAAACAAAGCAAAAAAATTTAGAATTAGGCACCATACTGTTAGGCATCTTGAGATTCTAAGTGCGATGAATATGAGGAGCAAAAGAATTCTATGGAAGAAAAAAAGTATTTAAAATGGTATAACAAAATTGGATATGGTTCAGGTGATATCGCAGGTAATGTAGTCTATGCATTCCTGACATCTTTTATGATGGTCTATCTGACAGACTCAGTAGGACTTGCTGCTGGTGTCGTAGGTACCCTGATTGCCGTATCAAAATTAATTGATGGTTTTACAGATATATTCTTTGGATCAATGATCGACAAAACACACAGCAAAATGGGAAAAGCAAAGCCTTGGATGTTGTATGGCTATATTGGATGTGCCATTACATTAGTCTGCTGTTTTGCAGTACCAGTCAGCTGGGGAACAACCGCTAAATATGCATGGTTCTTTATTTCTTATACACTGTTAAATGGTGTGTTTTATACAGCTAATAATATTGCATATTCAGCACTTACATCACTCATCACAAAGAACAGCAAAGAACGTGTGCAGATGGGATCTTACCGTTTCATTTTTGCATTTTTAACAAGCCTTCTGATTCAGGCAATTACAGTTGGATTTGTAGATAAGTGTGGTGGAGATGTAGCTGCATGGAGAACTGTAGCAATTATTTATGCAATTATTGGTCTTATTGTAAATACAATTTCTGCTCTTTCTGTTAAAGAACTTCCAGAAGAGGAACTTAACGAAGGGGAAGTAAAAAATGAGGATGAGAAGTACGGAATGGTACAGGCATTTAAGCTTCTTATCAAAAACAAATATTACATGATGATCTGTGGAACTTACATTTTACAGCAGTTATACAGTGCCATGATTGGAGCCGGTATTTATTACATGACATGGGTACTGAAAAACAAAAACTTGTTCGGACAGTTTGCATGGGCAGTTAATATTCCACTGATCATTGCTTTGATTTTCACACCAACTTTAGTTGGTAAGTGGAAAGGTATGTACAAACTGAACTTAAGAGGTTATATCTTAGCAGTTATCGGTAGAGCACTTGTTGTTGTTGCCGGATATATGGGTAGCGTTCCGCTGATGATGGCATTTACGGCTCTTGCAGCATTAGGACAGGGACCATGGCAGGGAGATATGAATGCGGTTATCGCATCCTGCTCTGAATACACTTATCTTACACAGGGAAAGAGAATTGACGGAACTATGTACTCTTGTACGTCTCTTGGTGTAAAGATCGGTGGAGGTATTGGAACGGCTGTTGTTGGATGGATGCTTGATTTCAGTGGTTACGTTGGAACAAATGCAACTCAGCCACAGTCCGCACTTGATATGATGCAGTTTATGTATCTGTGGCTTCCATTAATCTTTGATGTATTGATTATGTTTGTACTTTCAAGAATGAATGTAGAAGGTGCAAATAAGAAACTGAAAGCAGAAAAAGGAATCACTGCAGATGAAGTAACAGATGCATCAGACATGGAGTAAAATTTGAAGGAAAAAGCATTGTCTGATTGAATCTTCAATTAGGCAATGCTTTTTACATATTATGAAACAATGAAACAGGCAAAAGAGCGGGGGACAGTATTTTGAATATAGAAGAAGCAATTGGAATGCTTAACGGGATGGCTGCCCATGCTGACTGGGCAGAGGAATGGATGCCAAAATACGAGATTACAGACAGTAATATTCATTCTATCGTACAGAAAGAAATTGGGATTGTATTTACGAAAGTCCTGGAGGATGCAGGAGTTTATAAGAGAACAGAGGAAGGGAAAGCTGCATTCAAAAGATTTATTGAAAGTTTATAAAAAAAGGACCACTTCATTTTTGTGAAATGGTCTTAAGAAAAAATATTCAGTTTTCACAAAATAGTCCTTTTAGTATTTATACATGATATGGATGCTCAAAATAGTCAGCGTAGAATACTAAAAGGTCGTTCAGATATTTTTTAAGATTGCTCATTTGCGATTCCTCCTTTCCTTGTTTACAAGTTGATTATAGGATAGATGAAAAAGGATTGCTTGCCAAATCGAAAGAAGATATAGACAAATGTTGCAAAGGGGAGTATTTCATGCAGTTAAAATATGTTGACACAAAAGAGGAGATCATAGCAGTAAATAAAAAGTCAAAACATATTGAACCACATCTTCATAATGCACTGGAGATTGTTTGTGTAACAAGTGGAACATTAGAGCTTGGTGTCGGACAGGAACTTTACCATATGGAAAAAGGAGATATAGGCTTTGTATTTCCGGATATTATTCATCACTATCAGGTACTGACACCCGGTGTAAATAAAGCGACTTATCTGATCGCATCGCCATTTACGATTGGTAAATTTGCAGATATCATGCAGTCCATGGCTCCTGAATATCCAGTTATCAAAGCGGAAAAGGTTGAGCCGGAGGTATATAGGGTTATCAATGCGATTTTAGAGACAGAACAGTCAGATATTACAGTCGCACAGGCTTATCTTCAAATTGTGTTGGCACGCTGCATAGGAAAACTGAATCTGGTAGAGAAGAGCCATGTGGGGAGCAATGACCTTATTTACCAGACGGTTTCCTATATATCAGCAAATTTCAAAAAGAAGCTTTCACTGGAAGAGATGGCGAAAGACCTTGGAGTAAGCAAATATGTCTTATCCAGACTCTTTTCCAAAACATTTCATAGGAATTTCAACCAGTATCTTAACGATGCAAGGCTCAACTACGCATGTCATCGTTTGGAAAATACGAGTGATTCTATTACAAATATTTGCCTGGATAGTGGCTTTGAAAGTCAGAGAACATTTAACCGGGTATTTAAGGAAAGATATAAAATATCGCCTAGTGACTATCGGAGCACATGTGTAAAAGATATATTGTCATAAAAGGTTCTGCTGATAGAATAATTTACTTTGATTTCACGCCGTTATGTATTTGATTTTATGTGCGTATGATACGATATTACAATGGTCGTAGAAAATAGATTTTTCAGAAGTAAAAGAACAAGGTGTACTCTAAAGAAAAAGAAAGGCAGGGCATATATGAATATGGGAAATTCCATAATTGATTTTAACGAGAAAAAAGGGTTCATCTGCGATATGGATGGTGTGATTTATCATGGCAATCAGATATTGCCAGGTGTTCCAGAATTCATTCAGTGGTTACATGATGAAAAGAAGGAATACTTATTTTTGACAAATAATAGCGGGTATACACCACGGGAATTAAATCAGAAACTGGCAAGGATGGGACTTGATGTGCCGGAAGAACATTTTTATACCAGTGCATTGGCAACAGCAGCTTTTTTAAAAGAACAGGCGGCAGGATGTTCAGCATTTGTGATAGGTGATAGGAGAAGCCGGTCTGTTAAATGCACTTTATGATGTAGGTATCACAATGAATGATGTGAATCCGGATTATGTTGTTGTGGGAGAGGGACGATCCTATTCATTGGATACATTAACAAAAGCAACGAATTTGGTCCTGAAAGGTGCAAAGCTGATCGGAGCAAACTCAGATGTTTCCGGACCGATTGAGAACGGCATTGCTCCTGCTTGTCGTGCATTGGTTGCACCTATAGAAATGGCAACAGGCACACAGGCATATTTCTGTGGGAAACCGAATCCATTGATGATGCGAACAGGTTTAAATATGCTTGGATGTCATTCCGCAGAAGCTGTAATGGTTGGAGATCGCATGGATACAGATGTGATTTCAGGTATGGAAAGTGGTATGTCTACTGTATTGGTTCTCTCAGGATGCTCAACGAAAGATACACTTAAAACTTATGCATATCGTCCAACTATGGTTTTAAATGGTGTGGGAGATATTGCTACGATGGCAAATTCAAAGAAGAAATAAGTACAAGATAACTGGAAATGTTGCAGGTAAGATCCCTTGCCTGTTTCGCATTTATATGTTATCCTATTCCATAATTTAGTAGACGAGGTGAGAAGGGATGATTAACTTTTTCTGCAGATAAAATGGGAATATGCGGTGATATTGGGATAGTACAGTGTCATTGCGCCTTTTGCAGGAAAGTTAAGAGTCTGTCCTTTTCTATATTGTAGCTGTACAACCATTTCCGGTCAGATACCGGATCAGTATGGGCTGCGGGAACCGGCTTTCCTGCAGCTCTTTTTTAAATTATGATCAGCTTTTTTGTTATGACCGGCGTCGGTACAGGAAGAGCTCCTTCCTGTGCTGACGCTGCTGCGGCCGGCATACGGAGAGGCCGCTTTGAAGGAGGAATGTACAGTGTCGATGATACGGGTTGAAAACCTTACGTTTGCCTACCCGTCGGGTTATGATAATATTTTTGAAAATGTCAGTTTTCAGATCGATACAGACTGGAAACTTGGTTTTGTCGGAAGGAACGGAAGAGGGAAAACAACTTTTCTCAATCTTCTACAGGGAAAATATGAATACAGCGGGACGATACAGGCGTCGGTACAGTTCGACTATTTTCCCTATCCAGTGGAGGACGCCGGCAGGCTGACGGAGGAAGTGTTTGCGGAAGTCTGCCCTTTGACCGAGGAATGGGAGCTGATGCGGGAGCTGTCCTGGCTGGAAGTGGACGCGGATGTGCTCTGGAGGCCGTTTTGCACACTTTCCAACGGGGAGCAGACCAAGGTTCTTCTTGCGGCTCTGTTTCTGAACAGAGGCCATTTCCTGCTGATCGATGAGCCGACCAATCATCTGGACGCGAAGGCCAGAGAAATCGTGGCGGAGTATCTGAAGAGGAAGAAAGGATTTATTCTGGTGTCCCATGACCGGAGTTTCCTGGACGGCTGCGTGGATCATATCCTTTCGATTAACAGGTCGGATATTGAAGTGCAGAAGGGTAATTTCTCGTCCTGGTACGCCGGCTTTCTGCGGCGGCAGGAGTCTGAACTTGCCAGAGACGCAAAGCTCAGAAAAGATATTTCCAGTCTGGAAAAATCCGCCAGAAGGACAGCCGCCTGGTCGGAGAAAACGGAGGCGGCCAAATACGGGAACGGACCGGTGGACAGAGGATTTATCGGACATAAATCCGCGAAGATGATGAAGCGGGCGAA
>OERA01000130.1_pt1 | contig 12292 bp, 11 predicted proteins | sample 1539901 | NCBI WGS metagenome assembly OERA01 (sample SAMEA3891873, study PRJEB23780) | metagenome | biome: terrestrial biome; feature: animal house; material: Caecal content | place: Italy | collected 2015-05-05
GCGCAGCAGGCAGAAATGGGTTCCCCCTGGAGCGTGGCGCTTTTGCGACACGCTGCCCGCTCCCCCGCATCCGGCGGGGAGAGGGCTCAGCTTTTCAGTTCTTCCGCCGGGACAAAGACGGCCGCCGCCGTCCCGTCCACCGTGTAGACCGAGCCGTCCCCTTCCACCTTCAGATAATAGCCGTCGGCACCGGAGGCGTAGGCGAGGGCATAGTCCTTCTCCCCGTCCGAGACCGAGACGGCGGCCAGCGGCTGGTCAAAGCCGTAGGCAGAGGGGTCCGCCCCGGTGATCTGGCCGGTCACGTAGCCCCCCAACGCCGACAGCAGGGCGTCCACCGCCTCCTGATCCAGAGAGGCGTCGGGGTCGTCCGTCAGGCGCCAGACGGTGGTGTAGGCGGCGCTGTCCCCTTCGGTCTCTTCCGCCGGCACCGACACCGCCTGCAGGCGGACCGTCTCCCCCTCCGGGAGGGTGTACTCGATGCGCTCCAGCCGGCTGGCGGTGATGCCCGCCGGGTTGAAAGGCTCAAAGAGCTCCGCTTTGCCGTACTCGAAGCAGCCCGCCTTGGCTGCCGCCGCGGTGTAGACTGCGCCGTCCCCCGCCTTTTGGAGGTAGATGTCCCCGGTGACGGTGTTGGTGTCCCCAAAGGTGAAGGTGCTGGTCTGGCCCGCCGCCGTCACCGTGACGGTGAGCAGGGGCACGGCGAAGCCGTAGTCCTCCCCTGCCGGGGCTTCCAGCCGGCGCTTGGCCTTCAGGTCGGCCAGGGCCGCGGCCATGGTGTCGCATTTGGTCTGGTCCAGATGATAGTCCGGGTCGTCCGCCAGGGTCCAGACCCCCTCTTCATAGGCCAGGGACACCATCTGCCCCTGCCAGGTGTATTGGATGGCGGTCAGGTCCTCCACCGCAAAGCTGGAAAGGGGGATGGTCCCCGCCTCGGCGGCGCTGGCGGCCTCTTCTTCCCGGCGGTTGGCCAGGGTCAGCAGGGCCAGGGCCGCCCCGGCCAGCACGATCAGCCCCAGCAGGACCAGCAGGGTGTGCTGTTTTGCCCGCATGGCGCTCCCTCCTTACCTTCTGCGGCGGCGGATGGTGACCACCGCCCCCGCCACAAGCAGCCCTGCCGGCACCAGGGCCAGAAACACCAGCCCCACGGCCGCCGCCGTCCGGGCCGGGATCACCAGCTGGTCGGCTTCCATGGCCTTGGATTCGATCAGGATGCCGCTGGACTGCCCGGTCAGGGAGGCGGCGCATCCCACCAGGAAATCGCAGTTGCCGGGGATGCTCTGGTAAAGCAGGTCGTCGTCCATATTGGAGCAGCCGATCCAGATCACCTGGGCCCCGGTGCTGTCCGACTCGGCCCAGACCGCCAGGTCAAAGGGGCCGTCCAGGTCCCCCTCCTCCCGGTCGGCGGTGGTCATGCCGTAGCCCGCCGCCTTGCTGTAGGCCGCGTCCGAGGTGGTCAGCAGCGGCCCGGCGGCGATGCCGTCGGTGGGGGTGATGGCGATGCCCTGGGCCATCTGCAGCAGCACCGGAGCGGTGAGGTCCAGCCCGTCCAGGGCGTTGCTGCCGCTGGAAGCTGCATAGTCGGGCAGCAGGTAATAGCTGTAGCCGTACAGGCTGTGGCCGGCGTCCCCTTCCACCACCAGCCCGTCCACCCGGGCCAGGCCGAACCCGGCCATCACGGCGTCCAGGCGGGGGGTGCTGTAGTAGGCGTCGGTGGTCAGCAGCACCTTGCCGCCCCCGTCCAGATAGGCCTGCAGAAAGCCGATCTCATCCACCGCCCCCTCCGGCCCGGCAAAGTCGGTGGCGGGGCAGTGGATGATGAGCAGCGCGCAGTCCTCCGGCACCGGGCCGGACAGCAGGCTGAGGGGCTCGGTCTCGATGTTCTGGGCGGCCAGGGCGTCCACCAGGGTGTAGGAGAGGGATTTTTCCCCGTGGCCGGTGGTGTAGTAGGCCCGGCTGGCCTCGCCGCTGGTCAGCCGGTAGAGGGCCGAGGTGATCTGCTGCTCGCCGTCGAAGCGGACGCTGTAGGTATAATAATCGGTATAGTCGTAAACGTAGAAATCCGCGGCGTCCAGGACGGCGCTGCGCTCCCCGGCGTCCAGGATCAGGCTGCCGGTGGAGACCGTCTCGGCCCCGTACCGGGCGGCAAAGGTGGGATAGACCGCCGGGTCGATCTGCTGCCAGCGGATGTGGCTGCCGGCAGCCGCGTACTGGTCCAGCAGGCCGGTGATGATGGCGTCCTCGCTGCCCGTCTCGCAGAGATAGTAGATGGTCACATCCTGTTCCAGGCTGCCGGCCAGCTGGGCCGACGTGCTGCCCAGGGTGTACAGGCCCCCTTCGGAGAGGTCGAACTCGGTGTAGCGGACCGGGATCGCCTGCACCACCAGGTTGACAAGGACCGCCAGCACCACGGCGGCGGCCAGGATGGCGGCGGAATACACTCCGCTGCGGAAGATGCGCCCTCCGTCGGGGCGCCCGGCTTTTTTCTTTTGTTTCATTCCCTGCACCCCCTGTCAGACCCAGCGGCGCTTTTCGAGCCCCTGCGCCGCAAAGAACAGGAACAGCCCCGCCGCGCTGAGGTAATAGACCACCGCCTGCACCGAAAAACTGCCGTTGACGAACCGCTCAAAGGGCGCAAACAGGCACAGCGCCTCCAGCACCGCGCTGAAAGCTCCGGTCAGCCACCCGCTGCGGAACAGGAACAGCGCCGAGATCCCCGCCGCCAGCACCGCAAACAGGACGCAGCCCAGCGTCAGGCTGCGGCTGCGCAGCCCAGCCAGGACGGATGCGGCCGCCGCCAGCAGGGTAAAGATCACCAGGGCCGCGGCGCTGCCGGCGCTGAACAGGCTGCGCAGGCTGGGCATCAGCAAAGCCAGCAGCAGGGCCGCAAAGCCCAGCACCGCCGCCACGATCTGGTTTTCGGTCAGGCCCGAGATCCACTCGCACAGGGCGATGGCGGCGCAGCCCAGCAGGTAATAGCCCAGCAGGCTGGCGAAATTGGATGCCAGCGCCGTGCCGGTGGAGCCCAGCAGCCGCAGCGCCAGGATCATGGCCGCATCCGCCAGGCAGGGCAGGGCAAACACCGCGCACATGGCCAGGTATTTGCCCAGCACGATGCCCCAGGCCGGCACCGGGCTGGTCAGCAGCAGCTGGTCGGTGCGGGCGTGCCGCTCCCCTGCCAGGCTGCGCATGGCCAGCACCGGCACATACACCAGCAGGACAAAAGAGGTCTGGTACAATGTGTAGTAGCCGAAGTCGGTCAGGCCAAAACCCAGGTTGTTGGCCATAAAGTACAGGCCGGACGCCGCCACCAGAAAGGCGGTCAGCAGCCAGCCCATCATCCCGGAAAAGGCGCTGCGCACCTCCCGCACAAAAATCGCCGTCATGTCGCATCCTCCTCCCCTGTGCCGGTGATGGGCTCTTCCTCGCTTTCGCCGCCGGTCAGCTCCAGGAAGCGTTCTTCCAGGCTGCCGCCGGCGGTCAGGCTGGCCAGGTCGCCGCTGGCCGCCAGCTGCCCGTGGGACAGGATCAGCACCCGGGTGCAGACGGCCTGCACCTCGCTGAGGATGTGGCTGGACAGGATAACGGTGTGGCTTTTGCCCAGCTGCCGGATCAGGCGGCGGATCTCGATCACCTGGGCCGGGTCAAGGCCCACGGTGGGCTCATCCAGGATGATGATGGAGGGGCTGCCCAGCAGGGCCTGGGCGATGCCCACCCGCTGGCGGTACCCCTTGGACAGGTTGCGGATCAGCCGCGGCATCACCCCCGCCAGCCCGGTGCGGCGGGCGGCCTGTTCCACCTGGGCCGCCCGCTCGCCCCGCCGCACCCCTTTCAGGGCTGCGGCAAACCGGAGGTATTCCTCCACCGTCATCTCGGGGTAGAGGGGCGGCGTCTCGGGCAGGTAGCCGATGCAGGCCCGGGCGGCGGCCGCCTCCTCGGGCAGCGGGTGGCCGCAGACCGTCACCGTCCCGCTGGTGGCGGCCAGATAGCCCGCCAGGATGTTCATAATGGTGGACTTGCCCGCGCCGTTGGGCCCCAGCAGGCCGTAGATCTGCCCGTCCTCCACCGTGAAGGACAGGTCTTTCACCGCCGCCCGCGCGCCGTACATCCGCGTCAAATGGGAAACTTCGATCACTGGCAAAAACTCCTTTCGTCTCAGAGGGGCCGCACGGCTTTGCCGCCGCGCCCCAGGGGATCACTGGTAAGTGTAGGGCCCAAATGTGTTCAAAATAAGGCAGAAGGATGAACGCAGGCAAAAATTAAGGTTCCCGTCCCCGCGCGCAGGAATGCAGAAAAGGTCCAGACCGGACGAATCCGCACGGTCTGGACCTGGCCCTGCACATCAAAACGCCGCCCCCCGAAACGGAGAGCGGCGATAGTGCGCGTTGATGCAATTACTTGCGGCCAAAGCGGCGATTGAAGCGGTCCACACGTCCGCCGGTATCGACCAGCTTCTGCTTGCCAGTGTAGAAAGGATGGCACTTGGAGCAGATTTCAACGTGGATCTCGGGCTTGGTGGAGCGGGTCTTGATCACGTTGCCGCACGCGCAGGTGATGGTGCAGTCAACGTAGTTGGGATGGATACCCTGTTTCATAGCTTTTCACCTCATTTCTGGTTCTGACGAATAGGGGCCATATTCAATGTATGCGCCCATCACAACCTTCAATTTCAGCTACCCCGTCGAGCGGCCTTGGGAACGATTGCTGTAATAGTATAGCACGAATTTGAAAAAATGCAAGAGGAAATTGGCCGGAGCGTGATTTTTTCTTTTCTGCGCCGGCGCGGCGGGCGTTTTTTCATATATTTGTAACAGCTTACAAATTCCGGCCCGCATTTCGGGCAATGGTTACAATCCGATCGCATTTTGCTTTTTGCACTACCCATTTTGAAACGTCCGTGCTATAATGAGCGTAAAGAGGGCGGACCGATCCGCCCTTCTCAACAGGAAGGAGAATGTACCATGAAAAAACTGTCCCGCGCACTGGCAGCCGTGCTGTCGGCGGGCATGCTGCTGTCCCTGGCGGGCTGCGGCGGCTCGTCCTCCAGCACCGCCAGTTCGGCAGCGCCCAGCAGCAGCGCGCCGGCCTCCACCGTTGACCCCGCGTCGGTCAGCGGCAGCTTCGAGGGCACCGCACCCAGCTACGACCGCGACCTGACCGTCACCGTCACCTTTGACGCCGGCAAGATCACCGACATCGAGCTGGGCGACAACCACGACACTTCCGCCATCATCAGCCGGGCTTTCCCTGTGATCGAGGAGCGGATCGTCGAGGCCAACAGCCCGGTGGTCGATTCCGTATCGGGGGCCACCTTCACCAGCTTCGGCGTCAAGGCAGCCGTCGCCAACGCCATGGCGGCCGCCGGCCTGGAAGCCCCTGAGATCACCTTTGCCACCAACGCCGGCATCGAGTACGAGCCCACCACCCTCGAGAACGCAGAGTGCGACATCGTGGTGATCGGCGGCGGCCCCGCCGGCCTGTCCGCCGCCGTGGTGGCCAAGCAGACCAACCCGGACCTGAACGTCATCGTGGTGGAGAAGCTGGATATTCTGGGCGGCAACGGCAAACTGGATATGAACTTCTTCGATCTGTACGGCTCCCAGGCCATGGAGGAAGCCGGCATTGAGTACACCCTGGACGACTTCCTGCGCGACTACGCCGACTCCGGCGAGACCGCCGAGCGGGTGCAGGTCTGGGGTGAAGAAGAGTTCACCACCGACGCCTGGCTGCGCGATATGGGCACCGAGCTGAACTATACCTACGGCCTGGGCAACCACATGGTGGATGCCGACACCTACGCCGGCGAGACCATCATGGACAACATGGAAAAGCTGGCCTATGAGCTGGGTGTGGACATCCGCACCGGCACCGCCGGCGTGGACTTTGTCTGGGACGGCGACCGCGTGGCGGGCGTCTCGGTCCAGACCAACCACAACGAGAGCTACGACATCCTGGCCAAAAAGACCATCGTGGCCACCGGCGGCTTCTGCGCCAACAAGGAATTGTTGGCGGAATACGCTCCCGGCTACGAGGTGCTCAACACCTCCAACCAGATGAGCAATACCGGCGACTTTGTCAAAGTCTTTGAGGAAAACGGCATGATGCTCCAGAACATGGACCGGATGAGCGTTTTCTCCTACATCCTGAAGCCCCGCCGCGACCTGACCTCTTCCGGACAGAACTTTGTTCTGGTCAACGGCAGCGGCGAGCGGTTCATGGGTGAAAAGACCCTCAGCGGTCTGGATCTGGGCACCACTCTGCTGGAGCAGGACACCACCTGGATGGTGATCGACTCCAAGGGTCTGGAGACCGACGGCCGCCTGCGTAAGCAGACCCGTCTGGGCTACTGGCTGGAAGCCGATACCATTGAGGAACTGGCCGAGCAGATGGGTGTCCCCGCGGATGCGCTGCAGGCTTCCATTGACACCTATAACGCCGCTGCAAACGGCACCGCCGATCCTCTGGGCGCCGAACCCACCGACACCATCGACCTGGCTCCCTTCTTTGCCGTGCAGGTGGAGTCCGCCGACCACATGACCAAGGGCGGCCTGGGCTGCAACGAGTTTGCACAGGCTCTGTATGAGGATGGCAGCGTGGTCCCCGACCTGTACGGCGCAGGCGAAGTCACCTGGCAGTCGGGCGGTTACTCGGAGTCGGTCTGCTTTGGCAAGATCGCCGGCCGCAACGCCGCCAACGCCATCGCGGAAGAATCGGCCGCCGCATAACTCTATCATCCCGCCGCTGGCCGGCGGCAAGGCAAACCGAGAGGGACAGGCTCCAAAGCCTGTCCCTCAGTTTGTCAAAAAACTGGTGCAATATCCCCCGTTTCCTGTATAATAAAGGAAACGGGGGTGGTTTTATGGAGAAATGGAAAAAAGACGCGCGGAAAGAGGCAATGGTGGTAGACATCGATATGCTGGTGCCAAAGACCCATTTGCTGCGAAAAATTGAGAAGGTCATGGACTACGACTGGCTGTACGAGAAATTGGAGCCGTATTACTGCCATGACAATGGCCGGCCGGGGACCGACCCGGTCGTATTGATCAAGATGGTGCTGATCCAGCACCTGTTTGGGATACCGTCCTTGAGGCAGACATGGCGGGAGATAGAGGTCAATGTGGCATACCGGTGGTTTCTGGGGTATAACCTTCTGGACCACATACCCCATTTTGCGACGGTAAGCTATGCATTCTGCAAAAGATTTCCGCCGGAGCTGACAGACGAGATCTTCGGGCACATCCTGAACAAAGCGATAAACAACCGGATGGTGGACCCCAGTGTGGTTTTCATAGATGGAACGCATATCAAGGCAAGCGCGAACAAAAAGAAATTCCAAAAAGAACAGGTAGCAAAGACAGCCAAAGTCTACACGGAACAGCTGCGGCAGGAAGTAAATGCAGAGCGCGAAAAGCTGGGCAAAAAGCCGGTGGAAGATGATGATCCAGAAGACCCTGAGCAAAATGGCGGTCCGGGAGGGCAGACAGAAGAAAAGACAGTCTCAACGACAGACCCGGACTGTGGGATGTTCATCAAGGGCGAGCATGAGCGGCAGTTTGCTTATGAAGCGCATACAGCCTGTGACAAAAGAGGATTTGTTTTGGGTGTAGAAGTAACAGCGGGCAATGTGCACGACAGCGTAGCTTGGGACAAATTGTACAACGATCTGGCAGCAGCCTTCCCCGAAATGGAAGCCCTTGTCATGGATGCCGCCTACAAAACGCCCTGGATCTCCCGGCAAATTTTAAAAGATGCCCGTATCCCTGTGCTGCCTTACACCCGTTCTCATATAAAGAAAGACCGTTTCAAACCCTGGGATTACCACTATGATGCAGAACATGACCAGCTGATCTGTCCGCTTGGCCACTGCCTGCGGCACACTACAACAGACCGGAACGGAAAAAGGTTCTACCGCAGCATGCCAAAAGCCTGCCGCGGCTGCCCATGCCGGGAAAAGTGCGGTGCAACTGAAAAGGGCCAGAAAGTACTCCAGCGCCATGTCTGGCAGGAATTCCTGGATGTTGTAGAGGCGATCCGCAAAACCGACCTTGGCAAGGCTTTATATTCCATGCGCAAGGAAACAATCGAGCGGGTCTTCGCCGACACAAAAGAAAAACACGCCATGCGTTATACCCACCACCGAGGCCTGGCCCGCGTCACAAGATGGGTCAAGCTTAAATTTGCTGCCATGAATTTGAAAAAGTTGGCGATTTTGCGTTGGAAAGCTCCTTCTCCTTTCACTTTTGTTCTCTTTTATGCCAGAACTTCCGTTTTGCCCTGCGATTTGGTAGGGGTTCTTTGACAAACTGATATCGGTCACATGGTGACCGATATGGCTATAGGTGTGTGCTCCGCACAAATCGGCATTCATCCACTTTGGTGGATGCTGCCATACTGGTGGGTCTTCACATCGTCGGGAGAGAAGTTCTTTCCGTACTTCCGGTTTGCCAGCAGGCAGGCCATGGCAAAGGATTGCCCGCCGCATTCCAGGGTGCCCAGTAAGTACTCTTCCCGCAGCTTGGGCCGGCCATTCTCGTCCAGAATCGGCAGGCCGGTGTACTCGTTGTGCTGAAATGTCAGGTAATGTTCAGGCGCTGTTAGATCGGAGTTCTTCGAACTTGTATGCTTGATGGTTGCCATACAGTTCTCCCATCTTTTTCTCGGCGTCCAGCCGGAAGAGTGTGAGTGCAGACAATTCGGTCAAGAGTTGTGCCCGAATTTGTTCTGAATCTTTGCCGCCGCTGTTGAAGTGGCGGGCAAGCTGATTCAGATTGCTGCCGATCTTACCGCATTGTCCCAGCAGGTCAGAGAGGGTATTCAGTGCATCTTCTCCGCCGCCGGTGACAACAATGGTTTGCTTGATGGACTGACTGCGCAGGGAACGACGGATGAGAGTGGAGATGTTGACATGGAGAATCTCACACATGATTTCCAGGTCCCGCTTTTCTTCTGGGGTGACTCTGAACTTGATGAACTGCGTTTTTCTCGGTGGGCCGTCTTTCTGAATGGTGTTCTGTTTCGGACAGTTTTTTGTCTTGGACATTGTACCTCCTTGTCGTCTGGGTAACTCCTCCTTGGAGCTATGTAGACAAAGACGGCGCAGTCGAAAATCACGCGGAGCGTGTAGAGCAGGGTTTGGGGAAGGCACTCCCCAACAAGTACGACCAGAGCGTGAGACGCAATTTCAATTTGTGAAATTGTGGCCACGGGTCGATACTTGCTTTTTGCTTTTTTCCGTAAGTTTTGAAAATCCAGATTCAAAAGCGGATACAGGTTTTCAAAACCAGGCATAGGAGTGTGAATGTGAATGGAAGTGTCGGTGGTTGTTCGCCGTTCACCCCGGATCAAGTTCCTGCCCCTGTTTTGCAGCGGCGTTGTCAGGCTCGCCCGCAGTTCTGCGAGGTCATGGCGCTGTATCCAGTCCGGACGGCTGATGCGGTTGTCAAGGTGCGTATGAAGAATTGCAAACCGGTTGCCCGGCCGCAAGTCTCTCGAAAAGAAAAAGGCCCCGCAGCACCAAAAGATTTTGTCGTGGGTGGATGGCGGCAAAATGGTTTGGTGAAGCTGCGGAGCGGGCAAACAAAGTTGTGTAGTGGCTTTCGTTGCGTAAAGCGGCTTTGTTATGGAACAGGGCATCACTGAAAAATGCAAATATCAACGATATGTCGAACGATTTAGAAAAGGTCACAAGAATCAATCCGGTGGGTTGGGCATAACAGAAAAATTTCTCTGGCGAAAAAATGTGTATTTTGTCGAAGAAAAAATCGAAGAACAGGGGAGTGGTATAGCCGAGCAGTATAAGGCGGATAAGAAGTTCTTGCTTTCTGACAAGTTGTGCAATACAATAAAAATGATATGGTGACTTGTTTTAAGGGCAGCTAGGAAGTCGAATAATTGTTAACCAGATGAGGTAATAGACATGTCCTGCATCTACTATGGCGACCGACCAGGATTGACATACAATAAACGTGAGCATGTAATTCCTGCCTCTTTGGGATGTACGACAATGCTTCCCAGAGGGTGGGTATCTGATCAGGCGAACGAGTTCTTTTCTCGGATGGAAGACGACCTGATGCACCGATCAGTGATATCGATAAATCGAAATTTCTTTGGACCTGGGCAACGCGGCTCGCTTTCGGAGAAAAAAGCAGCACAAAGTGATGTGAGTGTTGCTCAGGATGAAAAAGGCAATAAAGCGCTCTCCTATATGTCGCTGGGAAAACCATATACTATAGATTGTTTTTGCAGGGCGTCTAAGAAATATCACATTCATTGTACCTCTCATGAATCAGCAGAAGAATTTATCGAAAAACTGAAAAACTTCGATGAAAATACAAAGTTTGTTGAGATCAGTTCAGCATTATTGTCCGATGAGGAAGTCCTTGTAGGTTTTCACAACCGTAAATATTATATTGCACATAGCCCTGGTTTAAAAAATAAATTTGATATTCGAGGTGAAATCCAAGGGTTTCTTAAGCATGTTGCAGAATTGGATTTTTCAAAAGCAAACATTATCCAAAGCCAGGTCAAGATGGAGTTTCAGATGAAGGAAATTCCTGCCAATGCCAGGGTGTGCACTAAAATATTGCTGAATGCAGCGGCATATCTTTACGGCTGGGACTTTGTGATGCAATCCGAGTTTGCTGATGTGAAAGAGTGGATTTTGGAGGGTAAACACGAGGATTCCTTTTCCAATGGACCGTCTTTTAATCCCGATGTCGCAATCAACAAAATTGTGCCGCCAGATTCTCATTGGTGTGAGTTTGCAATGGTTAGGCGTAGATTCGTAGGGGTGGTCTGTTTCTACAGATCATGGGGGAGGGTGGTTCCTCTTGCAGAATTTCATGAAAGGCCCATTCCAGATATAAATGCATTCATCTGTGATTGGAGAAATAAAAAGGATTACAAATTTATAGATTATTTGGAAAAACTGCATTAAAACGGTCGTGTGATAAAATGATAGTTACATCTGAATAGGAGAAGAAATAATGCCTGATAAGAAGATGATTGAGCAGCGAGCTGCCGCAAAACAATTTGCGGAGTACTGGCAAGGCAAAGGGTACGAAAAGGGCGAGAGCCAGCCGTTTTGGCTCTCGTTGTTGCGAGATGTATATGGGATTGAACATCCTGAAGGATTTATCCAATTTGAAAATCAGGTGCCACATATTGATCGTTCTAGTTTTATTGACGCAAACATTCCATCGACTCATGTATTAATCGAACAGAAGAGCCTGGGCAAAGATCTACGCAAAGGCATCATTCAGTCAGATGGCTCCAAACTTAAACCCATTCAGCAGGCAAAGCGTTACTCGGCGGATCTGCCTTATTCCATGCGACCTCGCTGGATCATAACCTGTAACTTCTCCGAGTTCAACGTTTACGACATGGAGCGACCCAATGAAGAGCCGGAGGTCATCTATCTGAAAGACCTCGAGGAGGACTACTACCGCCTGCAATTCCTTGTGGACACCGAGAACTCCGATATCAAAAAAGAGGAAAAAGTCTCCTTGAAGGCTGGCGTGCTGGTCGGAATTCTCTATGACAAAATCTTGGAGCAGTATAAAGACCCATCCAATCCGGAAAGCCTCCGCAGTCTGAATATGCTCTGTGTCCGGCTGGTCTTTTGCCTGTATGCCGAAGATGCCGGAATCTTCGGCGAACACGGAAAATTTCATGATTATCTCAAGCATATCGCTGAGCGCAATATTTCGGATGTGCGCCGCGGGTTGATTGATCTGTTTCGTGTGCTGGATACAAAACCAGAAGATCGGGACCCCTATATGGAAGAGGAACTGGCATCGTTCCCTTATGTGAACGGCGGATTGTTTGCCGATGAAAACATTGAAATCCCGCGTTTCACAGAGGAAATCGTTCAAATCCTGCTGAGCAAGGCCAGCGAGGACTTCAACTGGAGGGACATCAGTCCTACCATCTTCGGTGCAGTGTTCGAGAGCACCCTGAACCCGGAAACCCGCCGGTCGGGCGGTATGCACTATACTTCCATCGAGAATATCCATAAAGTCATCGACCCCTTGTTCCTTCAGCAGCTGCGGGTTGAACTGAATGAAATCGAAGAGATCGCTGTGACCAATCCGCGCCGCAATCGGCTGGAAGCCTTCCAGAAAAAGCTGGCTTCTCTAGGGTGTATCTGAGAAGTCGGCTCATATGTGCAAAATGGAGAAAATGACAGCAGAAGCAGCAAGGAAAAGAAAAGCCTGAAAAGAATCCGCTCTCTTATCATATCGGGTAGCGATCCGCCTGAAGTCTTTCAATCGACAAAAACAGCGCTCTATTACAT
>OERA01000134.1_pt1 | contig 11922 bp, 11 predicted proteins | sample 1539901 | NCBI WGS metagenome assembly OERA01 (sample SAMEA3891873, study PRJEB23780) | metagenome | biome: terrestrial biome; feature: animal house; material: Caecal content | place: Italy | collected 2015-05-05
TGGTGTTTCTTCTCTTTTCACCGGTGTTTCTGATATCTTCACCAGTTTATTTAGAAGAGCTTCTCTCTTTCCTGGTGTCTCCCCAAAGCTTCTCATTATCCTGGTGTCCACCAGATTTTTCTCAGCTCTTCTCTTTTTTCTGGTGTTCCTAATTCCTGTCACCAGATCTTCTTAAAGCTTCACCAGTTATCTTTGAAGCTTCCTATAACTTTTTTGCCATGTTAGATGCTTCCATAGTTGTTCCAAACTTCCAGTGTTATGATTGGTTTGCAACAGTAAATCATCTTAAAGGAGGTTTAGAACAACTATGAAAACATCCAACTATCTGGCAAAACTGCCACAGGAAGCAACCATTAAAAGCATCCAGGTCCTCAAGGACTACGATCTCATCTCTCTTGATGTACCTACAGCCAGTCAGAGACTCTGTCCTCACTGCGGCTCTGACGACTGTGTTATCAAGGACTCCGGTACCGGCTCTTCGCCTTTTTCTGGTGTTTCTTCTCTTTTCACCGGTGTTTCTGATATCTTCACCAGTTTAAGTCACAACCACCACTTCAAGTGGTGGTTTGGGTTGGCCCTCATAAGGGCCGGTTACATGCTCGCCCAAAAGGGCGGGTATCGCAAGCGTTGTTACTGGTCCGCTTATAAAGCGGTACTTCTTGAATCTTCTTTTCTCGACTCTTCTGCTTGCTCTCTTATGTATTTCTTTATAGCATCTTCTGTAATATTACCAATTGTTGAAACGTAATAGCCTCTGGCCCAGAACGCTTTATCCCATTTGCTCTGCAATTCGGGATGTCTGTCATATATCATTAGCGTACTCTTCCCTTTTAAGTACCCCATAAATTTTGAAATACTATACTTGGGCGGAATAGCTACGCTTAAATGTATATGATCTTCGCATACCGCGCCATCTATAATCTCTACATCTTTATATCTGCATAATGTAGAAATTATATCTCTTACATCTGCTTTCAACTTTCCATACAGTACTTTCTTCCTATATTTCGGAATAAAAACTACATGGTATTGGCATTTCCACCTTACGTGTGATAAACTCTTATTGTCCATTTTGGACCGCCTCCTATACTAATTTTTGAGTTTGGCTTGCGACACCATTCTCATTTTAGCATAGGAGGCTTTTTATTGATATCTTACACGCTCCTGCTTACTCCATTCTCCCCAGCACAGCTGGGGGATTAGGCTTTTCATTCAGGTAAAACCTTTCTCCCAAATAATCACTTAGAGAGCCTCCCATTCCATATTCCTGCTTTAAAAATTCAGCTCTCTCCTTATTGCTGTGTCCTTGCAGAAAATAGGAATAAATTCTGTATTTTCCATGTTCAAAGGGAGGGCCGGGCTGCAGCGCATGGTCAATGATTTCCTGTGGATCGAGTAGGGGAGATTTTCTCTCCCCTCTCACACCACCGTACATGCCGTTCGGCATACGGCGGTTCAACATAACTTCAAAGCATGACGCTCATTGTAATAATCAAGACAGCTTATAAGCCCTGCTCTGGCTAACGTCTCTTTAGAGATTGCCCTGCCAACGCATGTCTTAGTCACAACCCAGTAATAGCGGTCTCCACAATACGCTGTCAGTCTTGCAAGGTCTTTCCCAATTCCAAGTTTCTGCAATCCCCATTGCCGTTTGCTTGGAACTTTCCATTGTTTCCAGATGATTACTCTGAGTCTTGTTCTTAAATGTGCGTCTATCTCTGCCATTGCTGTTTTCATGGAACCAAGATCATACCAGAAAAACCCCGGAAGCCTTACGGCTCCGGGGCAATCTTATGCTTGGACATTGAGTACCTGTTGGTACTATTTTATATACGCAGTGCCTCCTCGATTCCGCTACGCTTCATCTCGGTCGGGGCATTCGCCCTATAGGCCTTTCGCCAAATATCCTAACGAGAGCAAGCTCTCACCGGATATTTGTCTTATGTCTGCACTGCTCATTGCTTAGCGAATATTATTCGATAACGGAAGCAACACGTCCTGATCCTACAGTACGTCCGCCTTCACGGATAGCGAAGGTAAGACCCTGGCTCATAGCGATCGGGTGGATCAGTTCGATTGTCATCTCGATGTTATCGCCAGGCATGCACATCTCTGTTCCTTCCGGAAGAGTGATCACACCTGTAACGTCTGTTGTTCTGAAGTAGAACTGCGGACGATAGTTGTTGAAGAACGGTGTATGACGGCCACCCTCGTCCTTTGTCAGAACGTATACCTGAGCGGTAAATTTGGTGTGGCAGGTAATGGTTCCCGGTTTAGCAAGAACCTGTCCTCTTTCGATCTCGTTTCTCTGAACACCACGAAGAAGTGCACCGATGTTATCACCAGCCTGAGCCTCGTCAAGAAGCTTACGGAACATCTCGATACCGGTTACAACTACTTTACGTGTCTCTTCTTTGATACCAACGATCTCAACTTCCTCAGATACGTGAAGAACACCAGCCTCTACTCTACCAGTAGCAACTGTACCACGTCCTGTGATGGAGAATACGTCCTCTACAGGCATAACGAACGGCTTGTCAGTGTCACGCTGCGGATCCGGAATGTACTCATCAACTGCGTTCATGAGCTCCATGATCTTGTCGCCCCACTCGCTGCTCGGATCTTCCAGAGCTTTCAGAGCGGATCCCTGGATAACCGGAATGTCATCGCCCGGGAAGTCATACTCGGAAAGAAGCTCACGGATCTCCATCTCTACCAGCTCAAGCAGCTCCTCATCGTCAACCATGTCACATTTGTTCATGAATACAACGATGTAGGGAACGCCTACCTGACGGGAAAGAAGGATGTGCTCTTTTGTCTGAGCCATAACACCGTCTGTAGCAGCAACAACAAGGATAGCACCGTCCATCTGAGCAGCACCTGTGATCATGTTCTTAACGTAGTCGGCATGACCGGGGCAGTCAACGTGTGCGTAATGTCTCTTCTCTGTCTCATACTCAACGTGTGCGGTAGAGATAGTGATACCACGCTCTCTTTCTTCCGGAGCTTTATCGATGTTCTCGAAATCTGTAGCTGTGTTACCAGCAACTCTTTCAGACAGAACTTTTGTAATTGCAGCAGTTAAAGTTGTTTTACCATGGTCAACGTGTCCAATGGTACCAATGTTACAATGCGGTTTTGTTCTTTCAAACTTAGCCTTTGCCATTTTAAAATGTCCTCCTTAAAACTTGGCTCTTTCTTTCAGAGCATTTTTCAAATTAAACCTGCTATCCTTGATTATATTGCAAACCATAGATATTTGCAAGCTTTTTATTATTCATAAACCAATCAGTTCCGTTTCCCGGAAACAGCTCTGTTAAGATCTCTCTCCGGGAACGGTTTTGATTTTCATTTATCAGATCAATCCTTCTTGGACAGGATCTTTTCCTGTACGTTCTTCGGAACCGGCTCGTATTTCTCGAAGAACATGGAGTAGTTACCACGTCCCTGAGTTCTGGAACGAAGGTCGGTTGCGTATCCGAACATTTCGGAAAGCGGAACATATCCGCGGATCATCTTGCCTCCGCCGATATCGTCCATACCCTCGATACGGCCGCGGCGGGAGTTGATATCACCGATAACATCACCCATGTAATCTTCCGGTGTTGTAACTTCCACTCTCATGATCGGCTCGAGAAGGATCGGAGCTGCTTTCTGCATAGCATCCTTGAATGCAAGAGAACCAGCAATGTGGAACGCCATCTCGGAAGAGTCGACTTCATGGTAGGAACCATCGTATACATTCGCATGTACGCCGACTACCGGATATCCGCCCAGGATACCGGCCTTCATAGCTTCCTCGATACCTTCGCCAACTGCCGGGATATATTCCTTCGGAATAGCACCGCCGACAACAGTGGATTCGAACTTGTACAGTTCCTCTCCGTTGGCGTCCATGGGCTCGAATTTAACTTTACAGTGACCATACTGTCCACGTCCACCGGACTGTTTTGCGTACTTGCTGTCCACATCCACAGCCTTGGTGATGGTCTCTTTGTAAGCAACCTGAGGAGCGCCTACGTTAGCCTCTACCTTGAATTCACGAAGCAGACGGTCAACGATGATCTCCAGATGAAGCTCACCCATACCTGCGATGATGGTCTGTCCTGTTTCCTGATTTGTATGAGCACGGAATGTGGGGTCTTCCTCTGCAAGTTTTGCAAGAGCTTCACCCAGTTTGCCCTGGCCGGCTTTTGTCTTGGGCTCGATAGCCAGCTCGATAACCGGTTCCGGGAATTCCATAGACTCAAGGATTACCGGATGCTGGTCGTCGCAGATCGTATCACCTGTTGTGGTGAATTTGAAGCCGATAGCTGCAGCGATATCACCGGCATAAACCTTATCCAACTCCATACGCTTGTTCGCATGCATCTGAAGGATACGTCCTACACGCTCTTTCTTATCCTTTGTAGCGTTCAGTACATAGGAACCGGAGTTCATTGTACCGGAATATACACGGAAATATGCAAGCTTACCAACGAACGGGTCTGTCATGATCTTGAATGCAAGAGCAGCGAAAGGCTCTTCGTCGGAAGAGTGTCTTACGATCTCGTTGCCTTCCAGGTCAACGCCCTCGATAGGCGGAATGTCTGTCGGAGCAGGCATGTACTCGATAACTGCGTCCAGAAGTTTCTGAACACCCTTGTTTCTGTATGCGCTTCCGCAGCAAACCGGAACAGCGGCACACTCACAGGTAGCTTTACGAAGAACAGCCTTCATTTTTTCAACGCTGGGCTCCTCACCTTCCAGATATTCCATCATCAGATCGTCGTCCAGCTCGCAGATCTTCTCAACAAGCTCTGTGTGATACAGCTCTGCGTCGTCTTTCATATCATCCGGAATATCGACAATGGAGATGTCCTCGCCCTTGTCGTCATTGTAGATATAAGCTTTCATCTCGAACAGGTCGATGATTCCCTTGAATTCATCTTCCTTTCCGATAGGAAGCTGCAGGCAGATCGCGTTCTTGCCCAGACGGGTCTTGATCTGATCTACTGCGTTATAGAAGTTTGCACCCAGGATATCCATCTTGTTGATGAACGCCATACGGGGTACGTTGTAGGTGTCGGCCTGACGCCATACGTTCTCGGACTGGGGCTCAACGCCGCCCTTCGCACAGAAGACGCCTACAGCGCCGTCCAGTACACGGAGAGAACGCTCAACCTCTACGGTAAAGTCTACGTGTCCGGGAGTATCGATGATGTTGATACGATGCTCCAGAGCACCCGGCTTTGCCTTGCAGTTCTCCTGCAGAGTCCAGTGACAGGTGGTAGCAGCGGATGTGATGGTGATACCTCTCTCCTGCTCCTGTTCCATCCAGTCCATGGTAGCAGTTCCTTCGTGAGTATCACCAATTTTATAGTTAACACCGGTATAGTACAGAATACGCTCGGTAAGAGTAGTCTTACCAGCATCGATATGAGCCATAATACCAATGTTTCTGGTTCTCTCTAATGGATATTCTCTTCCAGCCAAGGTTTTTTCCTCCTATTAGAATCGATAGTGAGCAAACGCCTTGTTTGCCTCTGCCATCTTGTGCATGTCTTCTTTCTTCTTAACAGATGCGCCTGTGTTGTTCATTGCATCCAGAAGCTCGTTCGCAAGTCTCTCTTCCATGGTCTTCTCGCCTCTCTTACGAGAATATGCTGTAAGCCAGCGAAGAGCCAGTGCCTGACGTCTGTCTGCTCTTACCTCGATCGGAACCTGGTAAGTAGCACCGCCGATACGTCTTGCTTTTACTTCCAGAAGAGGCATGATGTTGTTCATTGCTTCTTCGAATACTTCGATAGCCGGTTTTCCGGCCTTTTCTTCTACTCTGGCAAATGCGCCGTATACAATCTTCTGAGCGACACCCTTCTTACCGTCTAACATGATGTTATTGATAAGCTTGGTAACCACTTTGTTATTGTACACCGGATCAGCCAGAACGTCTCTTTTCTGAGTATGTCCTTTACGTGGCACGTTACTTCCCTCCTTAATCATTTTGATTATATCATCGGTACTCACTTCATAAACTAAGGTGTTCGCACTGGTAAAGTCCTATATTTAACCCGCAACCGACAGGGTATATGGAATACCGTACAAAATTTATAGCTAATGGTGAATTCGATTGATTTCGATGTTCCCGGGTTATGAAGCGGGAACCTTCTCAAAAATTATTTCTTTTTCGGTCTCTTAGCGCCGTATTTGGAGCGGGCCTGTTTTCTGTTGGCTACGCCTGCAGTATCCAGTGTACCTCTGATGATATGATATCTGGTACCCGGCAGGTCCTTAACTCTTCCTCCACGGATAAGAACAACGCTGTGCTCCTGAAGGTTGTGTCCCTCTCCAGGAATGTAGCTTGTTACCTCGATGCCGTTGGAAAGACGAACTCTGGCGATCTTTCTAAGAGCTGAGTTAGGTTTTTTAGGGGTAGCAGTCTTAACTGCTGTACAAACGCCACGTTTCTGCGGTGCGGACTGTTCAACTGCTTTCTTTCTTAAAGAGTTGAATGTTCTCTGCAGAGCAGGTGCTGTAGATTTCTTTACAGATGTCTGACGTCCTTTTCTTACTAACTGATTAAATGTTGGCATTCCATTTCACCTCCCGATTACTTTCTCTGTGGGTTTTCCACAGGGTTTTGCGGTTGCTATTGTCAAATTTCCGCGCACAAAAAAAGCCGGCGCTTTTCTGCACGCCAGCTAATTATATCCCGTTGAAAAACGCCTGTCAAGGTATTTTACAGGAAATTTACTTAAAAATATTCACAAAAGATTCACAGAAGATCCGCCTGAAACACGCCTTTGGAACAATGTTCCAATGCAAGCGGCATCTCACGCGTTCTCCTGCTCTTCATAGGACATTTCCCAGATATCCGCGAATACCGCCAGCGGACAATCCGTAAGAAGGCACATAAGAAGAAAGCATTCGTAGGGATTCACAATATAAATCTCGCTCATCCCGCACTTATGGAGAACCTCCTGGATCTCATCCAGGAAATACCGGTATCTCACATAGGGATCTTCATCCTGCTTCTTCTGAGATACAATAAAGAATTCCAGAGTGATAAGATCAAACCTCTCCACCGGAAACTTATGGTTCAGGATGCTGTTGATCCTCTGTCTGCTGAAACGCTTCTGGCTGAAATGTTTCGCCAGGATCGACGCGGACATCTTCCTGAGATTGCCCATTTTGTTTACAGGGATACCGCTGCAGATCACTTTCTCCACATCGGAATCTGTGATGTCGTCCACGGTCCATATTTTCCCACGGTCTTTTTCCTCCTCGTCCCCCTGATACATATCCGCGATTATTTTTTTCGCTTCCGTGAGCAGGCGGACGAATTCCCGGAAGGCCATACTCTTCTCGGACATGGGATCGTCGGTTCCGGCTTTGAGATAGGCTAGATACTGAAAAAGCTTGTCTTCTGTATCCAGACAGAGCGCTCCCGTATACACCTTCGCCGCCTCCGTATAACTGCCGTCAGGTTCAAGCGTCCCATAACGCTTCTTATATTCTTCCGCTTTGTGATAACCCAGCTGCTTCATATAACAGTACCAGTAGATCACTTCCTCGGGATTGTGGAAATCATAATCCTGCTCCCTGAGAACCCGGGTAAGAAAATCCGACACGTCATCTGCCGTCATCTTAAGGCCGAATCCCAGGAGAAAAACCGTCTCCCTTTTCACCGAAGCCTGAGTGAGCCAGTTGTTCACCAGAGACGTCAATTTCGTGGATGTGGGATTCATGGATTTCGGGGTGGAAGTCTCATGAAAGGATTCCACCACGATGTCACGGTAAATATCCTGCGTCACTTCGCCGAAAGGCTCCTCCAGTCCCGCTCTCTCATAGATATACCGTTTCAGGTGATCCCCGAAAGACACCAGTTCCATTTCCTTATAAAGATAATGAAAGATTACGTCAGCATCTTCTTCTTCAAATCCATCCAGGCTTACCACCTGCCGGAAACGCTGGGCCGCTTTTCTGGTAAATTCAAAATCTTTCACCGAATCAAAGGCGACCGTCTGTTCAAAATCAAGATCCTGCATTCTGTTCTTCATTACATTTCACCTTTTATCTTCCAAGTATTCTGTCAAGGAGAGAACGCAGTATTCCGCCCTTCTGTTCTCTGATCTCGCACAGAATCAGTGTGGCGTTGTCTCTCCCGCCTTTTTTCAATGCTCTGTCAAGAAGAATCTCCACTGTCTCATTCACCGGAATCTCTCTGGCAAGAATATCCGCAATCTCCCCGTCGGAAAGCATATCTGTGATGCCGTCCGAACAGATCAGATATCTCGTTCCTGTTCCGGCCGTCTCCCTGATTATGGAAGGTTCCAGTTCCATACTGTCCGCAGGAATTCCCACATACTGCGTAAGCGGAGCCTTGCCGAACAGGGAACCGCCCCATGTGTGATCCGTGGATATCTGCCGGAAGTGCCCGTCCGATACCTGATAGATCCGGCTGTCGCCCAGGTTACAGCCGAACACCGCTTCCTCCCCGAACAAAAGCACCGCCGCCGTGGTTCCCATACTCCGGATTCTGTTCTCGTCGCCATATCTGCAGACAGCCTCATTCATCTCCCTGCAGAGTTTCGCAAGGAACTCTTCCGGTTCCTCACCGATCATCTTCCGGTTCCTCTGATAAAATTCTCCACAGGACTGCGCAGCCAGATAAGAAGCCATCTCGCCGCAGCTCTCGCCCCCCATTCCATCAAATACAGCCAGCAAAGGCAGCTCTCTCTGGGGGATATTCCCGGTGCGGACATGGTCCGCGCCCTGATTGTCCGCAGGCAGGAACTCACCGCAGCACCAGAAATTATCTTCATTATTACTGCGCACCTTTCCTTTATGGCATGCGCAGGCATATTCAATCTGATACTTCATTATCCGTCCCTTCTCCCGATGATACTGTACCGCCTCCCAGTTCTTCTCTGTATTCCTCTGCAAGATTCAGATATTTCTCTCCCCGTTCCGTGTATGTTTTATTATCTGTCTCATTATCATGAACAACATTATCCTGATCGATCCACCGGATCAGACGGCCATTATCAAAGTAATACAGTTCTATCACCTGCTCTCCTTCCGGCAGTTCCGGAATACAGTTGTGATCCGCCCATATGTATGCAAAGAACAGCTCGCCGTTCCAGTAGTAATACTCCTCATAATATCCGTCCTGAGAAAGAGACGGATAGATCAGAACTTTCATCACCTGGCCGGACTGATCCAGATAACTGATCTTGCCTTCCTGCTCAGAGCCGATCCAGTTATAATTGTTAAGATTCTCCGTGATCTCCGTGGCATGTTCCTGAATGGATTCCAGCGTCTCCTGGAGCTGTTGGTTCTCTGCCGTGATCATCGTCTCCGCCACAGACTGCTTCAGCCGCTGAAGTTCGGCATTCTCGCGCACCAGCCAGATAAAAACGCCGATAATCACACACACTGCCGCAAACATTGCAATCACAGCCACCACAAGGGGATCGAATGGAGCCTTCTTTTTCTTGTTGCGCACGGGCGCTTTGCTTCCGGAAGTCTTCTTCCCGGCCGGTTGTCTCCTCCGGGAAGATCTGCCGGATCCTGCACGTTCCTGTCTTTCTGCCGTCTCCGCTTTTCTCTGTACGGACGTCCTGACAGGCGTATCCTCCTTCCGTCTTTCAGACGCCGGGCTCTGCACGCTCTCCGGTGTCCTTCCGTCTTTCACTGCTTCCAGCGCTTCACGGAATTCTTCTGCCGTCTGATATCTGTCTTCCCGGTCATAAGCGCAGGCTTTCAGGATCACCTCCGACAGCCCCGTCCCCGCGTCCGCCGGCGGCGGCAGTTGCTCGCCCGACATCCGTCTGGTGAGAGCGTTTTCTTTATCTCTGTAGGTGATAAGCTGTTTCTCCAGATTGATAAACGGGATACGGTTATGATTTCTCAGCTTATAAAGAACGATCCCGAGAGAATAAATATCCGCCCGGCTGTCGTATTCTTCTCCCTTATACATCTCCGGCGCCATATAGGAAAAAGTACCCTTCTTCGAAAGGCCGGATGCACTGCGGTCCAGTTCCCTGGCAATACCGAAATCCCCCAGCTTGAATTCCCCGAATCTGGATACAAAAATATTCTCCGGCTTGATATCTCTGTGGATGATATTCTGCTTCTGGCAGTATTCCAGAGCCCTGCAGAGATCAGTACCAAGCTGAACGACGTCTTTCTCTGTCAGCTCCCTTCCCTCGCAGAATTCCAGAAAACTGGTAAGATACTCCATCCGTATATAAATATCCCATCCGATATCATCCAGGTACTCCACCACCTTGTAGTCCTCTACCGAAACCACATGAGAATTCCCCCGGAAATATTCCATGGTACTGACTTCCTGTATGCAGTCGTCTACCATGCTGTGGAAATATTCCCGGACTGATCCGTCGTCATGAAACTCAGAACGGGCGCTGTCCAGCTCCCCCTGACTGGATGGTATGGTAATGATCTTGATCGCAGAGTAAAATGTCTTACCCTGCTCAGTCCGCCTCGCCTTATAAACCTTGCCGAAAGATCCTTCCCCGATCTTCTCGACGATCTCCCATTCCGGCCACACGGAAACCGGAAGCTGCTTCTCCATTCTGTATCCCCCCTTTCCCCCGGAATTTGCTGTCCTCAGCTGATATCGGCGTTTCAATATCTTCTCGTTTTTCGTGTACTCATTATATCACGGCATCCCTCCTCTGTCTGTATTTTTCGATTTTCTTCCAGATTTTTTCACACAATCTTAAGAAACTTTTCACAAAAAGCCCCCCGGATCTCAGATCCGGGGGCCAGTAATTGAACTATAATTTATTCTTCTTCAGATACAGTTGTTTCCTCCGTTGGGTCTTCCGCCGCTTCCACAGCTTCATCCACAACTTCTGCCGGAATCTCTGTATTCTCATCCTCAACAGTGATCACTTCATCTTCAACGATCTCCTCCGGAACATTCGCAGTCTCCGGAAGTCCGCTGTCCAGACTGATCTCTCTGTATCTCTTCAGACCGGTTCCCGCAGGAATCAGCTTACCGATGATAACATTTTCCTTCAGGCCCACAAGGTGATCCACCTTGCCCTTGATAGCGGCCTCGGTAAGAACCTTGGTAGTCTCCTGGAAGGATGCCGCGGACAGGAAGGAATCTGTAGCCAGGGAGGCTTTGGTGATACCAAGCATCACCTGTTTTCCGGTTGCCGGAGTCTTTCCTTCTTTTTCCAGCTGCTCGTTCACATCCTCGAATTCCAGAACGTCCACAAGAGTACCCGGAAGGAATTCTGTATCACCGTTTTCCTCAACACGGATCTTCTTCAGCATCTGGCGTACAAGAACCTCGATATGCTTATCGCTGATATCCACGCCCTGCAGACGGTATACGCGCTGTACCTCGCGGAGCATGTAGTCCTGAGCGGCGCGGACGCCCTTGATCCTCAGGATGTCATGCGGATTCACACTACCTTCTGTCAGCTCGTCGCCGGCTTCCAGAACCTGTCCGTCCGTGATCTTGATACGGGATCCGTAGGGGATCAGGTATGTCTTGGAGTTGCCGTCTTCCGGATTGGTGACGATGATCTCGCGTTTCTTTTTGGTGGCGTTGATCACAGCAACGCCGGGGATCTCGGTAATGATCGCAAGACCCTTCGGTTTACGCGCCTCAAAAAGCTCCTCCACACGGGGAAGACCCTGTGTGATATCGCCGCCGGCACCACCGCCGGTATGGAAGGTACGCATGGTCAGCTGTGTACCGGGCTCACCGATAGACTGAGCCGCGATGATACCTACGGACTCGCCCACCTGTACTGGCTCGCCTGTAGCCATGTTCGCGCCGTAGCACTTCGCGCAGACGCCCACTTTACATTTACATGTAAGAATGGTACGGATCTTCACCTGCTCGATGGGACCGCCCTCTGCGTTCACGCCCTCTTTCATGATGCGGGCCGCGCGCTTCGG
>OERA01000136.1_pt1 | contig 11871 bp, 7 predicted proteins | sample 1539901 | NCBI WGS metagenome assembly OERA01 (sample SAMEA3891873, study PRJEB23780) | metagenome | biome: terrestrial biome; feature: animal house; material: Caecal content | place: Italy | collected 2015-05-05
GAAGGTGCTCACTTTTTTGGAGCCCTTTTGCAAGACTTTTTTATTGACAAACACACTGATGATGTCAATTATCCTCTCACGAATCAATTAATATAAAAGCGCTAAGCGCACAACAGTAGGAAAAAAATTAGGCCTGGCAACTCAAAAGCAGCGCCAGGCCAATTTTATCTAAAGTTGGCCGAAAATCATTTTGTTATAGCATACCTTCTTTTAGTATTTTTTCATGGCCAAGGATATTCTGGTTCTTACTTTTCTTCTGCTCTTTTTCAGCCTTCTCATGATTAATATGAAGCTGCTCCACCACCGACTGTTTGCCTTCCGCTTTGTCCAGCATTTCCACCTGTTCCGGTCCGAGAACCTGGCTAACCCAGTAACGGATTTCGTTCAGCGGTTTCAGCTCTGCCTGCACCTGTTCCAGCTGCCGGGCAAAGGCTGCGTGATCCGATTGCAGCTTGCTGTACTCTGCCTCCAGGGCGTCCAGGTTCACATTCAGGTCAATATGCTGTGCTTTCAAATAGCGATAGGCTTTGTTGTAGGCTTTCAGTTCCTCCTGGTGGCTCTCGGCAAAGGCGGCCTGTCTCTTTTTCCAGCCGATCTTCAGGTACTTGTCATGGACGGGTTTCTGCTCCTCGCAAACCGCAACGGCATTCTGAATCCCGGCAATATCCTTCATCCGCTTCTCAGCCTTTCGCATTCCGGTACGGGCCTGGCTGGCTTTTTGCTTCACGCCAGACAGGACGGCGTTCAGCTGCTCCAGGGTCGAGATCTTGTGGTGCTGGAGATAAACAATCGCCCTGGATACATCCTTCAAATCCTTAATATCACCCTTCTGCTGGCCGGACCAGGACCAATCGCTCCGTTCTGCTTTCCGCTGGTTCAGGTAATCATTGAGAAGCACTCCAAGGTCTGTGGAAGCTGCTTCTTCTTTCACCAGTTCTTTCTCTGCCTGGAGCAGTTCTTCAATCCAGTCCAGCAGGCCCCGAATGGTTTTGCGAATGGCGGACAACATCTGGTTGGCTACCTTGATATCCCGATTCAGATTGCCGATGTTGGTCTGGATACCTCGCCGTTCCATTTGAACCACTGCTGGCCCCATGTGGACGGTAGGGATCACATCCAGCCCCTGCCGCTCATAGGATCGCAGGTCAAGCCGCTCTGGCCGACCGGCTGCTTCCAGATAACGGTTGACCGTATCCGCCCAACCCTGCCGCCAGATCTCCGCATACTTCTGGTCGTTCCAGTCAACGGTATCTTCCTTGTGGCTTTTCCAGTTCCCCGACGGGAGCCGGATGCGTTCACCGTTTTCATCCAGATCATATACCTTCCGGCTCTTGGGAAGCCACTTTCCTTGTTCGTCCATAGCCCGAAGGGTCAGCATCACATGGCAGTGAACATTGTGCCCGGGCGGGGCAGGGTCATGGATGGCAAAGTCAGCGATCATCCCTTTAGAGACGAAGTGCTTTTCGCAGTAGTCCCGGATCATCTGCGGGTACTGTTCCGGCGGGACTTCTTTGGGCAGGGCCAGCACAAAGCGCCGGGCCAGCTGGGCGTTCCATTGCTTTTCGGCAGCCTCTACCGAGTTCCAGAGGGTTTCCCGGTTAGCGCATTCCGGTGGAGCATGAGCGGGCAGCATGATTTCCGTATATAGGATGCCGCGCTTACCGGAGTAGTTTTTGGTTTTCTGATCGTACTCCGAAAACAACTTCTCGCCGCTCTGGTAGGCAGCACCTGCCACCGCCGACTGGCCCTTGCTGCGCTGGGTGATCGTTATTTGGAAATGTGGACACGGAATAGGCATCACCTCCAAAACAAAAACCGTCCGTCAGGATTGCTCTTGACGAACGGTCTGGAATCGTATTCGGTTGTGCTCTCTGTCCAGGGATGGAGCGGGGTGCGCTTCGGCCCTGGGCGAGAGCTGCAAAAGGATAGCTGCGAAGCAGCGCAAGGAAAATGCAGTTTTCCTTGGGATGGAATCGGGATGGCGAACGGAACGCCAGACCGATTTCATCAAGCCGTCTGCAAGACCGCAATTGCACCGGAACGGTGTATAATTGCGCCCTATTACAATAGGGTTGGAACGTTCCGGGCTTCTTGCACATCGTGAATCATCTTTGTCAGAGCCAGTACGACCTCCTGCTGACGGAACGAAAGCTTCAGTAGCTCCATCACCTGATCATCGGTCAGCTCTCCGGGGCAGATCAGAAAACTTTCCAGCATTCCCCCGCGGGTGCAGAGACGATGTGTGCGGGCCTTGCGGGTTAGTTCTGGTATCCGGTGCTCCAGCATTTTCTCCTGGTGCTGGTAGTAGCGGAGCTTCTGTTCGGCCTTATCCTTTTGTTCTTTTAGTTGATTTAACTTCTCACTCATAATCGTCTACTCCTTCCGCCTGCAAAAATCGGCTACAGTGAGCCATCTGCACGCGATTTGAGCACCACCCTGCCGGAGTTTCAGCCCCACTTTCACGCACTGAAGCCCCAAAGCCTTATAATTGGTTTAGCACAGCCAAGCTGTGACTAAATCAATTGGAGGTTTCGTAATGACAAATTATCGGGAGATCTTGCGGTTAAGCAGTCTTCAGTACAGCCAGCGAACCATTGAATCAATGGCACACTGTTCCAGACATACGGTGCGAGATGTACTGCAGGCAGCAAAGGAACAAGGCATATCCTGGCCCCTCTCCGACGATGTCGCCAATGCCGATCTGGAACAGCTTCTCTTTCCGAACAGGCACAAAGCATCCAGTCAATATGCTGAGCCCGACTATCCGTACATCCACCGCGAACTGGCACGGTCGGGCGTGACCCTGACGCTGCTGTGGGAAGAATACTGCGCGAAGTGTCAGGAGGCGGGCAAAAGGCCGTACATGAGTACTCAGTTTGGCGAGCGGTACCGCCGCTGGGCACGCATTACAAAAGCGACCATGCGCATCCAGCACAAGCCGGGAGATGCCATGCAGGTAGATTGGGCCGGAGATACCATTCCCATCCAGGACCCGGTTACCGGGGAACAAAGTGCCGCTTATTTGTTTGTTGCCGTTTTGCCCTGCAGCTACTACACCTACGCGGAAGCCTGCGACGACATGAAAACCGAGAACTGGCTGAACTGCCATGTCCATGCATTCGACTACTTCGGCGGCGTCGCACGGCTGCTGATTCCCGACAACTGCAAGACGGCCACGCTGTCCAACACCCGGTACGATGTGATTCTGAACCGCAGTTACCAGGAACTGGCCGAGCATTACGGCACCGCAATCGTACCGGCGCGTGTCCGCAAGCCGCGGGACAAGAGCTCGGCGGAGTCATCTGTCCGCTTTGCCGAAACGTGGATCGTGGCCGCTCTACGCGACCGCAAATTCTTTTTTTTGCGGGAATTGAATGAGGCAGTTGCTGAAAAGCTGGATGAGTTGAACAGCCGCCCGTTCAAGCAGATGGCTGGCTGCCGCCGAAGTGCCTATCTGGAAGAAGAGAAGCCCTATATGCTGCCGCTGCCGGTCAGTGCGTTTGAACCGGCCGTCTGGTCGGTTGCCAAGGTCGCCAACGACTATCTTGTTACGGATGGCAGGAACAAGTATTCCGTTCCCTACAACTTGATTGGCGAGCGCGTGGACATCCGGGTAACCAAGACAACAGTAGAGGTGTTCTACCACGGCAGCCGTGTAGCCAGCCACCGCCGGTTGCAGACCCGGCAGCGTGATCCGCTGGTGAAGCGCGAGCATATGCCTCCAGAGCACCAGAAATATCTCACCTACAACGCAGACGAGTTCAGCCGCTGGGCAATGTCGGTCGGCCCTATGACCGAGAAGGTGACCGAACACTTCCTGAAGTCCGGTAAGGCCGCCGAGCAGGGCTACAAGGCCTGCGCCGGTCTGAGCAAACTGGAACAGCGGTACGGCAAACAGCGTCTGGAAGCAGCCTGCGGCAAGGCTCTGGCGTACAGCACCGCGCCCTCGCTGCGCACCATTGCCAGCATTCTGAAAAATGGCCTGGACAAGCCGGACAAGGCAGAAAGCCAAACGGCTCAGTCCAAAGCCAATAGCTACGGCATTACCCGCGGCGCGGCTTACTTCCGGAAGGGAGGCGACCGCTGATGCTGAACCAGGCAACGATGGATATGCTCACAGTGATGAAGCTGACCGCTATGGCCGCGGAATTTGCCAACCAGCTGAAAGATCCCACGTTCAATGAATTGGGCTTCGAGGAGCGGCTGGGCTTGCTGGTAAATGCGGAATGGAACCGACGCCAGAGCAACAAACTGAACAGATTTATCCGCAACGCGCGCTTCGCCGTGCCGTCTGCCACTGTAGAAGGCATTGAATACCACGAGGACCGAAAGCTGGACAAGGCACAGATGCTGCGGTTTGCCACCTGCCAGTACATTGACGAAGGCACCACGTTATCTTGAAGGGAGCCTCGGGCAATGGCAAGACTTATATTGCCTGTGCCCTGGGCAATGCAGCCTGCCGCCGTTTCAAGAAGGTGCAGTACATCCGTATGCCGGAACTGCTGGATGAGCTGAGCATTGCCCGCAGCGCTGGCACACTAAAAAAAGTGCTTGAATCGTACAAGAAGAAAGACCTGCTGATTCTGGATGAATGGCTGATTCGCCCGCTGTCCCCGCAGGAATCCTACGATATGCTGGAGATTGTGGAGGCGCGGTGCCGCAAGTCTACGATCTTTTGCACGCAGTACGAATCTGAGGGGTGGTACACCAGGATCGACCCGAACCCGGAATCCGACAGCCCCGTTTCAGAAGCCATTATGGACCGTATTATCCACAACGCTTACGAGGTTCTGGTTGACGGTAAAGTTTCCATGCGGGAACGCAAGGGCTTGAAGGCTGCCCGGGAAGGCGGTGGCCAGGATACATGACTGTTCTCATCTTTGCGATGAGGAAAACTGCGTGGCTTTAGAATTGGAACGGGCCTGCTACAACGAGATGGAGCGCGAGTCCATGGAATGCTTTTACGCAGCTGAGAAAGAACTCCAGCGACAGCGCAAGCGGATTCGGATGTTGGAGAACATCTTAACAGAAAACGGTATTCCTGTCCCTGAAGAAAATTGAATTAGGCTCTGCTGGCCGGTTTGGCTGGCAGAGCTTTTATATGTGCCACAGGGGTGTCGCTCAAAGGACGATTTTGCACATATGTGGCTCACTGCGACCGACGAGGGGCTCAATAACTCCGGCACCGCAGGTGGGGCTTTAGTGCGTGAAAGTGGAGCTAAAACTCCGGCAGGGTGGTGCTCAAATCGCGTGCAGGTGGGGCTGAGGTGGCGATTTTTGCACGCCAAAAATCCAACACAGAAAAAGCGGTCAACTACAGAAGTCGACCGCTTTTAACTTATATAAAAGATTTTCCTACATCTTTTGATTATACGTCATATTAAAAACCAGATCAGAGAGCCATTTCTTGAAATCAGGATTATCCTGATACTGCTTAAAAAGCTCCATATTGTCTGCCATAATGCTGAAAACAACCTGCTGCAAAGCACGTTCACTTTCCATACGGGCATTTTGCTTATCTGAATTCTTCATTGCATTTTGATATCGTTCATCTTTGGAAACCATAGCGGGAATTTCGAGAATTTGACGGCGAACATTATCGGCATCATTCCAATCTATATTTCCAAACATATCATTGAACGTAGTCAAAATAGCAGAAAGCAAATCCATTTCCGGCTCTTTCTTTACACCAATCTGGCCCGTCGGCACAGGGGCCACTTCTGCATCTTCATCCTGAAGGACAAGCGAAATGCACTCCTTAGCCTCTAACCGATAGCTATCCAGATCAATCGCCTCTAAAATCCCCTGCGTAAAATCATCCTCTGGCGGAGACGGCAGTTTCGGGATAAGCAGATTCAAGAAAATCGAGAGCTTTTCCCAATCAGGATTTCCATAAGGGAGAATAGCCCCCAGGAATCCATAAGTACGCACAAAGGATTTGGCCGCACTTTTAAATTTGATTTGTCCGTCGACATCCAGTTCTTTGTATGCAGCAGCGCAAGCATCCAGAATAGGATCAAGGCGATCCCTCTCGGCACCGTCGAGGTAGAGATTGACCAGTTTCTCTACATGATCCTGTGTGAATACCTGATACTCCTCCATCGCGGCAATCAAGTCATAAAGTTTGTTGGGATCAGTTTCATCCGACAGCAATGTGGTGCGGTAGTACCGAGAAAAAGCCTCCACAATCGTGGCTGAATCATTGGCGAAGTCCAAAACAAAGGTATCATGCTTCTGCGGATGAGCACGATTGAGCCGGGAGAGCGTCTGCACGGCCTTAATGTCCGAAAGTGGCTTATCCACATACATGGTGTGCAACAGCGGTTCATCATAGCCTGTTTGGAACATATCCGCCACAATCAAGAAACGATAGGGATCTTGCTTAAAGGTCTTTTGGATTTTGTTATCCGGGAATCCATTTAGCCCCGCAGAAGTCAATGCAGGCTGCTGACCGTGAAATTCCTTTTCGCCAGAAAACGCGATGATTGCTTTATAAGGACTATGCCGAGCAGCTAAGCATCTATTAACCGCATAGTAGTATTCAATGCACCGCTCAATACTGCTGGTGATAATCATTGCTCTGGCTTTTCCGCCGATTTTACCCTTGGCAATTACCTGTTCGTGGAAATGGCTGACCATCATTTCAGCTTTTTGCTCAACAGTAAAAGACTGATTCTCTACAAAGGCACGGAGCTTCTTTTGGGCTTTCTTCTTATCGTAGAGCGGATCGTCCTCCACGGTCTTTTTCAAGCGATAAAAGCTATCGATAGGAGTATAGTATTTAAGCACATCCAAGATAAAGCCCTCTTGGATTGCCTGCTTCATGGTATAGACATGGAACGGGCGATGCTTGATTTTATCTCCCTCTTGGTACGGGGTTCCGAAGGTCTCCAGGGTTTTATTCTTAGGTGTGGCAGTGAAGGCGAAGTAGCTGGCGTTTTTCAGCAGCTTGCGTCCTTCACACATGGCATTGATTTTATCCTCATTATCCTGTTCTTCCTCAGAAGCCAACCCGGACAGGGCAAGGTTCATCTTTGCCGAGGTGCGCCCACTCTGACCGGAATGGGCCTCGTCGATAATGATTGCGAAACGGTTATCCTTGTGCTGTGTGCCAATGTCAGAAAGGACAAATGGGAATTTCTCCACGGTGGTAATGATAATCCGTTTCCCAGCCTGAATTGCCTTTCTCAGATCACTGGAATGTTCTGCCCACGCCACAGTGCTGCTCACTTGCATAAACTGCTTGATGTTATCCCGAATCTGCTTGTCCAGAACTACTCGGTCTGTAACGACGATAACATTGTCCACAAGCAGCTCACCATCGTCCGATTCCAGTCCTATGAGCTGATGGGCCAGCCAAGTGATTGAGTTGGATTTTCCGGAACCGGCACTGTGCTGAATCAGATACCGCTGCCCAATACCGTTTGCCTTCACATCTGCCAGCAACCGCTCTACCACATCCAACTGATGGTATCGAGGAAACACCTGAGTATATGTTTTCTTCTTGGTATCCGGGTCTTCCTTTTCCACCACTTGGGCGTAGTTTTCAATAATGCGGGCCAGTTTCTGCTTAGTCAGAATATCCTTCCAGAGATAATCGGTCATTATGCCGTCTGGATTGGGCGGATTCCCCGCTCCATCTTTGTAGCCCTTGTTGAAAGGCAGGAACCAGCTGGCTTTTCCGTCCAGCTTGGTGCAGAACTTGACCTGTTCATCGTCCACCGCAAAATGAACCATGCAGCGTTTGAACTGAAACAGCAGTTCTTTAGGATCGCGGTCATGCTGGTATTGATAAACGGCATCGTCCACATTCTGCTTGGTGAGCTGGTTTTTCAGTTCGAATGTAATGACCGGCAGACCGTTGATGAACACGCACAGATCCAGAGCTAGTCTTGTGGCATCTTTGGAGTACATCAGCTGCCGGGTTACACTAAAAATATTCTGCTCGAACATTTTACGGGCAGCCACATTTTTGGCGGTGGGTGTCAGATAGAACATGACTAAATCCACCGGATACACCTTGATTCCCTTGCGCAGAACATCTATGATGCCACGCTTGGCAATTTCACCTTGCAGGCGATTGAGAAACTGCTGCTTTTTCTGCTCATTTTTGAACACACCTAGCTTGTCCATCGCATCGCTTTGTGTGAACTTCAAAAAGCGGAACAGGCGAGTTTCGTCAATCGCATAGCCGCGGTTATAGTCGGCATTGATGCCCTGTTCATATCCGTTGTGGTTGACCAGCCAATCCACGATTAAAGTTTCAATGCCAGATTCTTTTGTGTTGGTTGGCATAGTGTCACCTCACTTACAAATTCATACCCTGGATAAAATTCCTAATATTGGAATACACCTCATCATTCAGGTCGGGATATTGCTCTAGCACCGCGTTTGACCACTCAGGTCCATGGCCTCCGACTTCTTTGATGAAACATTCCAATTCTCCTACGGGAACAATATATATTCCTGCGGCTTTTAAAGTATTATCCAACCGCCTAAATGCATTTGTGGCATCTCCCGCTGGCAAAGAGGCAACTCCACCCGATTTTATGGCCTTCCATTTAGAAATAACTTTAACCTCATTTTGGATGGACTCTATCTCCTTTCCAGATAGATATTGATCTTGTTTCGCATCTAAAACTCTATCAATATTAACTTTTGCGGTACTGCGGATTATTCTTTCTTTGGGACTATGCAGGTTAGAAACAATCATATTATAGTCCGTTTTTACATTATCCCAAATACATCCAAAGGCTTCGACAATTCCACGGAACACATTCTCGTCATTCAGTACATCAATATCTGGAATAAGTTTTACATTTATCTTCAACGCACGCAAAGCAGAAGATATTTTTGCCATACGGTGTTTTCCGCCACAATGAATAAATAATGTTTCAGAATAACTCCCTTGTTGCTGTTTAATATAGCTTTCAATAATCGAATACATCTTACAGTCCGAGTCACTTTCACATAACACGACAGTCTTGTGAAACAGACTGGACATTATATTGGAATATTTTAAAAGAGGATCATTCCATACATCAGCAAAATCGTTATTGTCCAGTATTGAAAGTTGATTTTCATCTTCTTGTCGGGTGACGCGCACGATTTTAACACGTTCAGGGCATACCTCGAGTAAACCCTTAATTATTTCTTCACTGTGCGTGGAGATAAATGCCTGTTGTTGATCAGATAGGGTTTCCCCTACAACCTGTCCCATGATCTTTGCCTGTGGTGGATGCAGAAAAGCCTCTGGTTCATCAATCAAAAAAATGCATCGGTAATCCAACATTAAATGCAGCAATATACCAGTAAAACTCTTCACCCCATCACCTTGCTGATGGACTTGTTTATATGTTGCCAATATTTCTGCATACGCTTCTTGGCGAGATTGTTCATCTTCAAATGTATCTTCCAATTTAACAGGTTTCCCCATACAAAGTGGGATTGCTGATCCATATTGAGTGTTGGGTATCAATTCGATATTGAATGCCTTTTTGAAATTATCTGATAGCCATTTGCGGTATTTAGAGTCATAAGCAGCATAATGAATTGGATGTTGCTTAGGATCTGATCTGGTTATACTGCCAACCGCATTACATATCGTCAATCGCGCTGATGTATCCAACTGAGTAACAAAAACTTTGGCTAAGTCACCAAATTTTTTGTTTGTCTTAAAGTTTTGCTCAGTATAACTGTAAAACCCTATTCGGTAGCTAAGCACATTATAAATATTTCCAGATCCACTTTTTTGTGGTTGCGCAATTGCATTCAGTAACGGCTCCAAAGGAGCATCGTATTTTGTAATTGTAATATCTGAAACAACGATACCATTTTGCTGTCCTTCTGCTAAAGCGTATATATCTCTTAAACATTGACTTTTACCAGCATTATTGGGGCCAACAAAAACTACAATATCATTTTGTAGAAGCTCAATAGACTCACCATTTTTAAACTGAACTTTCGAAATATATCCACCTGCTTTTGAATCAGGCATTATTCTTCCTCCTCTACATTAACATCCTCAGCAATATCGGCGTCATCCATCATTTCTTCAACCAACTCAAAATCCGGCACCTTAATGCTCCGCACATCAATCTGGCCTGTGACAACATCAGAAATAATTTTATTTCTGAATTCCAGTAAACACTCAATTTCCTTTTTGAGTTTTCCAAGGGCAATATCCACTTTCTGCGTGTGAATTTTGATAGCTTTAACAATTTGGACTTGTTCATCTTCAGGCGGAAGAATAAATGGGATTTCCCTCATTTTATCTATAGATAAATCCCATTGTCCGACTCGAATTCCAGCAGATGCCTGTGCAAAAAAATTCACATAAATTTTACTGCGTATCGCATAGTGAAAATATTCAAAATTTTTAAAATGTATATCAAATACAAAGTACGCTGGGCTTACAATGCCACCAAATTCTGAAATCCCATACGAACCTTGCCACGCTTTCATTTTATTTATAACAAATTGATTTTTCAAAACGCGCTTATATCCGCTTAAATCATCCGGGATAAAATTGCGATTTGATTCCTGGTCTTCAGTATCACGGACAATAACACCTTTTTCTCGCACCACAGATAATAGCTGCATGTCTGAACAGTTCTTAATTGAAACAGGAGTTAAAATATTCCTCAGTTTTACTGTACTCCAATGAGCCGGAATCGTACCCAGCCAACTTACGTTGCTATCCTTTTTGAGGGTACAATGCTTTAACCCGTGTGAAATCAAATCGCTTACAAAAGCATACTTTGCTTCTTGCAGTAATTCAATTTGTTTCTTTTTTGCAGAAATCAGTTTGTTAATTTTGGAGGTCTGCCAATCCAGATAGAGAACAATCTGATTCTGTTCTTCACGGGGAGGGAGATATATTATCAGCTTCTTGAAATCATCATAATGCATATCCCACTGGCCTACGCGAACGCCATATGAAAATTGGTTATAATAAGTCTTAAATCCCATAGATCTTAGCAAGATATGGAGATAGGTGGAATTGATAGTGTGGTCTATTACATTGCACACAATATAGGCCGGACTTACTATTCCTTGATATTTTGAAACACCCAAAGACCCTTTCCACATTTTCATTTTATTTAGTACAAGATCTCCGGGAACAACGACCTTATAATTTGATAAATCCTCGCTCTCTACATTGCGATTATCGTCGCGTGATGCCTTTTGAATTACGCCGTATTCGCGATACACAGACAATAGTGTATATTTCCTGTCGCCACATCTTTCGTTAGATAACTTGGTAATAGAGCGAATAGTTTTTGCGGACCAATGATTTGGAACTTCAGGTAACCATGTATATGGTGTTTCTTGATAACTCTCGTATTTTCCCATTACTCCACCCCTCCAAGAATCTCCGCCAACATACCATCGGTTTCAGATTCCAACTTTTTGAGGTCGGCCACTATTTCTTCCATGCTGCGCAGCTGCACCGGATGATAGAAATACTTGGTGAAGGACAGCTCATAGCCAATTTGGGGTTTCTTTTCATCTACCCAGGCATCCGGCGTATATGGCAGTACCTCGTTTTTCATAAAAACATCGATCCCGCCCTCATAGGTGAAGGGAATGATCTCTGTGTCCCGCAGGTCGGTATCAGCTTCTCCGTCAATGGACTGCGCCATGGGGTCTTTCTCCGTGATAAAGGGACGAATCTTTTTCAATGTGGCCGCTTTTAGCTTTGTGGCCTTGGCAAAAGTTATCCAATCATCGGTAGGGGTTCCTACCGGGACAGAACGGATTGCTTTTTGTACTTGCTCCAATTCCTCTGACTTTTTGAAGGCGTCGGAAGGAATTGCCCCCATACCCGAATTGACAGACAGAAAAAAGAGTCGTAAACTGGAAAGCAAA
>OERA01000142.1_pt1 | contig 11607 bp, 9 predicted proteins | sample 1539901 | NCBI WGS metagenome assembly OERA01 (sample SAMEA3891873, study PRJEB23780) | metagenome | biome: terrestrial biome; feature: animal house; material: Caecal content | place: Italy | collected 2015-05-05
GGGAGTATGAACCATTGGTGCAGGCGCTGGGCGGCGTGAGCCTGCCGATCTGTGCGGGAAGTGATATTCACTTGAACGCTATGGATATGGTAAAAGGCTATGGAGATAAGAACCCGGTTGTGGATAAATCCCAGTTCGTCCTTTCTCTGTACGAGCGGATCACGGACGACCGCTATGTGATCGGGCCGAAAGAAAAGAGTATCCTTGACCGCTGCGTGGAGCGTGTGTATTCCAGAAAACGCCAGTACGAAATCCCGACCTTTTTCACGCTGCGCCGGGTGCTGCAGGAGCAGGACGAGCCGGAGGCGAAAGACCTGGCGCTGATGTTGGAACTGTTCACGGACGGTACGCTGAACAATTTTTCCCATCCCACCAACATTGAGACGGAAAACCGTCTGATCAGCTTTAATACACGGGGCATGGTGGAAGATATGAAAGACCTGGGGCAGCTTGTGATCACGGACCATATGATCAACCGGGTATCCCAGAACTGGGAGAACGGCGTGAGAACCCATATCTTTCTGGATGAGTTCCACACACTGCTGCAGCATAAGTACAGCGCAAACTTCTTTGACAGCGCCTACCGGCGGTTCCGTAAGAGAAACGCATGGACGACCAGTCTGACGCAGAACGTGGAATATGTGCTGGACTCCCTGACCGCAAGGACCATGCTCTCCAACTCGGAATTTATTGTCATGCTGAACCAGTCTGCCTCTGACCGGGAGCAGTTGGCGGAACTTCTCCATATTTCCGGGGAACAGATGAAGTATATCACAAATGCCAGAGCCGGAAATGGGCTTGCCAGGATCGGCAGCGCCCTGGTTCCGTTCTATAACCAGATGAGTAAGAACTCTGAGATCTATAAGCTGATGTCCACAAAACCAGAGGACTTTGAGAAAACGTGGGGCAGTCCGGGAGACGGGCTTCCGGAATCATAATACAATCAATTTTAGCAGTCTGTGAGGAAAGAGATTTCCCGCAGGCTGTTTTCTAATGGAGGGATCATATGAAAACAATCAGATTTGAATCACAGGAACATGAAAATTTCTTTTATTCCATGCTGAAAAGAACCGGGAACACGGACAGCTATCATCAGGCGTTTTTCTACTGCGTGGGGATTTCCGACACTACCAGAAGAAATGTGGAGCGGATTTTTGACTTTAAGCAGGGGCATATCCGGCCGGAGGGCCTGCACGAAGGGTGGCAGACTGGCGGCTCCATCCGTCTGACAAGGCTTGCCTTCAATCTTTGGAATGGATATACGGAGAATAGGTATGAGCGGCTGTCCACTCCGTATGAGATATTTGACTGCGGGTACGCTCCCTACTTCTTTGAGGCGATCCGGTTAAAATATCCGGATTACTGCCGGGAACTGCCTGCCATGAAACCGCAGACCGCACAGAGAGAGCGATAGGAGGGAGCGCAGATGGAGACAGCAAGACAGACGGCGTTGATGGAACAGCCGGAGATCGTGGAACTGTTCCGGGTATTGGAAGGGAATGGACTTACAAAAGAACAGAAAGAGGTGGAATCCCTCGTGAAGTATTTGGACGGAATGGAAGTCCAGTTTGGACAGGTGCTGGAGGAATTGCGGGATGTGAAGGAACAATTATCTCAGATCCAGGACGGAGGCGTGAAAGCGTCCGTCCTGCGGATTGCGGAACAGGCACAGGGAAAAGTGCAGGAAGTGGGCGGACAGTTAAACACGGTACGGAAAAATCTGATCCAGTCCGCAGGAAATGCTTTGCAGACCTATAAAGAGAAAGGGAAGGACGCTCTGCGGAAAGCCGTATCATCCATGAAAATTCCGTCCGCTCTTGCCCGGATACAGGAGGGAATTCACGGGGCAGTGGAGAATATGAACCGCCAGGCAGATAGAATGAAAGTCCTGAACGGGGAACTTCACGCCGCAGGCGGCCATCTCAAAAATGCGGGCAGGATTTTCTTGGGGAAAGAACAGAAGAAAGTAGAACCACAGGCCACAGACAAGGGGATTACAGCAAAAATCCGCAAGTCATTTTTGACGATCAGCGGCAGGCTCTCCAGTATGGAACAGACCACAGAGAACCTGCACCGGCGTCTGGAACAGTTCGTGCAGAAGGAGGACAAGAAACCGTCCGTGAAAGTGGAACTGAAAAAGCTGAAAGAGGAAAAGAAAATGGTTCCCCAGTTGCCGGTTCCGGTCAAACAGCAGGCAAGAGAATAAGGAGGAGAATTGCAGAATGAAACATCAGAAGATCAAAGGGAAATGGTATCTGGCAGGACTGGCGGTATGCGTCCTGCTTTTTGGCGTGTCGCTGTTTCAAGTGATCAGCCATTATGCGGGCGCACAGAAAGCGGAGGAAGAATTTACCAAACTGGCGGAGATCGTGGAGCAGACAGAAGATACGCCGGGGGAAGAACCGGCAGGAGAGGAGCAGGAAGTTATCTCTCCCTTAGAGCGGTATGCCGAGCTGTTTGCCATGAATAACGATATGGCCGGATGGATCAGGATTGAGGATACGCCGATCAACTATCCGGTCATGTATACGCCGGACAACCCGGACTATTATCTGAAACACAATTTTTACAAGGAGTCCAGCGCCTATGGTGTTCCTTATATCGCAGAGCATTGTGATCCGATGGAACCCAGCGACAATGTGATCATCTACGGACACCACATGAACAACGGTTCCATGTTCGCCGGACTGATGAACTATGAGGACCGGGATTTCTATGAGCGGCATAAAACGGTCCGTTTTGATACGCTGACGGAAACCGCCGAATACGAAGTGATCGCAGTATTCAAGACCACGGTCTATGACGATACCGGATTCAAGTTCTATCTCTTTTCTCATGCAGAGACGGAAAAAGAGTTTACGGACTATGTGGAGCAGTGCAGGGAACTTGCCCTTTATGATACGGGAGTGACCGCCACATATGGAGACAAGCTGCTTACTCTGTCCACCTGCGAATATTCCAATACCAATGGAAGGCTTGTGGTTGTGGCTAAGAAGATCTGAAAATCCCATATCCGAAAGGAGGGCAGGCGATGGGAAGAACGATCAAAACCCGCCACGTCCAGAAGGATATCAAGGTATTGGATAAAACAGTGACAGCGGCGGAGCATATGAAAGGGGCCTATATCCGGACAAGAGACAGCGCAGAACAGACACAGGTCAAGGAACAGGGAAATCCCGTAGGCTATGCCGAAGATCAGGTTATGGAGAAAGGGGAGAGAGCCGCCCGTGGAACGGTTCAGCAGGCAGGAAAACAGGGGGAAAAGGTAATTCATGCTGTCCGGGAGAGGGGCAGAGCAGAAAAAGAGGCAGAGGCTTTCCGGGAGAAGAACGGAGAGCCTTCCGCCTCTTCTTTTTCGTCCGGTACAGAAAAGACTTACCAGCCGAAAGAGCAGATGAAAAACCGGACAGGAGCGCAGACCGGGCGGACAGCCGGAAGGCAGGCCGCCGGAGGAAGGGAGACTGGAAAGAAAGGAACGCAGATCCGGGAACTTCCAAAGCAGACAGTCAAGGCATTTGATCGGGGAGAGAAAACAATCAAAACAGCCCATGCTTCTATAAAAACTTCCGGGAAAGCCGCAGTGAAAGGCACGGGCAGGACGATCAGGACAGCGGAACGGACCGGGCGCAGTGCAGTCCGGACTACGGAAGTGGCTACCAGAACTGCAGGACAGGGAGCAAGGGCTGCGGTGTTGACCACGCAGCGGACCGCCGTTGCCGCAAGACAGGCAGCGATTGCGGCGGCGAAGGCTGCAAAAGCTGTCACAGCCGCAGTTAAGGCCGTCATTGCAGCTACCAAAGCGCTTGTCTCTGCTATCCTTGCAGGTGGCTGGATCGTGGTGTTGATCCTTGTAATTGTCATTCTATTTGGAGCGCTGTTCAGCATGGTGGGAGGAAGTAACTCCAGTACCGTTGCTCCTGTCAGCGCAGAGGTAGAGGCGTATGAGCCATTGATCCGGCAGTATGCCAGACAGCACGGGATTGAAGAATATGTGGAGTTGATCAAAGCGGTCATGATGCAGGAGAGCGGCGGACAGGGAACCGATCCCATGCAGGCGTCCGAGTGCGGGTATAATACCCGTTATCCCAATACGCCAAATGGGATCACAGATCCGGAGTATTCCATTGATGTGGGTATCCAAAACCTTGCGGCCTGTCTGCGGGAGGCGGGCGTGGAAAGTCCGGTGGATATGAATCATATAAAACTCGCCCTGCAGGGATATAATTATGGGAATGGTTACATTTCCTGGGCGAAAGAGAATTATGGAGGATATACCTATGCCAATGCGGTGGAGTTTTCCACGATGATGGCAGAGCGGAACGGTTGGAGCAGTTACGGGGATAAGGAGTATGTATCCCATGTGCTGCGATACTACGTGTTTGGACGTATCCCCACGGGAACCGGGAGCCAGGCGATTGTGCAGGTGGCACTGACTCAGGAAGGCAATGGGGGAGATACCTACTGGAGCTGGTATGGATTTTCCAGCAGAGAGGAATGGTGTGCCTGTTTTGTAAGCTGGTGCGCCGATCAGTGCGGATATATTGAGGCAGGAGTGATACCAAAGTTTTCTTTATGTTCTGCAGGCATGGAATGGTTTGAGAGCCGGGGCCAGTTCATGGATGGCAGCTATGTTCCCGCCTCTGGAGATCTTGTTTTCTTTGACTGGAAAAATGACGGGAGTATCGACCATGTAGGGATTGTGGAAAGCGTGGTAGACGGAACGGTCTATACAGTAGAAGGAAATAGTGGGGATAAAGTGGCCAGACGGAGTTACCCGATTGGATATGGGCAGATTGTAGGATACGGAGTTCCGACATATTGATTGAAAGGCAAAAGAAAAGTAGAGATTTTCTGCCATTTCTTTTGCCATACATAATGGCTTTAAGACGTGTATATAGTTTATCTATATATTATTTATATTGAATATTGATTATTCTCTTATAATTTGGATATCTTAGAATTTTTCAATCTGAAAAATTAGAGAAAGAACAGCAGCCTGATGGATCAGACTGCTGACTTTTATTTCTCTGCTTGTATTTCAAAGCAATATCCAACTTCCCGGACGGATCGGATGGTAAAGGGAGCATTGGGAGCTGCCTGGTACAGCTTTTCCCGCAGGTTGCAGATGTGAAAGCCGATAGTGTTGCTCTCGCAGCCAGAGGAAATATCTCCCCATACCTTCTCGTAGATTTGGCTGTATGTAAGCACATGCCCCTTGTTGACCGCAAGCAATAGAAGGATTTCATATTCCTTTGCGGTGAGCTGGATCTCCTGGCGGTCACGGAAAACTTTCCGCTTGCATGGATAGATCTCCAGCCCAGGGAGGGATAACATCGGCTCCCTGGGCAATTCGTATGTTTCTATCTCCGGATGGCATTTCAGGATGGAAAGAATCTCATCGAATACTTCGGAGTCTTGTTCTTGCAGATCTAAGATGATTACTCGTCCGATGGTACCACCTCCTGGTTGTTGTTTTTAAAAGACTTTTTGAGGTGTTCAAAACTTTCTGCGCTGATAACATGTTCGATTCGGCAAGCATCGGTCTCTGCGGTTTCAGGATTAACGCCTAATGCTATAAGTCGTTCTGTAAAGAAGCAGTGGCGCTCGTAGATTTTCTCGGCAACCTCGCGTCCCACATCGGTCAGATGTAGAAAGTGATTTTCGTCCATTGTGAGAAAACCACCTTCTTTTAGTGTATTGACCGCTACACATACACTTGGCTTTGACACTCCCATGTGCCGGGCCACATCTACGGAGCGCACCATACCGAGTTTCTTTTGGAGAACAAGGATGGTTTCCAGATAGTCCTCCCCGGACGCATGAAGTTTCATTAAGACCTCCCTTACTCTATCCGCCAGCCTTCGGCTTGTTCACGGATTTGGATGAACTTTTTATAAGTCCCTTCCTGTTGCAGCAGTTCCCTATGTGTACCTCTCTGGGCCACCGTCCCGCCATCAATCACAAGGATTTGGTCGGCGTTTTCAATCGTAGCCAGGCGATGGGCAATCGTAATAATGGTTTTGCCATGTGTCAGGGCAGAAATAGCTTCTTGGATCAAATGCTCATTCTCAGGGTCAATGCTTGCTGTTGCCTCATCCAAGATAACAATGGGAGCATCCTTGAGCATCGCCCTGGCGATAGAAATTCTTTGCTTTTCACCGCCGGAAAGCGAAGAACCCCCTTCACCGATCACCGTGTCATAACCGTCTGGCAAAGCCATTATGAAGTCATGGCAGCGGGCCGCTTTTGCGGCGGCGACAATCTGCTCATCCGTAGCGTCCGGGCTGCCGAATTTAATGTTATTCTTGATGGTATCCCGGAACAAATAGACATTCTGAAAAACCATGCTGATATTTTTGAGCAGACTATCGCAGGTAAATCTTCGAATATCCGTTCCGCCAATGGTAATCATTCCGCTGTTAACATCGTAAAAGCGGGCAATCAGGTTACACAGTGTAGATTTTCCACTGCCAGATGGCCCCACGATGGCCGTTGTTCTATTCTGCGGAATTTTGAAGTTCAGGTCATGCAGAACAATCCGGCTGTCATATCCGAAAGAAACATCCCTAAACTCAATATCATAGGATACCGGTTTTATGTCGGTGCCGTCCCGGTCGATATAGTTTACATTCTCCAACGCTTCCAGCTTATTCATGGCAGAGTCCACAACTCCAAGCGTATGGGCTGCGTCATTGATATTCTCCACACTGCCGAACATCACAAAAGAGAACAGGACAAACATCAGGAAGAACGCCATACTCATTTGTCCCTGCAATGCCTGCCATGCACAAATAAAGACAATTCCCATCGAAGCCAGTTTCAAGGCAAACAAATGCAGACAGTTAAAGGGAGTAAAGCCTTTTTCTACCTTGATATGAATATCTTTCAGGTCTTTACTGGCATTACGAAAGTTCTCGATAGAGGCTCCTTCCTGTCCAAAAGACTTTACAATGGAAAGCCCCCGGATGTATTCAATCGCTGCGCCGGACATATCCTCCATTGCTTTATGGGTTGTTGCAGCGGTTTTTTCACTGTGTCTGCTGATCCCCTGCAAAGCCAGCGCCGAAAGAGCAACGCCGACAATGGAAATAACCGCAGCAACGGGGCTGAAGAAGATCAGGCATAAAACGATGGCAATAAACTTTGCGTATCCATTGATGATGACATCCACCATTTTCATACCCTGTAATTCCAAAGTAGACAATTCCGTGGTAACACCTGCCAGAATGTCACCGACACTGTTCTGCGAAAAGTACCCAAGGGGAACCCGTTTCAGTACATCGCCCAGATGAATACGCTGTCCGGCGGCCACTTCATATCCAATGCTTTCCTGCAATACTGCCCGGAGATAAGAAAGCAGGAAGTTCAGTGCAATCGAGCCAATAATGATCCCCAGCATTTGCCAGATTAAAACAGTATCAATCGCAGTATTCGTCCAGTATGCCTGGATCGCTTTATCCAGTGCGAATGCGGCTGCCATTGTAGGAATAGCAGTAGACAAACTGCTGAAAAAGGAACACACAGAACCAAGATAGAGGCGGCCTTTATATTTACCAGCCCATCGGATAATGCGTTTCATTGACTTAAACATTGACAGCCACCTCCTTTTTCTCGCCCACAGACCAGTTCTTTGCACCAATATGCGCCTGCCACATATCCGCATAAAGCGGGCAGCGTTCCAGGAGTTCCTCCTGCTTTCCGCAATCAACAATCTGTCCTTTCTTCAAAACGACAATCTGATCTGCGTTTTGAATGGTAGACAGACGGTGTGCAATCACCAGCAGGGTCTTTCCTTTGGAAAGGGCCATGATGGATTTCTGGATTTTATCTTCATTCTGCGGGTCAGTGAAGGCAGTTGCCTCGTCCAAAATCACAATAGGCGCATTTTTCAGGATTGCTCTCGCAATAGCAATTCGTTGCTTTTCTCCGCCGGAGAGCCGCTTGCCAGCATCACCGGCCGGGGTATCATATCCTTTTTCCAGTCGAACAATGAAATCATCACAGCAGGCCGCTTTTGCGGCGGCATATACTTCCTCATCCGTAGCATTTGGATTACCCAGGCGGATGTTCTCTTTGAGAGAGCAGTTGAACAGGAAATTGTCCTGTGTCACGAAACTGACCAATTCGGAAAGCTGCCGGATGGAAAGTTCCTTGATATTCGTGCCGCCGATGGAGATGCTGCCGCCGGTCACATCCCAAAACCGGGCAATCAGCCGGGCAACGGTGGACTTGCCCCCGCCGGATGGTCCAACCAGGGCTGTAAAACTTCCCTGCGGCATTTTCAGGCTGATGTCATGCAGCACTTCGTTTTGCCCGGTGCCATCATAGGAGAAAGACACATCCTGTAAAACAATATCTGTGTGCCTGATCGGAACAGTTTTACCAGAGTCCAGCAATACAGGCAGGTTCAGAAGTTCATTTGCAGCTTCTACTGCATACTCCATTGACTTTGCCTCGTTGATAAAAGTAGTAGCTTTCATCAGCGGGCCGACAATACTCAGCGAAAGAATAATTCCCATCGCCAATTCAGCAGGCGTGATACTCCCGCCCTGCGTCAACAGCAAACCGATGGGAAGTACCCCCAACAGGGTGGTGGGCATAATCGCCATCATCAGGTTCATTGTTTTCCAGGTACTCTTGAACCATGCCAGAGTAAAATCCTTAAAGGACTTTACCGCTCCTACAAACTTTTCATAGGAACTGGTGCTTTGATTGAACGCCTTAACAACCTCAATGCCTTCCACATACTCAATAATGACATTGTTTACATGATTGTTTGCCTCCATATAAGCTGCGTACTGGCTGTTATAGTTCCGCATGAGAAAGAACATGGGGATCATAGCCAGAACCGGGGCAATCAGGACTGCAAGGCCCAAACGCCAGTCAATCGCCAGCATCCAGATAAAAATAGCAATCGGAAGGAGCAGGTTCGATGTCAGCTCCGGGATCATGTGGGCCAGAGGCGGCTCCAAATCCTCCACCTTGTCCATGATAATATTCTTCAAGTAACCGATCCTTCGTCCCATTACTTCGCCAAGGGGCGCTCTCATCAGGCGGTTTGCAATTTTCAGGCGGATGCCTTCCAGTATCGTGTAAGCGGAGATATGTGCCAAAATTGTGGAAATGCCAAAGCAGATGACACGGATCAGGTATCCGCCTACTCCTACCAGACACCAGAGCATGATGTTGTTCAAAGTAGCGGTCCGGTTAATGAACAGGAGCAGGATTTCATACACCGCCCAAAACGGAACAAAGCCTCCGGCAACACTTAAAATGGCACACAAAACCGAGAGGGTCATTTTCCCTTTGCAGGGACCTGCAAAAGAGAAAAGCGTTTTGACCCAATGCTCTTTTTGCTGCTTCATATCAATTCACCTCTCTCGATCAATTTAGCCAGCAAAGAAAAAAGGATGGTTAATCCTCGCTAACCATCCTTAATGCTATCATATTTCAATTTTTCTTTCCGCTCCACACGGCCTTTTTTATTCCAATCAGATAATTGATTTTCGATATTCCAACGGCGTTTTCCCCATTGTCTGATGAAATGCGGATGCGAATTTGCTGGGACTGTCATATCCCACAAGTCCCGCAATCTCCGCCACCTTCAGCGACTTATCTGATTTCAGTAAAGAGGCAGCATAGTTCATACGATAGTTTCTCATGTATGTAAAAATCGGGCTGCCATATACCGATTTGAAACAGTTTTTCATAGGGGTCAGGGCAATATCAAACCGCGCGGAGAGTTCTTCCAGAGTATAGTTTTTTGTCAAATCCTGCGTCAGAAGTGCCTGGATCGCTTTGATTTTCTCAACCTGGCCTTTATAAAAATAGGGGCGTTCTTCTGTATGGCCTGAAAGTTCCAGTGCGTCCAGATACAGCAGCAGCTCCAACACTTTGATCTTGAAATAGTCCTTTTTGATTTTGACCGGCACATTGTAGAGTTCGGAAAAAATATGCTCAATGGCCGGTTCTCCTGGAATGACATAGGGTGTACGGTCGCTGCAATACTTTTTTTGCAATTCATAAAGATCCACAGAAAAGCCTTTCATAGAGGCCGGGATTTCCTTTGCCGCAGTCTCCATCTGAAAGCCAATGGAAATACCGTGGTAGTGAGAAAGTGGAAATTCCACCTTGCCGGAATGATGGATGCGGCGATCCACCCGAAGATCGCCAGCCTCTAAATAGCTAAAGGCATTTTGACCGACTTCCTGCTCAATGCGCCCTTCCCGGCAGTGGTCGATACAAAGCAGGTCCATATCTGTCTGGAAACCCGAAACGCACTCCTTCATGTGGAAATCATTATACATGAGAAATACACCGGGAAAGACATGATAGAGCGTCATCATGCCTTCACCGGAGTTATCACTTAAACGCATGACCTTACAATCATCGGACTCGACCAGGTTTTGAACATTCGGGCCGTAGTACATTTCCTGGAATAATTCCGGCATAGACGCTACCTCCTTTCTTTGGAGCATCCCTCCATATCAAATATTTTATCACAAGTCCGGCCCAAAAACTCAAAATCATGGGAAACAATGATGATAACTTTATTTTCATCATTCAACTTGCGGATCATATTGCTTACTTCCAGCATACGATGATAGTCCAGCCCACTGGTAGGCTCGTCAAAGACAAGCACATCCTTGTCGGAGAGAATAGCGGTTGCCACCGCAAGGCGCTGCTTCTGGCCTCCTGACAGGGCCATCGGATGACGGTCTTTGAAATCCAGCAAATCAAAAGACCTGAGAATTTCTTCAATCCGCTCCGGCGGACAATCCGGCTGCGCCAGTTCACATTCGTTCCATACGCTGTCTGAAAAAAGCTGATGGTTCACATCCTGCATCACGCAGAAGCTGGCCTTATTACGCTGTTTTGCTTTCAGTGTTTGTCCGTCCAGCCGGACCGTTCCATTCACTTCTTTCAAAAGCCCGCACAGGCAGCGTGTCATCGTCGTTTTTCCTGCGCCGTTATGACCGACAATCCCCAACACTTCACCCCGTTTTGCAGAAAAGCCGAGGCCGCTGAATACCGGCTGCTTATCAAAGGCACAGGAAAGATTTTCTACGGATAAGCCTTCCTGCGCTCCTGGCGGATCGGCGGGAGGCAGCTCCAGCACAGGATGGACAAGACTTCTAAGCCCCATCCTGATACGCTGCTCATCCGAAAGATTGCGAAACTCATCTCTTGAAAAAGCCTGAACAATTTTTCCTTTTTGAATGAAGATCGCCCGGTCGATCAGGTCCATCAGAAAATATAGACGGTGTTCGGCAATAACAACCGTCCGTCCTTCTTTTTTGATCTGGATAATCTGCTGGCGTAAGGTGTCAATCGCGTCAGCATCCAGATTTGCCGTCGGCTCGTCCAGTACAAAAATGGACGGGTTCATGGCATATACAGAGGCAAACGCAAGACTTTGTTTTTCTCCGCCAGACATGGAAAAAATGTTTCTTCCCAAAAGCGATTGAATTTTCAGGGCGGAAACAGTGGCCTCATATCGCTCTTTGATTTTCTTTGGTTCGACACCCGCATTTTCCAGACCGAAAGTAATTTCGCTGTCCGAGTCAATATTGAAAAACTGAGATTTCGGATTTTGGAACACAGAGC
>OERA01000143.1_pt1 | contig 11564 bp, 10 predicted proteins | sample 1539901 | NCBI WGS metagenome assembly OERA01 (sample SAMEA3891873, study PRJEB23780) | metagenome | biome: terrestrial biome; feature: animal house; material: Caecal content | place: Italy | collected 2015-05-05
ATTCTACCACAGGAGGCCTTCTTTTTTCATTGTCTACTTTTACTGGAGCGGTTCACTCGGTCAGCGCGTTTTTGCTGGCCCACAAGGCCGACCTGGGCCGCTACACCATGCAGCAGGTGGCCGACGCCACCTACACTTCCCGCCCCACCCTGGTGCGGATCGCCAAGCGGATGGGCTATTCCGGCTGGAACGAGCTGGTCCAAAAGTACACCGAGGAATGCCGGTACTACGCCGACCATTTTTCCCACATCAGCCCCAATATCCCCTTTGAAAAGGGGGACACTCCCTCCATGATCGCCGACAAGGTGGGGCACGTCATGGTGGAGAGCGCCTTGGACACCCTGGAGCAGCTGGACGCCGCCGCGCTGGAGCGGGCCGCCCGGCTGCTGGCCGGGGCACGGCGGATCGCCATGCTGTGCATCTCCCCCAACTCCCTGCTGGCTGAGCTGTTCCAGCGGAAGATGCTGCAGATCGGGGTCAATGTGCAGCTGGTCAACCAGGCCGAACAGTTCTTCCTGGCCCAGTCCCTGACGGCGGAAGATTGCGCCATCGTCATCTCTTATTCCGGCAACAACGAGCAGCGGGCCCCCATGCGGTATCTGAACTGCCTGCAGGAAAACGGGGTGCCCATCATTGCGGTGACCAGCGCCGGGGACAACCTGCTGCGCAGCAAGGCGACCTGCGTGCTGACCATGTCCAGCCGGGAGAAACTCTACAGCAAGATCGCCACCTTTGCCACCGAGGAATCCATCAGCCTGCTGCTGAACGCCCTCTATGCCTGCTACTTTGCCCTGGATTACGACAAAAATTTTGCTTTTAAGGTCAACGCATCCCGGGCCATCGAGCAGCAGCGGGTCTCCACCGTGCAGGAAGCCATGGAGGATGACCGGGCTTTTCCCCTGCGGCGGTAAAAACCGCAGATATGAAACGGCGTTTCACGATTTGAGGCCAAAACGCACCCCTGCGCACCTCAAACACGAAACGCCGTTTTGCGTCTTTATGGTACAATACAGTCAGGAACAGAAGCCCGGGCTCCCCAGAGCGGCGATGCGCACGCCGCACGAGCTTACAAGGAGGAACGAACCATGAACAAATACGATGGTCTGGCAAGGATCATCCTGCAAAATGTGGGCGGCAAGGACAATGTCGTCAGCCTGACCCACTGCATCACCCGGCTGCGCTTTGTCCTGAAGGACGAGGGCAAGGCCAACACCTCCATTCTGGAGCAGACCGACGGCATCATGAAAATCATGCAGTCGGGCGGCCAGTACCAGATCGTCATCGGCCAGACGGTGGGCGACGTCTACGACGCGGTGGTGGAAGTCGGCCATCTGGCCAGCAAGGCCCAGGTCGAGACCAGCAGCGCCGGCAAACAGAGCCTCTTCTCCCAGTTTGTGGGCATCGTGACGGCAGTGTTCACCCCCATGATGGGGATGCTGTGCGCCTGCGGCATGCTGAAGGGCTTTATGGCCCTTGCCGTCTCGATGGGCTGGCTGACCCGCACCAGCGGCGCCTATCTGCTGTGGTACAACGCCGGCGACACCCTGTTCTACTTCCTGCCGGTCATCATCGCCTGCACCTCGGCCAAGAAGTTCGGCCTCAGCACCATCTCAGGGCTGATGATCGGCCTGACCATGTGCTATCCTGCCCTGACCAGCCTGGCCGGCGACACCCCTTTGGGCACCCTGTTCGGGCAGAACTACTATCAGACCTTCTTCGGCATCCCCATCATCCTGCCCTCCAACAATGCCTACACCCAGACCGTCATCCCCGCCATCCTGGCCGTGTGGGCGGCCTCCAAGCTGGAAAAGTGGCTTAAAAAGGTCATCCCGGCGGTGGTGCGCAACTTCATGGTCCCCTTCTTCACCCTGGTGATCATGATCCCACTCACCTTTGTGGTGGTGGGCCCCATCAGCAGTCTGCTGGCCTCTTTCCTCTCCTCCATCACCCTGACCATCTACAGCCTGGCTCCCTGGCTGGAGGGCCTCGTCCTCGGCGGCATCCATCAGACGCTGGTCATCTTTGGCCTGCACTGGTGCTACTCGCCCCTGCGGTACAACAACTTTGCCACCCTGGGCTACGACACCCTCATCACCCCGAACTTTGTAGCCCCCTTCTGCCAGATGGCCGCCGTGCTGGCCGTCATGATCAAGACACGGGACAAAAGCGCCAAGAGCCTGTGCGCTCCGGCCGCCATCTCGGCCCTCTTCGGCGTGTCGGAGCCCTGCATCTACGCCATCAACCTGCCCCGCAAGATCCCCTTTGTCTGCGCATCGGTGGGCGCGGCCATCGCCGGCGCGGTGGTGGGCCTGCTCCAGATCCGCATTTATTCCGGCGGCACCGGCATCTTTGCCCTGGCCAACTTCATCGACACCCAGACCGGCAGCATGACCGGCGTGTTCCAGATGGCGGGCTGCATCCTGCTGGGCGTCGCACTTTCCTTCCTGCTTACCCTTGTTCTCTACCGCGACAAGGACAAACAGCTCACAGCAAATGACAAGGCGGCCCTGGCTGCCGATGCGGAGGCGAACGGCTGATATGGACAAGAACTTTCTTTGGGGCGGCGCGACGGCCGCCAACCAGTGCGAAGGCGCTTACAACGCCGGCGGCAAAGGCCTGAGCGTGGCCGACGTCGAAATGGGCGGTGCCAAGGGCAAGCCGCGGGAGATCCACGACTGCGTCCACCCCGGCTGCTACTACCCCAGCCACGAGGCCATCGACTTCTACCACCATTACAAGGAGGACATCCGGCTGTTTGCCGAGATGGGCTTCAAGTGCTACCGGATGTCCATTGCATGGACCCGCATCTTCCCCAACGGCGACGACCCCGAACCCAACGAGGCCGGCCTGCAGTTCTACGACGATGTCTTTGACGAGCTGCACAAATACGGCATCGAGCCGGTGGTCACTCTGCACCATTACGAGATGCCCCTGCACCTGGTGAAAGAATACGGCGCCTGGCGCAGCCGCAAGCTGGTGGACCTGGCGGTGCGCTATGCCAAAGTGGTATTCGAGCGGTACAAGCACAAAGTGAAGTACTGGATCACCTTCAACGAGATCAACGCCATCGTCATCTCCCCCCGGCCCTGGCACCAGGCGGGCATCATCTACCGGGAGGACGAAAACCCCGGCGACGTCAAGCTCCAGGCCGCCCATCACCAGCTGCTGGCCAGCGCCCTGACCGTCCAGGCTGGCCACGCCATCAACCCCGACTTCAAGATCGGCTGTATGCTGATCTACCACCTCAGCTACCCCAAGACCTGCCGCCCCGAGGACCAGGTGGTCAACCGGGAAAAGATGCTGCCCCAGTTCTACTTCGGGGACGTCCAGGTGCGGGGCTACTACTCCAACACCTGCAAGCGGTACCAGGAAATGACCGGCGGGCACTTCACTACGGAACCGGGGGACGAAGAAATTTTGCGGAAGGGCACGGTGGACTTCATCTCCTTCAGCTATTACTTCTCCTCGGTGGCCAGCATCGAACCCATGACCGAGCTGGTGGGGAACGTCGCCAAGGGCGGCCGCAACCCCTATCTGGACATCACCGAATGGGGCTGGCAGATCGACCCGGTGGGCCTGCGCACCACCCTCAACCAGCTGTACGACCGCTACCAGAAGCCTCTCTTTATCGTCGAAAACGGGATGGGCGCCCGGGACACGGTCGAGCCCGACGGCTCCATCCACGACCCCTACCGGATCGAGTACCTGCGCCGCCACATCACCGCCCTCAAGCAGGCTGTGGAGGTGGACCATGTGGACCTGATGGGCTACTGCCCCTGGGGCTGCATCGACCTGGTGAGCGCCGGCACCGGCGAGATGGAAAAGCGCTACGGCTTCATCTATGTGGACAAAAACAACCGGGGCGAGGGCACCCTGGCCCGCAGCCGGAAGGACAGCTTTTTCTGGTACAAAAAGGTCATCGCCTCGAACGGCGAGGACCTGAGCGGCTGAGGACAAACGCAGCCCGGAAAAGGCGCAAATCCACACCCCCATATTCTACAGGCGGGACCTTTTGAACAATTTCAGACCGTCAAAAAAGTCCCGTCCAGCCGACATGTGCGGATGGACGGGACACATACAGGGAAATTTGGCGCTGAGAGTGTGCGAGCCGCCTTGCGGCGAGTGCGCGGTTCAGCGCCAAATTTTGTCCCCAGGGGGATACCAGGGGGAAGGAATTTCTGTCCCGCGCATGCGGGCAGAAATGGGTTCCCCCTGGAGCGTGTCGCTTTTCGACACGCTGTTTACCCCGGACGCGTACAAACGTCCGGGGTAGTTTTATGCCGTCGTGGTTTTACAGGGGCTGCGGGGACGGATCAGTCCCACTCGTCGTAGCGGTCGTCCCAATCGTCGTCGTAACGATCGTCCCAGTCATCGTCGTAGCGGTCGTCCCAGTCGTCGCGGTCGCGGCGGTCGCGGTCCACTTCCAGCACCTTGCCGCTGGAAGCGCCGATCTCAAAGTCGTACTTGACGTCGCCCACGAGCACTTCCAGCTCGTACTTGCCGTCGTCCCGCTCGCATTCCAGCACTTTCAGGTCGTTGACGTTCACGCCCAGGTGGTCGGCGGCGATCTGCTTGGCGGCGGCTGCGTCGATGGCGGCGGAAGCGGACATGGAGCCGCAGGCGGTCAGGGCGGTCAGGGCCAGAGCGGCGGCGAGGGTCAGGCTCATCTTGCGGTTCTTTTTCATGGTCGTCATCTCCTTATGGTTTGAGGGGTGGTTTTCGGTTCCTTTGTTTTTAGTTTACGGAGCCGCTGCCCCGAAACCGGGGTCTTGCAGAAATTTTTTGGGGAAGTTTTTGGGGGCCTCCCCTTCTGCGTTCGGCTTACATCCAAAGGATACGGGCCCGCCCGCCTCAAACCGGGGCCGCCGGCCAAAAAAAATCAAAATTTTTGATCCGGCAGCCGGGGCGCGTCATTCGTACTCGTCCCAGTCGTCCCAATCGTCGCCGCCGCCGTCATCACCGTCGTCGTCGTCATCGTCATCATCGTCGTCATCATCTTCGTCGTCATCGTCGTCGCTGTCGTGGGGGTAGTCCGAGCCGGTGGGGTCCCAGTCGTCCTGGGGGTCCCCGACGGGCCATGCCTGGGAGGAGGCCGGGGGCGCGGGCTCCGGCGCCGGCTGGGCCGGGGCAGAGGCCGCCGGCGGTTCGGGCTGGGGGGTCTCCGGCTGCGCGGCCGGCGGTTCGGGCTGGGCCTGCGGCGCCTGCTCTGTGCCGGCAGCGCCCAGGTGGACCGCGATGCTGTCCCCATACTTGGCTTCCAGCTGGGCCTGGAGGGCGGCTTCCTCCCGGATCTGCCAGTCGTCGTCCTCACTGCTGGCCAGGATGGACACCGTGCCGCCCGGGGCCAGGTAGCCCTGTTCCAGGGCGCGCTCCACCAGCTCCTCCACGGCGTCGTCGCTGTCCTCGCCCTTCAGGTCCAGGCCCTCCAGCAGGGCCTCGCCGTCGGCGTTGAGGCCCCGCAGGTCCAGCACGCGGTCGGTCTTGCTGACCGACAGCTCCACGTCGGGGTTGATCTGGATGCGCAGGGTGCCGTAGGGGACAAAGTTGGGCTGCCAGTAGCCGAAAAAGCCCAGGCAGAGGCAGGCGGCGGCCGCCAGCGCCCCCACCACGCCCCAGGCCGGCCGCAGCCGCCGCCGGGCGGGGGGCAGGCGCAGCTCCACCACGTCCTCCACCGTCTCGCCCACCTGGTAGTGGAGGTTGGCCGCCTTCAAAAAGCGGCCCCGCTCGTCCAGCACCACCGCGTAGGCGGGGTGTGTCTCCATGACAAGGTATTTCATCCCTGCTTCCCTCCTTTTGGCGTCAGCTGGCACAGGTGCCCCCGGATGATCTCGTATCCGTTGGTGAACGCCAGCAGGATGGCCACCAGGTATTTCCGGTGGCGCTCGATGGTCTTTTTGTCCACGCCGGAGCCCAGCGCCAGGTCCTGCATGGGCAGCCGCCCGGTGCGCACCAGCTTTTCCAGCAGGATGGGGTTGGCCCGGGCGCAGTCCAGCACCGCCCGGCAGGCGGCCAGGGTCCGCTCCTGGCGGGGGCAGTTGTCCGCCACGTCCGAAAAGCCGATGCCGTAGCCCGCCAGCTGCCGGCCAAACGCCTCGATCTCGGCCCGGGTGGCGGCCCGCAGGTCGTAGGCCCCGATGTCGTCCCGGGTGTCGGGCAGGGTCTCGGCCAGCAGGCGGCCGTCCTCGCCGGCGGGAGCGTCCAGCGAGACGCTGCCCCCGTGGCGCCGCTCGGCCCGGTAGTGGTCGATCAGGCGGTTGCGGATGGCGGCGGCCGCGTAGGGCAAAAACGCCCCCCGCCCCTTCTGGTAAGACAGCGCCGCCTCGTAAAAGGCCAGGGTGGCGATGCTCAGCTCGTCCTCGTGGCCGGCCTCGATGGGCGCGTGGGTGAACTTATAGGTCTCGCTGCGGATAAACGGCATGTACTGCCCGATCAGGGTGTCGGCGGCGGCCGGGTCGGCCTGGGCCGCCCGCACCTGGAACACAAGGTCGTGTTCTGCCTGCCGCGTGGGCTGTTGCGTCTCTAGCTGCATGGATGGGCCTCCCTTCCGATATGCGCTCCCCCAACAGCAGGATACGGGGCTGCCGCCGGGTTTTCGGGGTCGATGCTCTGTCCCCTCTAGTGTAGCAGAGTTTGGCCCCGTTGGCGAGGGGGTAAGGGCAAAAAAAGCCCCCGCCGCGCAAAAGAGAACGCCCGCACAGCCGGCGGACCGGCCCTGCGGGCGTTTTCTTGAAGGATATGCTTCCTGGACAGAAGCGGCGATGGCTCAGACGCGGCGTTCCAGCACCAGGGCCTCGTAGGGGCGCAGGCTGGCGCCGGGGGCGCCGTCGGGGTAGTTGCCCAGCAGGACGCCGGCGTTCTGCCAGCCCTGGGGCAGGGCCACGGGGGCGTCGTGGGCGGTCAGGTTGCACAGGACCAGCAGCTCGCCGGTCTCGTCCCAGCGGCGGTAGGCCAGCAGGTCGGGGTCGTCCTTATAGAGGAACTCGATCCTGCCCGACTGGATCACCGGGCGCTGCTTGCGCAGAGCCACCAGCTGCTTGTAGTAGCTGTAGATGGAGTCGGGGTCGCCCACCTCGGCGGCGGCGTTGATGGTCCGGTAGTTGTCCACCACCCCGATCCAGGGGGTCCCGGTGGTGAAGCCCGCGTGGGCCGAAGCGTCCCACTGCATGGGGGTGCGGCCGTTGTCCCGGCTGCGCTGCTGGATGATCTCCATCGCCTGGGCGGGGGTCTTGCCCTGCTGCTGGAGGATCTGGTAGTAGTTCAGGCTCTCCACGTCCCGGTACTGGCCGATGGAGGCGAAATGGGCGTTGGTCATGCCCAGCTCTTCGCCCTGGTAGATGTAGGGGGTGCCCCGCATCATGTGGATGGCGGTGCCCAGCATCTTGGCGCTCTGCTTCCAGCAGGGGCCGCCGTCGTCCCCAAAGCGGCTGACGGCCCGGGGCTGGTCGTGGTTGCACCAGAACAGGGCGTTCCAGCCGTGGCCGGCCTGCATCCCCTCCTGCCAGAGGGTGAAGAGGTTTTTCAGGGCCATGTGGTCGGGGGGCATCAGGGCCCACTTGTCCCCGTTCTTGTAGTCCACCTTCAGGTGGTGGAAGCTGAAGGTCATGGTCAGCTCATGGCGGGCGGGGTCGGTGTAGCCGATGCAGTTTTCGAGGGTGGTGGAGGACATCTCCCCCACCGTGATCATCCCCTCGATGCCGCCGGCGGCCACCAGCTCCTGCAGGTAGCGGTGGACGTTCCGGCCGTCGGTGTAAAAGCGCCGGCCGTCGCCCTGGTGGTCGTCCTCGAACACTGCGGGCTTGGAGATCAGGTTGACCACGTCAAAGCGGAAGCCCTTGATCCCCTTGCCCTTCCAGAAGCGGAGGATCGCCGCCAGCTCGGCCCGGACGGCGGGGTTCTCCCAGTTCAGGTCGGCCTGGCTGACGTCGAACAGGTGGAGGTACCACTTGCCCAGGGCGGGCAGGTACTCCCAGGCCGGGCCGCCGAACTTGGACACCCAGTTGGTGGGGGGCTGGTCGGGGCTGCCCTCCTTGAAGATATAGTAGTCCTGGTATTTCTTTTCTCCGGCCAGGGCCCGCTGGAACCATTCGTGGCTGGTGGAGGTGTGGTTGAACACCATATCCAGCATCAGGCCGATGCCCCGCTTGTCCGCCTCGCGGACCAGGGTCTCGAGGTCCTCCATGGTGCCGAACCGGGGGTCGATGGCCCGGTAGTCGGCCACGTCGTAGCCGTTGTCCCGCTGGGGCGAGGGGAAGAAGGGGGTCAGCCAGAGATAGTCCACCCCCAGGTCCCGGAGATAGTCCAGTTTGGCGGTGACGCCGGGCAGGTCGCCCAGGCCGTCGCCGTTGGTGTCGCAGAAGGATTTGGGGTAGATCTGATAGACCACCTTGTCCTGAAAGTTTGCCATAAAACGCACCTTGCCTTCTCTTGCCTTCTTGTATGGGTTGCTTCTTATCCTTTACCCCGCCTGCCCGCGGGGCCTGCCTTATGCCTTGTGCGCGCTCAGGCCACGCCTTTCTTTTTGCCCATGATGACGGTCAGCACAAAGGGGATGACGATGGCGATGACCATGCACAGGGCAAAACTGAGCATCGAAGCGGGCTGGATGGACAGGATGCCGGGCAGGCCGCCCACGCCCACCGAGTTGGCGGTGGTGGAGGTGGCGGTGCAGACGACGCCCGCCACCGCCGAGCCGATCATGCCGCAGATAAAGGGGAAGTTGTACTTCAGGTTGACGCCGAACATGGCCGGCTCGGTGACGCCCAGGTAGCAGGAGATGCAGGAGGGGACGTTGACCTCCTGGGCGGCGGCGTTTTTGCGCTGGAGGTAGATCATGCCAAGGACGGCCGAGCCCTGGGCGATGTTGGACAGGGCGATCATGGGCCACAGCATGGTGCCGCCGAAGTCAGCCACCAGCTGCAGGTCGATGGCGTTGGACATATGGTGCAGGCCGGTGATGACCAGCGGGGCGTACACAAAGCCGAACACGGCGCCGAAGATGACGCGGAAGGGGCCGGAGATGCCGGCGTACACGGCGGAGGAAACAGCCGAGCCGATGGCCCAGCCGATGGGCCCCAGCACGAAGTGGGCGGCCATGACCGACAGCACCAGGCTGCAGAAGGGCACCACGATCATCGAGATGACGGCGGGGCAGACCTTGCGGAAGAACTTTTCCAGGTACACCAGGGTGAAGGCCGCCAGCATGGCGGGGATGACCTGGGCCTGGTAGCCGATCATGTTGACCTGGACAAAGCCGAAGTCCCACTGGGGGATGTCGGCGGCGGCGGTGGTGGCCACCGAGTAGGCGTTCAGCAGCTGGCCGGACACCAGGGTCAGGCCCAGGACGATGCCCAGGCTCTCGGTGGTGCCCATTTTTTTGGTCACCGACCAGCAGATGCACACCGGCAGCATGTGGAAGATGGCCTCGCCGATCAGCCACAAAAAGCTGTCCACGCCGCTCCAGAACTGGCTGACCTCGACCAGGGTCTTGGTACCGTTTTCCAGCAGGTACATGCTGTCGATGCAGTTGCGGAAGCCCAGGATCAGGCCGCCGGTGATCATGATGGGGATCAGGGGCGCAAAGATCTCGGCCAGGGCGCTCATGATCTTCTGGGCGCGGTTCTGGTTCTGCTTGGCCGCGCTCTTGACGGCGTCCTTCGAGACGCCCTCGATGCCGGACACCGCCACGAAATCGTTGTAAAAATCGCTGACCGTGTTGCCAATGATGACCTGGAACTGGCCCGCCTGGGTAAAGGTGCCCTTGGCCGACTTGATCTTTTCGATGCGGGGCACGTCCGCCTTGGCCGGGTCGTTCAGCACAAACCGCATCCGGGTGACACAGTGGGACACCGCCGCGATGTTCTCTTTGCCGCCTACAGCTGCCAGCAGCTCTTTGGCGTCCTCTAGGTATTTGCCCATAAAACATCCTCCTTCAACACAACACACTGCGAACTTGTTCAAAGGTGCGAACAAGTTCAAACATCTTTTCGAGCTGGCACCAGTATAGCATCCGGGGCGGCAAAGTCAACGGGTTTTGGCAAAAACGTCATGGCAAAACGTCATTTTCAGAGCCTAGCACAAACAGGCCCCTTGCGATTTGGAAAGAATTGCTGTATACTGAGTTCAAACATTTGAACAGGTGGAGGCGATGATCCCATGCCCAAAGCAAAGTTTGAAGGCATCTGCCGCAGCATCAAGCAAAAGATCGAGGCCCAGGACTACCCTTACCAGTCCCTGCTGCCCGCCGAGAGCGAGCTGATCCAGGAGTACGGCTGCGCCCGCAACACCCTGCGCCGGGCCCTGGCGGACCTGACCGCCGCCGGCTACCTGCAGCCCATCCAGGGCAAGGGGGTGCGGGTGATCTACCGGCCGGCGGGCAAGACCGCCTTCCTGATCGGGGTGATCGAGAGCTTTCAGGAGACCGACCAGCGCAACAACCTGCACGCCGTGACCAAGGTGGTGCGGTTCGAGCAGGTGGAGACCGACGAGCGCCTGGCCTCCCAGAGCGGGTTCATGGTGGGCGAGCCCCTGTGGGCCGTCGAGCGGGTGCGCTACCTGGAGGGCAAGGCCCTGATTTTGGACGTGAACTATTTTTCCCAGGCGATGGTCCCCGGCCTGACCGCCGGGATCGCGGCCCGGTCCATCTACGAGTACATCGAAAAGGTGCTGCACATCCGCATCACCACCACCAAGCGCCGCGTGACGGTGGAGCGCGCCACCACCCGGGACGAGGCCCTGCTGGACCTGGACGGCTACGGCAGCGTGGTGGTGGTGTCCAGCCTGACCTTCAACGCCGACGGGCTGCTGTTCGAGTACACCCAGTCCCGCCATCAGCCCGCCTCCTTCTGCTTCGAGGACACGGCCACCCGCCGCCGCCAGTCCTCCGCCCCCGACCCGGGCAGGTGATGCCCGCCCAGGCAAAACGAAAACCCCCGAGGTCCACGCCTCAGGGGTTTTGCTGTTTTAGGAAGCAGCCCGGCTCAGCCTTTCCAGATATACAGGGCGATCCACACCACCGTACAGAGCAGCCAGCAGCAGCCGGTCAGCAGTTGAAGCATATTCCGGATCACGTGATACCGGTAGAGGTTGCTCACCGCCAGAAAACCGGAGAGCATGGCCAGCAGATCGTAGCTCTTTCCGCCTTTCACGAACGCCTGCACCAGGAACAGCACCAGAAAGACCGCCAGCAGGCCGATCAGACCCACGGTGTTTGCCCGGGTCAGGAGCTGACGCTCCCGCTCATCCAGGCCCTTGTTTTCCTCCCGGCTTTTGGCCAGGATGGTTTCTTTATTTGCTTGGTTCATCCTGTCACCTCCACAGTGATAACAAGTTTTATTGGCATCCTTATCATAGCACAGCCAAGCGTACTTGTCAACAGATTTTGCAAAGTTTTATTGTCCGTATCTTCTGTACGCCGGATTTCGCCAGGTTCGTCTGCCGGCTGCGGCCGCTGTTCATCCCCGCCCAGGCAAAACGAAAACCCCCGAGGTTCACACCTCAGGGGTTTCGTTTGCGAGAAGCCGGCATCTACCTATTTTCACAGGCCGTGTCCAGCCAACTATCTTCGG
>OERA01000152.1_pt1 | contig 11052 bp, 9 predicted proteins | sample 1539901 | NCBI WGS metagenome assembly OERA01 (sample SAMEA3891873, study PRJEB23780) | metagenome | biome: terrestrial biome; feature: animal house; material: Caecal content | place: Italy | collected 2015-05-05
TATGCAGCACTGTTTGGGCAGTTTTTCCAGGAGGAACCAACGCTCTCTGACGGCAATTCCTCCTGGATGACCCTGACCAATGCCTCGGTGCAATACGTCTCCGCCATACGCCCCGGCGCGGCGGAACCGCAGCTGGTGAAGCGGATGCACTACGTCAGTTTTGTGGGGATGTTCCGTTCCGATCTGTTTGAGGGACTTTGTGTGGGCCATGCGCCCAAGAAATGCCCCATCTGCGGCAGATGGTTTCTCACCATTGACGCACGGCACACCAAATACTGCGGCGGTCTGGCTCCGGGAGACAAGCGGGGCCGGACGTGCCGTCAGATCGGCAACCTGCGTGGGCGGGAACAGCGGGAGCTGGCGGCGGACCACCCCATTAAGGCGGTCTATACCCGGCGGATGAATACCATCCTCCAGAGTACCCGCCGTGGGAAGCTGGACGCGGAACTGGCCAAAGTAATGAAAAAGCTGGCAAAGGATAAGATGCTGCGGGCGATCTCTGACCACAGTTATGCCAGCACCAGATACGTGCAGGAGATGACCCAGGAGGCCCTGCTGACAGAGGCAAAGAGACGGATGACTTCATAGTGCCATAGGGAGGCGGTGAGGAAATGGAGGAAGTGGAATTTACCTGGGCGCTGGATGGCTACTGCGCCCGATATGGTCTTCTGGCCCAGCCGGAGGGGCTGACTATGCGGGAGGCGGCGCGCGTCTTTCAGCTTGACCCGCAGCCGCCGGAGGCAGGAACACTCAACGATTACATCACTGCCGCCCTGCGGGAGCGAAACCTGGACTACTTCTCCTTCTTCCTGCACCACTATGAAACCCGGCTCAATGGCCGTGTTCGCCGTTTCCTGATGCGGGAGGGGCTGGAGCGCTATGGCCCGGAACGATTCCTGGACTACAAAATGGGGTGTGTCCTCGCCATGCTGGACTGCCTTCCGGGCTATGACCCGGAGAAGGAGGCAGACTTTCTGACCTATGCCCATTATTTTATCGGCAACGCACTTCTGGAGTGCCGCCGCCAGGAAGAGGCCGGTTCCTTCCAATCTCTGGACGAATACAAGGCCGCTCGTGGGATCGCCTGGCTCTACAACAATTCCGGCAAGAGCACAAAAGATGTCATCGCCGAATATGCCAACCAGCAGAACTGCACCGAAACGACTGCGGCAGAGTATCTGGCGTTGGCACAGCGCAACCGCAGCCGGGTCCCCTTCTACCAAACGGTACAGGACGAGGAGGAGGATGAGACCGGAGAGGACGTAAGCCGGGACGACAGCTGGAATTATGCAGACATTCTATGGAACGGCATCCGGGCCAAGGCTGTTCAAGAGGCATTTGAAAAGCTGGATTATCGGGAACAGACCCTTTTGGAAAAGCGGAACGCCGTCTGCATGACCTGCGGGCGGGTGAGCTCGCTCAGCACCCGCATGAGCTTTGAGGACTTGGCGGTGCAGTTTGAGGGCAGCACCGCCAGCGGGGCGGAACGTGCCTATCGCCGGGCGGTGGAGCATCTGGCCTGTCTGTTGACAGAGGCTGGCGTCATCCACATGGTCCGATTGAAACGGAAATCGCAGACCCGCAGAAAACAAAAAATCGCCGCCGCTATCTACCTGTATCAGGTGGACAACGACGGCGAATGGGGAGAAATTTCGTTCGATTTTGAACGCGGTACGGCGGAAGTTACCGCCTTGGTGGGGTGGGACACATCCAGGACTCACCGCTTTGCCAATTTGGCGATCCAAGAACTGTTGAACTGCAACAACAAAGCCTTACCTAAAGAGACCTGGCTTGTGAAGGAACTATGACCTACGTTTATACAACTGGGTACACTGTGCTTGGCGGAAAAATTCTGGGAAACTCTGATAAAGCAAAAATTCCAGAAAATTCATCGAAAGCATTCGGCATTGACTTATGAATACAGCAAATCTCTATTTGTATATGTAGTATGCGCTCCTGCTTTGCTGCCAACAATCCGGCATAGTCCCGTATTATATGATTATTGCTTTGTTCGTGTCAATGTGATTGCGCTTTTTCAATTCCCCGGTAGCCCTCACTCTGACTTGAGAAAACATTATGGTATGTGATAGACTAATAGCTAGACATTACAACAAAAAAGGGGTATCTATATGAGTCAATATACTGAGCTACTTAATACTTGGGCCGAGACATTGTCAATAGACGATGATGACTTTGAAGATAAACTGCTTGACATTGCGCGCCTTTTTCGAGGCTTTAGTGAAGCACTAACCGCCTTCATTGCAAAAAATGGATATACCGGTGATTTAGGTAATGCGGCTTCCAAGGCGCGATTCCTCAGTTCAAGGTTTAGGGAGGCGGGGATAAGGCCTTTACACAGTTTCCGCGCATTGTTTTCACCCAATGCAGAAATTGAGCGTGAAACAGCTTACAGAATTTGCTTTGCTCTAGGATTGGATGTGGTTGAAACCAACGAATTTTTCAGATGTGTTCAGTTTGAGAGGAGTTTTGACTGCCATACCATAAGAGAAGCAGTTTATTACTTCTGCATAAAAAACAACCTCTCTTACTTCGAAGCAGAAGCTATTCTTGCCCGCATTCCCGTAACTAAAAAGGCGAAGGCCATTCCCGGACGCGATGTTCTCTATACTGGAGCTATTATTGATTGCATTGATAGTATCAAGGATAGCGAAACACTTATACAGTATATTAGTGACAATATCGATGACTTCCAGTACAACAATGTCACTGCTATCAAATATATTCAAGAACTATGGGCAGATATTTCTAAAGCAGATGGGTTGGCCGCAAAAGAAGGAGCTGTTATCAATGGAACAAATAGATATGCCGTTGCCGATCCGGATGCTTCTACTTGGGCTATCTTTTCTCAAATAATCGGATTGACAAACGAATTGAAAAGTGAATATTCTATCAAATATGACCGTTCACTCACTTCTGTTCTGTCTGCAAACAAGCTAATTCCATTAAAAGCTGGTTACTGTTTCCCTAACAGACAAAATATTGATAAGCTGATTCGTGGAGAATTGGTCGGAGATAACGAGATTGTTCGAAAAATGCTAATCTTCCTCACCTTTTATACTTATTGGGCAAGAATAATCATTAAAAATGGCGCTTGTTACTTAGCAAAACCCGCTGATTCCAAACGTTGTTTTGACACAATAAACAATAGACTTTATTATGCAGGTTATCCTGAACTGTATGCTGGTAATCCGTATGATTGGCTTTTTATGTGGGCATTGAATGATGAGACCCCGCTTGAGGCTTTCAGATACTATATGGGAGAGGTTTTTGCCGAGAGGAAAGAGAAAGAAAATTACTGAAGTTGATTTTGCGCCGACAAAACCAATTGTCAAAAGCCATGCACTATAATCAGGTCACACGATAAAAGGCGGTGAATTTATGGACCATAGAATTGCTTTGAAACAGAATACCACTCTTTGCTTGCGTAACGATAGAGGTGAAGCAATTCATTGTGTCATTGAAAGTGAAATCGGTCGTGGTGGCTCTTGCATTGTGTATGAAGCCTCTCGTGTAACCAATACCGGAGATAAAACGCTGTACAGAGTAAAGGAGTTCTATCCTTATAGGCTTAATATTTCCCGAAACGGAAATAACTGCTTAACCCCATCGGCTGAGGATGCTGAAGCGTTTAATCAAGGTCGAGAGCAATTCCGCTCTGATTTTTCACGCACAAGCCAGTTATTTTACTCTGACACCAATTATTCCTCGATGACAAATCAGCTTGATGTTTTCAGGCAGAACGGCACTTACTATATTTTATCCGCTTATTCTTCGAATCAAACATTGGCGACATATAAACCGGAAACTCTGAAAGAGTGTGTTATGCTCGTCAAGCAGGTAGCGCATGTCCTGGGTAACATTCATAAGCAAGGGTATCTTTACTTAGATACCAAGCCTCAAAATGTTCTCGTTGTTGACGGATACCAGAAGCAGGTTCAACTCTTTGACTTCGATTCACTGCTTTCCGTCCACGAGCTCAAAAAACCAAGTGAATTGGGTTGTAGCGATATACGGCTTTCTTACTCCAAGGGCTTTGCCCCTATTGAACTTCGGACCTTAAAAATCAAACGGCTGGGCCCGCATACGGACGTGTACGGCGTAGGTGCGTTACTATTTTATCTTCTGTTTGGATATACGCCTACTGCACCCGATTGTGAAACGGATTCCGAGTTTGATTTTTCTAAAATTCAATATGATTTTCAAAAGTGTGATGACAAACTTTTTAGCTCTTTGAGTGACTTCTTCCATCATGCTTTGGCTGTTTATTACGCGGATAGATACCAAAGTATGCGGGAAGTCGTAGAGCAGTTGCAGATAATTGAAAAGTACGCTGACCTTTTAATGCCGAGAATCTACTCTACCCGAATTGTAAAACCCAAAATTTTCTATGGGCGTGAACGCGAGTTCGAAGACTTGGACAAGCTCTTGGCTAACGCCGAATATAACTGCATATTTGTCACCGGCATGGGTGGCATTGGAAAAAGCACATTTATCAGAGAGTATCTGGCGCTCCGCAAAGGAATGTTTGATACAATTTTGTATGTCAACTACAAAGGCAGCATCGAAGCCACCATATCGAATGACAGCAATATTGAAATCAATACGTTAAGACAGGATGAACAAGCCAAGGCTGGTACCAAGTACTTTTACAAAAAGCTCCAAAAGATTCGTGAGCTTGTAAGAGGGATCACTTCCGTTTTAGTGATCGACAATTTCACCGGCGAGATTGATGATGATCTAAGGGCTCTCCTCTCCACGGAGTTAAAGGTTATCCTTTTGAGCCGTAAGGTCCCCTCTTATCGGACCTGCCATATAATGAAACTCTCCGCGGTTTCAGACAAGAGCGCACTTCTCCGCATTTTTGAGGACAACCTTGGTCGTCCGATTGCGGATCAAGAGCAGGACAGCTTTGAACAGATTTTGAAACGTATAGGAGGGCACACTCTTGTCCTAGAGTTAATCGCAAAGCAGATTGCGAACAGCCATATCACTATTTCAAGCGCTTTGTCCTTAATGAACGAATATGGCTTTTCCGCCATCGCTTCAGAAAAGGTAGATTACGAAAAAGACTTCGAGCCAACCAATGACACAATCGGAAATATCATTGATGCCCTCTTTGAGGCAAGTGCGCTTTCTATCGAAAAGAAAGCCTTAATGAAAGTTGCCTCTTTGATTGGAGATAACGGGATTGATATTAACCAATTCCAAAAAATCATGAAACTCGGATCAAAAGATGATTTGAATCAGCTGATTCAGGATGGTTGGCTTATGATTTCCGGTGATGTGATTTCTATGCACCGTGTTATTCAGGAAGCTGTTCACCGATGGGATTGGACACCGGAGTATATCAATGCTGCAGAGCAGCTCTTGACATACTTCTATGTGGAAATCCGTCTGGAATCCACCAAAAACAACTATCCAAAAAAATTGCGGCATCAAATCATGGCAGGTAGTGCTGAACTGCCGCCAGAGCTAAGAAACAAATGGATTTTTCGAAAACTGAATGCTTGTAGCCGCAGGTGGTGCGAAAAACAGTATGACAAACATGGACTTGCCGGAGCGGTTTATCGTGAAAGATCTGCACGTATCAAAGATGAAGCTCCCGCAGACATCAAAAAATTGACATGGCTGCTTTCCCAAGCAGAAAATATCATTACACAATGTCAACGTGAGAAAGTGATTTATGATACAGACCTATACATAAATTTGCAAATTACAGTATTGCTTAATATGCCACGATACAGAGAAGATTTTATTTTTTCGGAAACGAGCCGAATTCTTGCTGAAAATGCAAAAACCATTGACTTTGGTGATTATACAAATGCCAAACGTGATATAAGGCAAGATGCAATTGGCATTATGCAAATTTATGAACTGGTTTTTTCAATTCATGCTGCCCATAGCGACACAAAAGCTATGAAGTCATTGCTGGATACCGCAGGAAAAGCGGCTAAGTATTTCCGCAAGAGAGAGGCTTATGCTATTTATTATAATATGGTTTCCGATTATTATGATATACTTCTTGATGGAGCTTACGATGCGGACAACCCCGATGAAGTGCTCTTACTAGACAAGATGCTTGATGCCATTGAAAAAACACTTCACTATTCAAAGCGGGGGATTTCCTACGATGGCAATCACTTGTACGCCAAAAATATTCTGGCAAAGGCTACAGTTCTAATGCGAGGCAGACGAGGTACAGAAAAGGAAATTGGCGCCCTTATCGAAACGGCAAAAAAGATAATCACAGAAAATACGCTGCAATTTGCTTATGTTCGTCTACAATACAATTTGGTCTGTGCTTGGTATTTTGCCTTGGAACGTGATGATACGGTGTCAACAGATGTGTTTGTTAAAGAGGCTCGTGAGTTATCGGACATCATCATTCCAACAGACTTGCAGAAAATCGAGGAAGTTATTACCCCATGTGCCAACATATACTTCGAGTTGAACTGCTATGACAAGGCCATGGCATTGCTCTATGAGGGAACACGCATTTGCACAAAACACGCCAATATGGATTCGTACGCACACATAAGGCAAGAGCTTTGTGACCATCTATGGGAAGTAGGGATTAAGGCGCACCAGTTTGAATGGTGCCAAAAAACTATCGAACGCATAGAGGCCGAGAATGAAGAAATCGTTGACCTTAAAAACCGAGTTGTCATTCCAGACGAAGTCCGTAACATCATAACAAACAGGTAAACTTAATATTCCTTCTGAATGCCAGAGCTTGCGCGATCATCGTCCAAGCTCTGGCATTCTGCATTGATAAAACCAGCTGTGAATAACGAGGTGGTATGCTTTTATCGTAACAGACAATTACAACAATCTCGCCGTTGCAAACCGACTTGCACTTGTAAAACCAGATAGAAAAATACCTGTGCTAAACTAAAATTAGTTCAAGTGAAAGGGAGGAACACAAAATGACTAACACCCGAATGAATCAAATCATCGAACCCCTCGTTGGGCTGGGAACCAAGCCTGATGTCATGTACACTAACCAGGAAGTGGTAGACCATTTGAAGGCGCTGCAGAGTGCCCTGGCGCAGGGCGTCTTTGAAAAGACCCATGCAGAGAACCTCCGTGACCGGGACATTATGATCCACTTTGAAGCGCTTGCCAAGGAATATGGCCTGGACGGGACCGAGACATACCATCGCTTCAAAGCCAATATGGACGAACTCGGATATACCATCGGCAGTTTCATCAAGGGAATGTGCGGCGAGCGTGTTGCAAGGAAAGCGCTGAAACTCCTTTCCTTCGATAAGAGCGTCCGCATCCTCTACAACGTCCAACTGGAGGACGAGGATGCCCAGGCTGAGTACGATGCGATCGTGGTTGCACCTTACGGAATGTTCGTAATTGAAGTCAAGAACTGGGGCACAGCGGTGAAAATCTCGCCCAACGGTCTTCTTATCCGCGATGATAGCAGCGATATCATCTACGACCTTCCCGGACGCATGAGCGTGAAGGAAGCGCTGCTTCGGGAGTATTTGCAGGAGATCTTTCCGGCTCATTATCATAATCTGCTTCTCTTCCCGAATGAGCGGGTACAGATACAAGACAACTATCATCAGGTTCCAATCAGCTGCGGCGCAGGTATTTCCTACCAAATCAAGTCCTATGCGAAAACCGGTGAATCTCTGACAGCCGAACAGGTCGAGAAAATTGCCGAGACCATTCTCGCGAACCACAAAGAGCAGCGTGCTCTTTGCAGCGTGAGATGTGATGAGATCATTGCCGACTATGCCAAACTGATGGTCCAGATCGAGGAAGCCTCAGGCAAAACTGGCAATATCCATTTGGAACCCAAAGCTCCTACACCAGCAAACGCGGTTACTCAAACAGAACGCCCGTGGTTTCGGCAGATCAATTGGGGTAATGTGGCTGCTAGCATTGCCGCTGTTGCTCTCCCAGGTTTGGCGGCAACTATTGCCATCACACATAAACGCTAAGGAGGTTATAGTACATGAGTATCTACAAACCCGGAAGACCAAACAAGTACAATCCCTCAACAGGGCGAGGCACCAAACCGCCTTCCTGTCCAGGTGAATACCGACTGCGGGACAACACTGGCATCCTCTGCTACATCGGTGAAACCTGCAATCTGAACCGGCGCACCAAGGAACATATCCGAAACGGAAAACTCCCTCATGGCGGAACCGTGGAGTACAAAATTGCTGATGGGCATTCTACCTCAGCCACACGCAGAGAGCACGAACGTATGAAGATCGCACAGCACAGCCCCATTCTGAACCGTTCATCGGGTGGCGAAGGTCGAATTGCGAAAAAACGCAGATAGGGCCAGATGGCGATTACATGAATCAGCCTAATGTCCGACTTAGGCTTTACAGGGAAATAGAAAGAGAAAACGGAGGTGAAGTGTTTGTGGAAAATGGCGCGTTGATAAGCCAGGTTTTAGATGCGAGCGCAGGTCGCGCGCCGGATATGACGCACGCCTTGTATTCCTTGGGCAACGGCGACATGGGTGCGGGAATCGTGACCCTGTGGAAGGCAGGTCAGAAGGCTGGTGTAATGAAAGGAGCATGTGCTACGGCACTAGCATTCTCAATTGGGATCGGAGTTAGTACGATGCTTCTGAGCAGATTCTACCAAGACCGTCTCAAAGAAGTGGAGCGCAATACGGCGGATGCCTGTCTGGAGTTTGCGACATCCATATACGAACAACGGTGTGGGAACTGTGCTGGTTTGCCGGAAGCTGATGTGGCGGCAAACTCTGGCATAGAACATAATGCTACAATTTAAGGAGGAACGGATTATGTCTAAGTTTATTGTTCAGATGGTAAACGCCTACACGGGGGATGTGCTGGACACCGAAGACGAAATTTTTGACAACGAGCAGGATGCAGAAGACTACGCCCGTGAGTGCAGCGGAGCTTTTGCAGAAGGCGCAGAGGTTCTCGACTTGGCAGGGCAGGCATACACCCCGCCAGAAGATGTTGATTTTGTGGTTGAGGAGGTCGATGACGAGGATTGATTTCCCCGTCTGATCAGGAAAGGAGGAAACAAATGAAAAAATGGATTTCATCGGTGCTGGCGATTTGCCTAATCGTTTCGCTTGTCGCTTGCAACAGCAACACGGACACCGCGGAAGAGGCAGGGAACCAAACGCAGTCCGAAAGCAACGTTCAGGAAACCATGCCGCCAGCCGATGAGTCGGAACTGCCAGATGAGCAGTTGGGCGGATTCATCCAAACCGCCTCTATCGCCGAGACTGTAATGGTCGATGAGAATGGGGTGAGGATCACCGCGACCGGCTTGAACTATACAAACTATTCGGTAGAGTTGGCACTCACCATCGAAAACAACAGCGGAAAAGACCTGTCTTTTATCAGTGGTTCCCTTGGCTATAGCTGCAACTCTATCAATGGCTATATGGTTAGCGAAGGCTATTTGAACTGCGATGTTGCAGACGGCAAGAAAGCGAACGAGACCATCAGCTTCAGTTATAGTGGGCTGATGCTATACGGCATCGATGAGATCGCTGATATAGAGATTGGCTTTGACATTTCAGACGAGGACTACAACCATACATATTCCGGCCCCAGGCAGGTACGAACGTCTGCATTTGATGGCTATGATTACAGCGAGGACCGCTACCAAAATGCGATCACCGACCGCGCTACCATGAACGCCTATGGTTACGATATCACTCATTTCTCACAAGAGAATCTCTATAATGTGAATGATATAACTTTGCTATCAAGTGGTGTGATGGTAAATCAAGACGGCGAGACTTCCCTGCTTCTGGAACTGGAAAACAGGACAGAGGATATGGTGTATCTGTCCACATCCGATATTGCGCTTAATGGTTTGGTCGTAAGCAGTTCCACTTGGTCAAGCACTGCAATCAATCCTGGCAAACGGTGTATCATTGTTGTGGAGCTTTCCTCCGTGCTGGCCCCGGAACACTGGAGCATCTATGGTATCAACGAGGTCGGCTCTGTTGCCCTGTCGCTGAATCAGCTTGACCCCAACGGGAACTATATCGCAGAGGAACGTTCTATCGAAATCATGGTTCCCGGTGTGGACACAGGATATGATGCCACAGGCGAGGAGGTCTATCGAAATAACGGATTGCGAATTGTCGCAAAGACCATATTGGAAGACTCGTCCGAATACAGCTCCGATATGTATGTACTCATGCTCGCCGAGAATACAAGTGGGAGAACTCTCACGATTGATGACACGTACGATTCGCTCTCTGTAAATGGCTACATGACAGACTACTCTTTCTACAGCGCAGAGCTTGCTGACGGAGAATCTGCCGCGCTAGAGATCAGACTGCAGGAATCATCGCTGGAGGAGAATCAGATTGCCTCGGTCTCTGACATCAGTGAGATCGAAGTTGGGTTTGAGATCAAAGCGGACAGGGACATCATTGATGAGCCAACAGTCCTGATTCAATTCGATTCGTGAAAACATCAACAACCGGCAGGTGTGTGAAAGCACCTGCCGGTTGCTATGCATATAGATGACACGCTCTCTTTGTCAAGAGGTAACCAAGAACTGGCACTCGATTCCGAGTAACCGCACAACAGCGTGTTCTGGAAGTAACGTAAGCGTGGATTTGGGTATAGTATCTTTAACTTTGGGAAACTCCGGTCTCCCATTTGCTCACGGCAGGAGCGGAGATTCCCAACTGGGCTGCCAACTGCTCTTGGGTCATATTCCTGATCTTGCGCAAAGCGGCGATCTTGGCCCCCAGTGTTTTCTGACTCAGATCCATGAAAGTTTCCTCCTTTTGTGGGTGCTATATATGCCGCGGCTTTTCTGCTTTTATTATACCGAAGCCGGTCAGCCCCCACAAGCGAGGCTCAGTTAAGTGCCAGGAAGAAAATCTGAACAGCATTCAAGAAAAAATTCTTTATTCAAAATTAGCTTTTGTAAAAAACACAACACCATATTTTACCGAATGTTTTTGACCAGTTATATCAATGCGATCCTTCCCGAACAACTCCCGGAAACGGCCTTGGCCTTTCCATAACCAAGGAACTGGTTGTTGCT
>OERA01000153.1_pt1 | contig 11009 bp, 8 predicted proteins | sample 1539901 | NCBI WGS metagenome assembly OERA01 (sample SAMEA3891873, study PRJEB23780) | metagenome | biome: terrestrial biome; feature: animal house; material: Caecal content | place: Italy | collected 2015-05-05
GTGCAGGGTGGTGGCGTAGACTTCCACCAGGGTACCCGCGGGCACACGGAAAGCCTTCACCTTGCTGGTGTCCAGCGTGCCGTCCACGATCTCGTCCTGCTTGGCCAGCAGGAGGATGAAGTCCCGGGTGCCCAGATTGAACTCGCTGTCCCGGTGGTATTCCAGGCAGTTCAGCTTGGTGTTGTGGCCGTTGCACCAGCCCATCTGGAAGGGCATACCGCCAAAGAGCGAAGCCCCCAGCGCGGCGGATTCCGGCAGGTTTTGCAGGGCCGGATCTTCAGCCAGATAGTCGGTGCCCTCCGGCAGCGGGGTGGAAGCGCTCAGGGCTGCAACCACGGCCTCGCATTCGGTTTCATATCCGGTGATGACACGGCCGTAAGGGACAAACTCGGGGGCAGTAACAGGATAGATGGTCATTTGTTTTTCCTCCCTTTTTCTTAACTTGTTACTTGGCGAGTTCTTTGAACAGCGGCTTACAGGTGGGGTAGATTTGCTTGAATTTCTGATACCGTTCTTCATACAGGGCGGTGAGTTCCGCGTCCGGCTCAATGGTACGGCTGACATGGACCAGGGCATTGGTGGCCTCCTGCACGGTCGCATATTTACCGCAGCAGACCATGGCCAGCAGCGCACCGCCGTAACCGGGTCCCTGTTCGGTAACCAGGATATCCAAGGGAATGCCCAACACGTTGGCCATGATGGTACACCACAGCGGGCTCTTGGCACCGCCGCCGCAGATGTTGGACCGGGGGATCTCCACGCCGATGGAGCGGGCGGTTTCCACCGAATCCCGGATGGCAAATGCCACGCCTTCCAGTACGGCTTGTGTGATATCTGCACGCGTCGTGTCCATGCTCAGCCCGATGAGGGTACCTCGGGCATCGGTGTCGTTGATAGGGCTGCGCTCGCCCATCAGGTAGGGCAGAAAAAACACCTTATTGCGGCCCAGCTTGTCCCGGGTAATGGGGGCCTGCTCGGCGGGATAGTCTTTATCAGTGACTTTGAGAATGTCATCCATCCACCATTTGTTGCAGGAGGCAGCGGAGAGCATGCAACCCATCAGATGCCAGCCGCCGTCTGCGTGAGCGAAGGCATGCAGACCATTGGTGGCATCCACGCCGAACTTTTCACTGCTGATAAACACAGTGCCGGAGGTACCCAAACTGATGTTGCAGTGCCCTTTCCCTACCGTGCCGGTGCCCACAGCTGCGGCTGCGTTATCTCCCGCACCCGCACAGACCTTTACACTTTCGGGCAGACCCAGGGCGGCGGCTGCATCCGGTTTCAAGGTGCCCACAAACTGCCAGCTTTCATAGAGATGGGCCAGCCATTCTTCCTTGACACCGCAGATTTCGCACATTTCCTTGCTCCAGCATTTGTGTTCTACATCCAGGAGCAGCATGCCGGAAGCATCGGAATAATCGGTGGCGTGCACGCCGGTCATGCGGTACACCAGGTAATCCTTGGGCAGCATGATCTTGGCAATAGCCGCATAAAGTTCAGGCTCGTTCTCCTTCATCCACAGGATCTTGGGGGCGGTGAATCCTGCGAAAGCGATGTTGCCGGTGTATTTGCTCAGGGTCTCGCGGCCGATTTCCTTGTTCAGATAGTCGGTCTGTCTGGCGGTGCGGCCGTCGTTCCACAGGATGGCCGGGCGGATCACCCGGTCGTTTTCGTCCAGCACCACCAGGCCATGCATCTGGCCGCCGGCGCCGATGCCCGCCACCTGGGATTTGTCAAAGGATGCCAGCAGGTCGGGGATGCCCCCCAGCACGGCATTTTTCCAATCCTCGGGGTTTTGCTGGCTCCAGCCCGGCCGGGGGAATTCCAAGGGATATTCCCGGGAAATTTCGTTCTTGATATGGCCTTCCTCATCCATCAGCAGCAGCTTGACGGCCGAAGTTCCCAAATCAATTCCAATATACAGCATAACAGCCTCCCAACGCCACCTTTTGTACTTGCCGGACTTGCGGCTGGTGACCACGTCAAAGATGACCGCAACCAGGAGCACGCCGCCCTTGACTGCACAAGCAATTAAAGAAATAACTTTTGTAAATATGCTTTATCTTTTGTTTATAGAATACATCAGCTCTATTTCAGATGTCAATGCGTTTTGGATCATTTTTCCTCATTCAGAGGGTTGCACAAAACACCTCTGAGAATTTATACAATTCTGACAACAAAAAACCGCCGTTAAAAAACGGCGGTGCTGCATTCTTAAAGCTGTTTTACAAAATTGTATAAAAGTCGTGTGGCGGCCCCAATGCACACCGAATGGCTGGAACTGGGGCTGAAGGTGATAAAGCTTGCCTCCTCCGACTGGGAGACCAAACCCCGGATCAGATTTTCCAGCTGGTCCTGGTAGGGCGGCAGATACTGGGAGAGCAGCCCCCCGATGACCACAGGGCAATCCAGAATGGTATGGATGATGGTAACGGCATTGGCCAGATTTTCCAGGTAGGTATCCCACAGGGCCTTGTATTCCCCGTTGCCCTCCTCCAGCCGCTGGAAGAACTCGTCCAGGCTGATGTCCAGATCGTCGGAGAGGCGCGCCGTGGAGCAGTAGGCTTCCAGGCAGCCCTTGCGCCCGCACTTGCACAGCAGGCCGTTGGGGTTCAGGCAGATATGGCCGAATTCCGCCGCCCGGTGGTTCACACCGTCGTACAGTTTGCCGTCTACCAGCATGGCGCCGCCCACGCCCCGGCTTAAAGAGAGGTAGGCCATGCTGGGCTGGTCCGTGCGGTTCCACCACACGCCAAATCCGCCGCAGGTGGCGTCGTTATCCAGCAGGACCGGGTAGCGGATCGCATGGGTAAACTGGCACGGGGTGGAGCTGTGCACGCCGATGGTGGGCGCGTATTCGATGGTCGTCTGGTCCGGCCCGATGATGCCCGGCAGGGTCATGGCAACGCCCAGCAGTTTTTCCCGGTCCAGCTGGTGTTCATCCAAAAACTGTTCGATCAACTGGGAGAGGTGATTTCCATAGGCAGCCGTGTTGGAAAAAGGGATCACCACTTTCTGGCAGGCCAGGGTTTCCTGCCGCAGGTTGATGGCCACCATGTGCAGATCGCTTGCGGTCAGTTCAATACCCAGCGCAAACCGCGCATTGGGCAAAGGGATGATCAGCCGCGGCCGCCGTCCCCCGGTGGAATCGGTGGTAACGGAGCGGTCCAGAAGGCCCATATCGGTCAGTTCGTTCAGATTCTGGGTCAGCGTGGGCAAACTCATGGACAAACGAAACGCCAGATCTTGTTTCGTAACAGGTTCCCACTGTGCAATCAGATAGCGGTATACGCGATTCCGGTTTTCTTTGCGCAATTCAACGGTAGACAAAGGCCTGCGGGAACTCATACAGAAACCTCCCTTTTACTTTTGCACTTTTATAAAACTACTTTTACTATATCATAGTGGGGAAATAATTGCAAACCCTGGATTTCCATTTGCGGTGCCCGCATCGGTCGGCGCCCCTTGGGACGGGGCTTGTCCTCTGCGACCGCTCCCTGTTTCCGCCGCAGGCGCGGTCGCCTTCGCAGCTGTTCTCGTCCTCCGATGGTGCATCAGCTCTACTTTCTGGATTATAGCAATAAAAAAAGAGCCCTACGTTTTCCGTAAGGCTGTGTAGCGGGAACATCTCTACCCCCGGCACGTTCTGCTCTCTTTCCCATTCCCCGGGGACTCTCCCGCGGGCTAACCAACAGTCCACTGGACTGTTGGTTCCGGCACTGCGGTGCCGTCGCCCTGTTCGAGTCCTCCGAGCGTGCAACCAAAATAAAAGCCCCTACGGCGGGATACGCCGTAGGGGCTTTATTTTGGTGCCGGTGAGCATTCCAAATCCGAACCAGAAGCATCCCTTTTAGAGGCTTCCTGTATCTCGCTGAAAGTGATTTTCTTCGTTCCATCCTTGTAGTTAAAGGTGATCAGCATTTTATCATCGTAAAGATAAATCGCATTGATAAAGGTGTCTATCAGCATTTTCCGGTGGCTCTGCTTGGTGACATCCAACTTGCGGAAACGGTGGAGCCAGAAGGTCATAAATTCGGCGCTGATCTTGGGAGGTTTGGACAACTGCTCATTGGCAAGACGGGTTTCCAATTCTTCTTTTGCCGCCTCCAATTCTTCAAGGCTCTCTTTCGTGGATTTGGTCAAAACACCCTGTTGGATCGCATTTATCAAGTTGCGAATCTTGGTATTCGTTTCCTGTAACTGTCGTTCGTACAGGGGAATATTGGTGTTGTCCTGTTCCTGCAGCTCCATGAGCATCGAAACGATAGCTTCGATTGCATCGTCATCCATGATCATCTTCATGGTCTCGGAGACAACCAAATCCTCAATCCAACCCTTCTTAACCGGCTTTTTGTGGCATTCCTTGCGCTTCTTTTTTACCGAAACGCACTTGTAATAGTGGTGCACAACCCCGGTGCGGCTGGTGCCGCTCTCCCCACAGAGATAGGCTCCACAGTACCCGCAGAACAATTTGGTTGTCAACAGATAATCGTCCTCAGCCTTATGTCGGGCTGGGGCTTTCTTGTTTTTCTCCATTTTGGCCTGTACCCGGTCAAAAAGGTCTTTCGGTACGATAGCAGGTATGCCATCAGGAATGAGAATATCCCTGTACTGATATTCGCCAATGTAGCGGCGGTTTTTCAATAGGTGCTGTACGCTGTTGTAGGTCAGGGGATTTCCACGGGTATTTTTCATGCCCTGCTCGTTGAGCCAGTCCCGAATCTGCGTCATAGTCGCGCCTTCGTCATACTGTTTGAAAGCGTCCAGAATGTATGGTGCCGTGACCGGGTCGATCTGGAAATGCTGCTCCGCGTCAATCACATACCCCATCGGCAGCGTCCCGCCATTAAACATACATTTCAATGCATTGTCGGTCATGCCGCGCACGACTTTTTCAGAGAGGTCAACCGAATAGTATTCGGCAAAGCCTTCCAGCATAGATTCCAGAATGATACCCTCCGCGCCGTCTGAAATGACCTCCGTAGCGGAAACCACTTTGATGCCATTCCTCTTGAGCTGCGCCTTATACCGGGCGCTGTCGTAGCGGTTCCGGGCAAACCGGTCGAGTTTCCAGACAATAATCATATCAAACAGCTTTTTGTTGCCGTCTTTAATCATATTCTGAAATTCAGGCCGGTTATCCGTCTTGGCGGAAATAGCCCGGTCGATATAGTGCCGCAGGACTGTGTTCCCGTTCTTTTCGGCAAAGGCGGTACACTCCCGGATTTGTCCTTCAATACTTGCTTCTCTCTGATTATCGGAAGAATATCGGGCGTAAATCACAGCTTTCATTGTTTACCCTCCATCATGCGGAACAGGGCCTCTTTCAACCGCCCGTTCATCGGAGAATGTGGGTCAAAGCACATCTCGATAAACTTCCCCAATTCCGGATTGTCGGAGATCGGCGGTCGTGCCTGATACAGCTTGCCCTGTGGCTCATCACAGCGGCAGGTGATATAGTCCATCGAGACATCAAAATAGTCCGCATACCCGATTAGGACCTCAATAGGAACCGCTTTCCCGTGTTCATACCGGTTGATGCTCGGCTGGGTCACATCCAGCAGCTCAGCCATCTTCTTTTGCGAAAGTCCCATCCCTTCGCGCAGGGTTTTCAAACGCTCACCAACTGTATTCACCAAAGCACCTCCAATTCATCTTGAATATAGCACAATACAAATCAGAGATAATTACAATACCTATTACGAATTTTTAAGAGAAATCGAGAATTGCTCTCTACCAAAGGGGGTGTGGCATATATCAGCGCTTTTGTGTGTGATTTCGGGTCACTTTTGAGGCATTTCTGCCGCTGTATGTGGCGTTTTTCATTCTGTTAGGAAAAGATGCTTCTCAGCCTTGTTGTTTGCGATATCGTCTATTTTTTGCGGTGTCGTCAAGTTCAGCATCTTTGTTTTATTCTATGCCCTCCATCCACATACTGCTCCAAATATACATATCTTTTACCTTGCTGAGGTAGCAGATTTTACACGACGCATTGTAAAATATAATGGGTTGTTGTAATTGTAAAAAATATTTACTTTGCAATATACGAATGTTGGCAAAGGAAGGGGTCTCACTATGAAAATGAAAAGGGGCTTTATTGGTTGTCTGCTGTCTATTTTCGTGATACTGACAATGTTCAGCGGCTGCACTGTAGGAAGCACGGACGGAGGTGAAGCCGACACGGTTTTGGGTGGTGGTAGCTCGGTGCTGCGTATTGTTTCCGGATCGGAAAATTCCGAACTGGAACCGATCTTGGAGGAGTTTTCCGACAGGGAGCATGTGCGCATTGAGATGACCTATATGGGCTCGCTGGATATCATGCGTCTACTGGGAGAGGAAGACATCCCCTATGACGCCGTGTGGCCGGCCAGCAGCCTGTGGCTGACGGTGGGGGATACGGAACACCGGATCAAGCACGCGGAATCCATCTCCATTTCGCCGGTGGTGTTCGGTATCCGCAAAAGCCTGGCGGAGGAGCTGGGATTTGTGGGGCGGGAGGTGTCGGTAAACGACCTTCTTGAGGCGATCCGGAACGGAAAACTCCGCTTCTGCATGACCAGCGCCACTCAGTCCAATTCCGGCGCCAGCGCGTATATCGGATTTTTGTACGCGCTCCTGGGCAACCCGGAAGTCATCACATCGGAGGATCTGCAGAGTGACAAACTGAGGGCGCAAATGCAGGAGCTTCTCTCCGGCGTGGACCGCTCCTCCGGCAGCTCGGACTGGCTGAAGGACATGTTCTTGCAGGGCGATTATGACGCTATGGTGAACTACGAGTGCCTGGTCATCCAGGCCAACCGGGAACTGGAAGAGCGTGGCGAGGAGCCGCTGTATGTAGTGTACCCCTATGACGGTCTTTCGCTGGCGGATTCGCCCCTGGGCTATGTGGACAAAGGGGACGATGGCCAGGAGGAACTGTTTTTAAAATTGCAGGAATACCTGCTGTCGGAGGATGTGCAGGACGAGATCCAGCGCACCGGCCGCCGTTCTGGCTACACCGGGGTTTCGGAGAAAAACAAGGATGTATTCCGGGCCGACTGGGGCCTGCAGCCCGACCGGGTGCTCTCCCCCATCAAAATGCCAGCTGCCGATGTTCTGTTTGAATGCCTAAATCTATACCAAACCGATTTCCGCAAGCCTTCCCTTACCGTGTACTGCCTGGACTACTCCGGCAGCATGAGCGGCGAGGGAAATGAACAGCTGGTTCAGGCCATGGAGCAGCTGCTCATCCAGGAGAACGCCCGGAAAAACTTCTTGCAGGCATCAGAAAACGAGGTGAATATCCTTATTCCCTTTAACGGGGGCGTGATCGACACTTATACGGCCACAGGCAACGGCAGCGAGCTGGAAGCGCTTTATGACAAAGTGGAAAACCAGGAAGTAGGCGGCGGTACCGATATGTACGCGGCCGCCGTGCGGGGGATTGAACTGCTGGGAGAATATGATCTGTCGCAGTATACGCCGGCGATCATCCTGCTCACCGACGGGCAGTCCAGCGGGTCCCTGTCCGATTTTGAGGCGGCTTACGCCGGGCTTGGAACTGAGGTCCCGGTCTTCTCCATCATGTTTGGAGACGCTGACGAAACCCAACTGGAGGAGCTGGCGCGGTATACCAATGCCCGGGTGTTCGACGGCCGGGAGAATCTGACGGAGGCGTTCCGCAGCGTAAAGGGGTATAACTGATGAAAGAGACTTCGCGAATGCTCGTTTCCTCCTTTGCTGCTGCAATCGTCTTCCTGCTACTGTTCCTATTTTTCCATTGGAATCTGATTGTCTGCATCCTGCTGTGTGTCGGCATCTATTTCGGACTGTTTTTCCTGCTCAAGCCCAGCCGGAAAATCGCGGGAATTGATGTGGAATCTATGCCTGGCGGTGAAGAGATCCGGCAACTTTTGGACGATGCCCAGGCGGACCTGGCAGACATTGATAAAGCAGTAAAAGAGATCAAAACTTCCTCTGTGCGGCAGGATGCGCAGGCTCTATATGCTACCGGGGCCCGGATCCTAACCTATCTGGAGGAAAATCCAGACAAAATTAAGCTGGCGCGCCGCTTCTTTACCTATTATCTGGATACGGCCGCCAAATTGCTGACAAGATATGTGGATTTCCAGGAGACGGAGCTTCATTCGGGGGAGGTCGCCGATATTCTGCAAAAGACGGCGGAGGCCCTGCCGGTGCTGAACTCCGCCTTTGAAAAGCAGTTTGCCCATCTGATGCAGGGCGAGCTGCTGGATATCGAGGCAGATATCGAACTCCTGAAAAGCACCTTGAAAATGGAGGGCGGAAAATGAAAACCAAGCTCATTGGGCTGGGCATCCTGGCAGCTGTCATCATAGCCGCCGCTGCCTATGTATTCATCAGTAATAGCCAAACCGTTACTGAAATCAACGGTTATGTGGGCGGCGAAAAAATCGGCCTGCTGGAAGACGAGGAGGTACAGGATATCCTGCGGGACAGGTATCGGCTGGTCATCGACTACGCCAAGGCAGGTTCCATCGATATGGTCACCGACGACGCCGAGGGGCGGGATTTCCTATTCCCCTCCAATCAGACGGCTCTGGAACTGTATAAGCAGGTTCATGGAGACCCGGTGAAAAGCGAGATCATCCTCAATACACCCATCGTCCTGTATACCCGCAGCGCCGTGGCGCAGGCCTTGGTCGACAGCGGGTTTGCTGTCGTTACAAACGGCGTATACACGGTGGACATGGAAAAATTGACCGAGACCATAGAAGCCGGCACAACCTGGGAGGAAATCGGCCTTCCCCAGCTTTACGGCAGTGTTTCCGTGGGCACCACCGACCCGACCAAATCCAATTCCGGCAATATGTTCGCCGGGCTTTTGGCCAATACCCTCTGCGGCGGCGTGGCGGACGAAAGCAATCTGGCGGAGATCCTGCCCCGGCTGCAAAATATTTTTCAGAAGCTGGGGTATATGGAAAGCTCCTCCTCGGATTTGTTCGATCAGTTTCTGAAGACCGGCATGGGCGCCAAGCCTCTGATCGCCGGCTATGAAAACCAGCTGCTGGAATTCGCCGTGGAAAACCCGGATACCTGGGAGCAGATCAAGGGGGACATTGTGATGATGTACCCGACGCCCACCGTCTGGTCCTCCCATGTGTATATCGCCCTGGATGAGGCCGGTACGACGGGGATCGATGCCCTGCTGGATGAGGACATCCAGCGGCTGGCCTGGGAAAAGCACGGGTTCCGTACTGGCGTATACGATACCCCCACGGATGCAGCCCATTTCGGGGTGTCCGGTATTGCCGAGGAATTGACGCAGGTAGCGCCCATGCCGGATGCCAATACCATGGACAGGATCATTAAAGCGCTTTCATAGTGGGAAGGAGCAGATAAAAGATGGCAGATTCTATCACACTGGATGCTTTGATGCAGAGTAAAGGACATACCGCCTTGCAAGTGCAGAAGCCTGCAAGCGTGGAAGCGGTGCGCGCTCAGGTGGAAGAATTGAGTCCGGAGCAGAAAGCACGGGTGGAGGAGGTCAAAAATAGCATCGACCTGATGGATTCTCAGGCTGCGCTTCAGTACGGCGTCGGGGCGCAGCGGAACATTTCCAGCTTTTCTGACAATATCCTCACACAGGTGCGCAGTAAGGACAGCGGCTATGTGGGGGAGCTGATGTCGGATCTGGTGCTGAAGGTCAAAGAGGTGGATGTGGACGGGCTGGACGAGGGCTTTTGGGATAAGATCCCATTCCTGAAAAACGCCTCCCGGGCCGTTAAAAAGTTTATGCAGCGGTATGAAAAGCTGGAGGTGCAGATCGACCGCATCGAGCAGCAGCTGGACCAGGCCCGGATGCAGATGCTCAAGGACATCACCATGTTCGACGGGCTGTATGAAAAAAACCTGGAATACTTCCGGGAACTGCAAATTTACATCGCCGCAGGCGAAGAAAAGCTACAGGAATTGCAGGAAACCACCCTGCCGCAGCTGCGCGCCGAAGCGGCGGCTAAGGGCGACGCCATGAGCGCCCAGGTGGTGCGGGATTTCGAGGACACGGTAAACCGCTTTGAAAAAAAGATCCACGACCTGAAGCTGAGCAAGGCCGTCGCTATCCAGACAGCGCCGCAGATCCGCCTCATCCAGAACAACGACAAAATGCTGGTGGATAAGATCCAGACAGCGATCCTCAGCACCATTCCGCTGTGGAAGAGCCAGATTGTCATTGCCCTGGGGCTGCACCGGCAGGAGAGCGTGCTGAAAATGCAGAGAAGCGTCTCCGACGCCACCAATACCCTGCTCACCAAAAACGCAGAACTGCTCAGGCAGAACAGCACGGAAGTGGCAAGAGAATCTGAGCGCGGCATTGTGGATCTGCAAACGCTGAAAAAGGTCAACGCGGATCTGATTTCCACCATTGAGGAAACCATCAAGATCCAGCAGGAGGGCCGCGCCGCCCGCCAGAATGCCGAAACAGAACTCCTCAGTATCGAACAGAAGCTGAAAGAAGCCCTATTGACCGCGATACAGTGAAGAAAAAATGAGGGGTCCTAGACTCCCCAAAAAACTGTATTTAATCCTGGTCGGCATCTATGCTCTTCCTGGCAAATATTGGCGTTTTCGTCAGGCTCCGCTTTTAAGACTGAATGTAAAAGCAGAGGTATGATAGCTCTTATCCGTATGCACAGCAAAAGAGGCCTGGAGTACAACTCCAGACCTCTTTTGCTGTCAATCCGGTTGCGTATGGTTTATTTTTAGAACTTGTGAACGAGCACTTCTTGAGCGCTTTTCTAAAAACGACTTATCCTTTCATCCTACGAGCACGATTTCTTGTTAAATTATGACATCCGATCTTTTCCACCAAAGTCACCATTTTCTCATCGGAAAAGCGGATTTCTTCAAACTTGAAGCGGTAATACTTTTCAGTTCCTTTCTACAACAACAAAGTGGCGTTTTTATAGGGGTTTGGGTGCTCCCAACAAGAATAAATGAGCAGACTGGCCGACAGGCCGGAACGCTCATTTCGCCGCTGTGTACGGACA
>OERA01000156.1_pt1 | contig 10964 bp, 7 predicted proteins | sample 1539901 | NCBI WGS metagenome assembly OERA01 (sample SAMEA3891873, study PRJEB23780) | metagenome | biome: terrestrial biome; feature: animal house; material: Caecal content | place: Italy | collected 2015-05-05
CGTCATAACCGTCCATAAAAAACACGGCGTTGCCCGCCAGAAGCGCCGCGAAAGCCGTCTCCATATCCGGAAGTTTTTTCACATCCGCGATCCCAAGGCTGTTGTTCCTTATGAATTCCCGGATCTGATCCGGCGGTATCTCCCAGAAATGGTTGATCATCTTTCCCAGGGCGGAGTCGTCCAGCATGATGTTGGACACCGCCACTTCGATGTACACCATCAGGCAGTCCACCTTCGGCCCGTCTCCCAGCCGCATGGGGCGGATCAGGATATCCGCGCAGTCCGCGCACCGTTTCCGGATATATTCCTCATTCTCCCTGAGATTTAAAGAAATTTTTGTTTTTTCCATAACCGTTCCTCACATAAAAAAAGAGAGATGTCTCCCGCATCTCTCTTATCATAACCATCTTATCCTGTTTTATTTACGTTTTGCTTTTTTTCCTTCAGGACAGATCCCTCTTCCGGAATCTGCCTCCTCCCGGATAGAGCGCATGATCGCCTCTCTCTGGTTCTCGATATGGCGATAGGATATCTCCTGGGCTTTCTTCACATCCCGCGCCTTTATGGCCTCGTAGATCTCCTCGTGCTCCTTCACCAGAATCTTCCGGGTATCCTCGTCCTTAAGATACTCCACACGGTAACGGTAGATCTGCTCCCGCAGATTGTTCAGCACCTGGTTCAGCCGCCGGTTGTCCGAAGACCGGTATATGACCTCGTGAAAATCCACATCTGCCTCCGCCAGCTTCACAAGATTGCCGATCTCTGTCATACTCTCGAATTTACGGGCAGCCTCCTTAAGCTCCTCCAGCTGTTCCTGCGTCATGCAGGCGCATGCCTTCTGGATGGAAAGATTCTCCAGGGCGATCCTTACCTCCAGGACATCGTTCAGGTCCTTCTCCGTGATATTGGCCACCTGGGCGCCTCTCCTGGGGATCATTACCACCAGGCCCTCCAGCTCCAGCTTGCGCATGGCCTCCCGGACAGGAGTCCTGCTGACGCCAAGCCGCTCCGCCAGGGCGATCTCCATCAGCCGCTCCCCCGGCTTCAGTTCTCCCTTGAGAATGGCCCGGCGCAGGGTATTAAAAACAACATCCCGCAGGGGAAGATATTCATTCATGTCAACAGAAAAATCATTCATCCTTCGTACCTCCGCCTGGTTTATAGGTCCGGGTGGCAAACACCGTCTTCGCCAGCCCGCTTTTCTTCAGGGCCCTGGCTGCGTTCTGCATCTTGCCGGCGTCGTCGAATATCCCGAATACTGTGGGGCCGCTTCCGCTCATCATGGCTTTCAGGGCTCCCTGCTTCTCCATGAGATCGCGGATCTCCCGGATCACCGGATATTTCGCCATGATCCCCGGTTCAAAAACATTCTCCATCTTACCTGTCATGGAATACAGATCTTTATTCTTAATGTCACGGATCATACCGTCGATGTCCGGACGCCTCCGGATCTCATTCAGGTCCAGATTCTCATAGGCCGTCCTGGTGGAAACATTGATTCCCGGCTTGCCGATCAGGATATAGCAGCCCGGAAGATCCGGAAGCCGGGTCAGCTTCTCGCCGATCCCCTCCGCCAGCGCCGTCCCCCGCATCACACAGTAGGGGACATCCGCTCCGATCTGTCTGCCCCGTTCCATCAGTTCCTTTCTGGAAAGTCCCAGAGCAAATATCTTATTTACCCCAACGAAAGCGGCGGCGGCGTCAGAACTTCCCCCCGCCATACCTGCCGCCACAGGAACAGACTTGGTAAGTTTCATGGAAAGACCTTCCTCCACATGGAATTCATCCATGAGAATCTTCGCCGCCTTATATACAAGATTCCTCTCATCACATGGGATATAAGGCAGATTCGTGGACAGGGATATCCCCGGAGAGGATTTCTTCCTGATCTCCAGAACGTCATACATCCGGATTGTCTGCATGATCATCCGCACCTCATGGTATCCGTCCTCTCTTTTGCCGATAATATCAAGTCCAAGATTGATCTTTGCCATTGCCCGCAGCCGCATATGTCTTCCCTCTGTCCTTTCGTGTACTTTGTATACAATCCTTTTTCTGTATTTTATCGGATTTTATGCCGGATTTCAATAGTCATTCGGCTACTTTTTTTACCAGCAGCAGCGGCTGTCCAGGATGGATCTGGTCATTTTCCAGATCATTCCTGCTGCTGATCTCCCCGGTGGTGGTATAAAATTTTTTTGCGATATCCCACAGTGTGTCTCCCGGCTTCACTATATATACGGTAATACCCGGCATACTGCGGATTTTTTCCTTATCCAGGGGCTGCTCTTCCACTCTGTCGATGATCAGCTCCTCCACACAGGCGGAGGCCAGGACGTTAATGCTTACCGTCGCCTTTATCTCGATCTCGTTGCTGTCCACCATAGTGGTAGACAGCTGCTCAAGATCCGCGTGGAGACGGTATATACTGTCTTCTGTGATCCCTTTTGCCTCCGCCACATGGCTGAAAGGCACCATGGTCTCCATGGAATAAAATGGCATATCGTCGTTACCCAGTATATACAGGATCTTCATATGGACAATACCGTCCACTTGAATCCCGTCCTTTACGATCCTGGTCTTATCCACTTTGACCCTTCCCTGTCCGTGGCAGATCTGCAGGATTTTGCCCTGGCTTTCGCTCACGGCGGTCCTGTCGGAGATCCGGCACTTGGAGAAGTTTCTGATAAGCAGGCTTTCCAGCTGTTCTCTGGCTCCCCGGGGAATACACTGACAGCGGGGCGTATAGACGTCCAGTATGATCTCATGCTCTTCTTCCCGGTACAGATCCATCCCGATCTCCAGCACAATATCCGCCAGGAGCATCCTCTCTTCCCCGTCCGCGTCCGGTTTCACCTCCACAGTGTGATGGATCACCGAAGCTTCCATATCCGGTATCATATCTGCCGTGCACCCGGAACATTCCACTTCTCCCGAAAAAGGAACCGAATATTCCAGCCACTGAAGGCTCTGGCTCTCATCATCGCTCTGATACAGGGCAAAGACAAAAAGTTCTCCCCTGGCCCGCACCATCCCGTCCTCCGGACGGAGATCCAGGCCCCTCACTTCCACCGTGTCCCAGAGAAGCTCTCCGATATTGGGCTTGTTGGACGCCAGAGTGATCTCCTCTTTTTTCCGCAGGGTATCTTTTTTATGTACGGCCAGACTGAGAAGCCGCATCGTCTTCTTTTTTACAGATACGGAATCGTCGTCCACCGCCGCGGGAAGACGCACGCCCGCCAGTTCGTCCACTGTCGCATAAAATGTCACCACCGCCTTGATGTTCAGCTTGCGGGAATGGATCAGGTGAAGGCTGAGATCCTCGATATCCCATTTCAGGCACATTTTGTCGCCGTTCTCGATGCCCTCCAGATTCAGGACCTCCTCTATGGGGAGTCTGGCGCTGAGACTGCAGACATGCCCCTCCTCTTCCCCAACATACAGAAGATCCACGTTTAGGTTTCCCTTCAGGAATCCTCTGCCGTCGTTCAGCCGTACCTCCTCCATGGAGACTTCGCCTTTGTGCTGGATCATCCTGCCGATATCCGGCTTCACATCCGGCACATTATAATCCATGTCAAAAGTCACCTGGCTGGCCGCCCTGCTTTTTACCCGAAGCATCTGAATATCTTCTTTTTTTAATTCCACGCTGAAATCCTCCTGTCATTACTGAAACTGTACCGGCTCCTCCCGGTACTGTGTTTTTACTGCGATATACGGATAAGAAGGTTCGCCGGTCATGCTGTCTTCCGAGGGGCCGATCAGTCTGGTCTCAAAAAAGACCGCCGTGGATGACACGGACAGGTCTGTCACCTGGATGCTGTAGCCTCCGCTCATCTGCCGGCCGTAACCTTTGATCAGATACATATCGTCCCCGCTCTGATACGTCATCTGAAATTCCTTTTCCTTCTTTTCCCCGATCAGAGCCGCCGCCTCCCCAGGAAGCTCATCCTCCGATACCACCGTATATTCCAGAGGGGTCCTTTCCGCCTCTTCGATCCGTATCATGCGGCATCCGCCAAGCGACGCAAGAAACGCCGCGATACAGATAAGGGAGACTGCTTTTTTCATAACGCCGCCTCCGGTCAGTTTCTCAATATGTATTCTATGAAGGAGAAAAAAGATTTATTGCAAGTATTTTCCAAAATGAGTATAATCATCTTATGACGCGTTTTCTGTATAGAACCGCGCAGTTTTTCAGACAAATTTTATAAAGAGGTAACAGAAATGATACGTTTTTTACTTATTGTGATCACCGTGGTGGGATACCTGATTCTTTCCATCCCTATTCTGCTGGTGGAATGGATCATCGGAAAGTTTTCTCCCATGACGAAGGACGTAAGCTCTCTGCGGATCATCCAGGGCGTATTCCGTTTCATCCTGCGGATCGCAGGTACGAAGGTGACTGTGATCGGTGAAGAAAACGTTCCCGCCGATACCCCTGTCCTGTACATCGGCAACCACCGGAGCTATTTTGACATTCTTCTCACCTATGTGCGCTGCCCGCGCCGCACCGGCTATGTGGCCAAAAAGGAAATGGCGAAATATCCCCTGCTTTCCAACTGGATGAGATATCTCCACTGTCTGTTTCTGGACCGGGAGGATATCAAACAGGGACTGAAGACGATCCTCACCGCCATTGACAAAATGAAATCTGGAATTTCCATCTGCATCTTTCCGGAGGGAACACGGAACAAGAACGATGATGAAACGGAGCTTCTTCCCTTCCATGAGGGAAGCTTCAAGATCGCTACCAAGTCAGGCTGCCCCATCGTTCCCATTGCCATGAACAATACGGCGGAGATCTTCGAGGCGCATTTCCCCAGGGTGAAGCCCTGTCATGTAGTGATCGAATACTGTAAGCCCATCTATGTGAAAGAACTCAGCAGGGAAGACAGAAAAGCCCTGGGTGCTTACACACAGAACATCATCCGCAAAACCATCGAAAAAAATAAAGCTCTGCTGTAAAAAACACGCCCCGCCGGCTGAAACCGGTGGGGCGTATTGTTGTTATATCACTTTATTTCTTTACATAAACCTTGTCAAGATGCCAGATATCTTTTACATACTCCTCGATCGTTCTGTCTGAAGAGAACTTGCCGCAGCATGCAACGTTCATCATAGCCATTCTCGCCCAGCGTTTCTCGTCTCTGTACGCGGCTTCCACGCGTTCCTGAGCCGCCGCGTAGGAACGGAAGTCAGCCAGAGAGAAATACTGATCCGCTTTGTCGAATCCCTTGGTGTAAAGAAGGGAATCATACAGATCGCGGAACAGCTCTGTATCGCTGGAGAATGTTCCGTTGATCAGTTCCATGAGGACCTGACGGATCTCGCCGTCTGTGTTGTAGATCACATGAGGATCATAGCCGCCGTTATTCTCATAGTTGATAACTTCATCAGCGCTGAGACCGAAGATGAAAGCGTTTTCTGCTCCTACCTCTTCCACAATCTCCACGTTCGCGCCATCCATGGTTCCCAGTGTGGGCGCGCCGTTGAGCATGAACTTCATGTTACCTGTACCGGACGCCTCTTTACTTGCAGTAGAGATCTGCTCGGAAACGTCTGCCGCCGCAAAGATCATCTCCGCATTGGATACGCGGTAGTTCTCGATAAATACTACTTTCAGTTTATTGTCAATGGACTTGTCGTTGTTCACAACCTCAGCCACGGAGTTGATCAGTTTGATGATCTTCTTCGCGCGGGCGTATCCTGCGGAAGCTTTCGCTCCGAAGATAAAGGTTCTGGGATAGAACTCCATGCCCGGATTTCTCTTCAGCTTATCGTACAGATAGATCACATGCAGGATATTCAGAAGCTGGCGTTTGTACTCGTGAAGTCTCTTAACCTGTACGTCGAAGATGGAATGAGGATCCACCTCCACACCGTTGTGCTCCAGGATATATTTCGCAAGGCGCTGCTTGTTCTGGAACTTGATGTTCATAAATTCCTGCTGGGCTCTCTCGTCGTCCACATACAGTTTCAGCTTGCTGATCTGGGAGAGATCTGTGATCCAGTCCGGACCGATGTGGTCTGTTACCCAGTCTGCCAGAAGCTGGTTTCCGTGAAGGAGGAAGCGTCTCTGGGTGATGCCGTTGGTCTTGTTGTTGAATTTCTCCGGCATCATCTCATAGAAGTCCTTCAGCTCCTGATTCTTCAGAATCTCGGTATGAAGCTGTGCAACGCCGTTTACGGAGAAGCCGGCAACGATGGCGAGATGCGCCATTTTTACCTGGCCGTCATAGATGATAGCCATTTTTTTGATCTTCTCATAGTTGCCCGGATATTTGGCCTGCACTTCGATAATGAAGCGGCGGTTGATCTCCTCGATGATCTGATATACACGGGGAAGCAGTCTGGAGAACAGCTCGATAGGCCATTTTTCCAGGGCTTCGGACATAATGGTATGGTTGGTGTAAGCCACACATTTGGTGGTAACTTCCCACGCCTCATCCCAGCCGAGGCCTTCCTCGTCCATGAGGATACGCATCAGTTCTGCCACCGCGACGGTGGGATGGGTATCGTTCATCTGGAAAACTGCCTTCTCATAGAGCTTCCTGATGTCGCTGTGCTGTTTTTTGTATTTGGCGATGGCTGCCTGGAGGCTTGCGGATACGAAGAAGTACTGCTGTTTCAGACGCAGCTCCTTACCTGCCATATGGTTATCGTTAGGGTAAAGCACCTCTACGATATTGCGGGCAAGGTTCTCCTGCTCCACTGCCTTCTTATAATCACCCTTGTCGAAAGAGTCCAGACCAAAGTCCACAATGGGCTCCGCATCCCAGATACGAAGGGTATTTACGATGTCGTTGTTGTATCCCAGGATCGGCATATCGTAGGGAACCGCCTTAACCGCCTGGTATCCCTCATGGATGAAGCGGTTGGATCCTGTTCCGGGATCATATTCCACACGGACATATCCGCCGAAATGTACTTCCTTGGCATATTCCGGACGGCGCAGTTCGAAGGGGTATCCGTTCTTCAGCCAGTTATCCGGAACCTCAATCTGGAATCCGTTCTCGATCTTCTGCTTGAACATACCGTAATGATAACGGATGCCGCATCCGTAAGCACAGTAGTTCAGTGTCGCCAGAGAATCCAGGAAGCAGGCTGCCAGACGGCCGAGACCGCCGTTGCCCAGAGCCGGATCCGGCTCCTGGTCCTCGATCACGTTCAGATCCAGTCCCAGCTCCTCCAGAGCCTCTTTCACCTCATTGTAGGCGGTAAGGTTGAGAAGATTGTTTCCCAGGGCGCGGCCCATCAGGAACTCCATGGACATGTAGTATACGATCTTGGGATCCTGCTCTTTAAAAGCATTCTGTGATTCAAGCCAGTTGTCGATGATGACGTCCTTCACCGTGTAGCTTACAGCCTGGAAGATCTGCTCCTGTGTAGCTTCCTCCAGTGTCTTGCGGTAAAGGAATTTTACGTTTTCTTTTACGCTTTCCTTGAAAGCTTCCTTCTTGAACTGCTTATTAATCATATTTTTCTCCTCCTACAGTCTGGTCACGCCGAAGACTACGTTCTCCTTGTTGATATTCCATTCTTTCACGTAGCCGTCTGTTTCGCCCAGATTCATTTCATCTGCCAGTACCTCAGACATGATCTCTTCTTTATGGTCTTTCATAATGTTCATAATATGCTCATTATCTTTTGCGGAAACCCGGATCTTGTCCATTACCTCGAATCCGGCTTCTTTTCTCATGGTCTGGATCTTGCTGATGATCTCGCGGACAAATCCTTCCTCGATCAGCTCCGGCGTCAGGTTCGTGTCAAGGACAACAGAGGTCTCTCCCTCGCTCTCTGTCACGTAGCCCTCCGTCTGGGCAGTCTCGATAAGAAGATCCTCTTCCGTAAGCTCCACTTTGTTTCCGTCGATATCCAGGGTAAGGAGTCCTGTGTCTCTCAGTTCCTTCATGGCCTGGATTCCGTTGATCTCCGAAAGCGCCGTGCGGATACCGTTCAGGAGTTTTCCGTATTTCGGTCCCACGGTGCGCAGCTGGGGTTTGAAGCTGTAGGAAATAAAGGATTCCACATCTTTGGCAAATTTCACTTCTTTTACATTCAGCTCATCTGCGATGATATCCACATAGAACTGGCCCATTTCTTTATCCGTCTTGACGAACATGGTTCCGATGGGCTGGCGGTTCTTGATGTTGGCCGTATTTCTTGCCGCGCGGCCCAGAACGACGATCTTCAGAACTTCTTCCATATCGTCTTCCAGTTCTCTGTCGATCCATTCTTCTTTTACTTCCGGATAATCGCACAGATGGATGCTCTCCGGAGCGGTTTTGTCGATGCTCCGTACAAGGTTCTGGTAAATATCCTCCGTCATGAACGGGATCAGGGGCGCGGCCGCCTTGGAGATCGTCACAAGGGCGGTGTAAAGGGTCATGTAGGCGTTGATCTTATCCTGCTCCATCCCCTTCGCCCAGAAGCGCTCGCGGCTTCTTCTTACATACCAGTTGCTCATCTCATCCACGAATTCCTGAAGGGCTCTCGCGCTCTCCGGGATCCGGTAGTTCGCCAGATGGTCGTCCACAGCCTTCACCACGGAATTCAGCTTGCTTAAGAGCCATTTGTCCATAACCGGAAGACTGCTGTAATCTAAAGTATATTTTGTCGCGTCGAAATTGTCAATATTCGCGTAAAGTACGAAGAATGCATAGGTGTTCCACAGTGTGCTCATGAACTTGCGCTGTCCTTCCACAACGGCCTTGCCGTGGAAGCGGTTAGGCAGCCAGGGCGCGCTGTTCACGTAGAAATACCAGCGGATAGCGTCCGCGCCGTATTTCTCCAGAGCCTCGAAGGGATCTACCGCGTTTCCTTTGGATTTACTCATTTTCTGGCCGTTCTCATCCTGCACATGGCCCAGAACGATAACGTTCTTATAAGGAGCCTTGTTAAAGAGCAGGGTGGATTCCGCCAGCAGGGAATAGAACCATCCTCTGGTCTGGTCCACGGCCTCGGAGATAAACTGCGCCGGGAACTGAGACTCGAACAGCTCCTTATTTTCAAAGGGATAATGATGCTGGGCAAATGGCATGGCTCCGGAGTCAAACCAGCAGTCGATCACTTCCGGCACGCGGTGCATGGTTTTGCCGCACTCCGGACACTTAATGGTGATCTCGTCGATATAGGGACGGTGAAGCTCCACTGTCTTCGCTTTCTCGTCGCCGCTCATCTCATAGAGCTCCTGGCGGCTTCCGATGGAGTGCATGTGTCCGCACTCGCACTGCCAGATATTTAAGGGAGTTCCCCAGTAACGGTTACGGGAGATACCCCAGTCCTGAACGTTCTCCAGCCAGTCGCCGAAGCGGCCCTTGCCGATGCTCTCCGGGATCCAGTTGATGGTGTTGTTGTTGCGGATCAGGTCCTCTTTCACCGCGGTCATCTTAATGAACCAGGATTCTCTCGCGTAGTAGATAAGAGGAGTATCGCATCTCCAGCAGTGGGGATAATCATGCTCGAATTTCGGCGCTTCAAAAAGCTTGCCCTCTTTGTCCAGATCCTTAAGGATCATGGGATCCGCTTTCTTTACAAACACGCCGGCGTAGTCTGTCTCGGCGGTCATATTGCCCTGTCCGTCCACGAACTGTACGAAAGGCAGGCCGTATTTCTGTCCCACGCGGTTGTCGTCCTCACCGAACGCCGGGGCGATGTGTACGATTCCGGTACCGTCGCTCATGGTAACATAGCCGTCGCAGAGCACGAAAAAGCCTTTCTTTTTCTGCTTCGCCGCAGCCTCGCCCGCGCATTTGAACAGAGGCTCGTATTCCTTATATTCCAGATCTGTACCCTTATAGGTTTCCAGAACTTCGTACGCCTTTTCTCCTTCTTCCTTTGCCAGCTTGCCCAGCACCTTGTCAAGAAGGGCTTCCGCCATATAGTAGGTGTATCCGTCCGCAGCCTTTACCTTGCAGTATGTCTCGTCCGGATTGACGCAGAGACCCACGTTGGAGGGAAGGGTCCAGGGCGTTGTGGTCCATGCCAGGAAGTAGGCGTCCTCGTCCTTCACCTTGAAGCGGCCGATGGCGGACCGCTCTTTTACCGTCTTGTATCCCTGGGAAACCTCCTGCGCGGAAAGCGGGGTTCCGCAGCGGGGACAGTAGGGAACGATCTTAAATCCTTTATAAAGAAGGCCTTTGTTCCAGATCTCCTTTAAAGCCCACCACTCGGACTCAATATAGTTGTCGTCATAGGTGACATAGGGATGTTCCATATCCGCCCAGAAACCTACTGTGGAAGAAAAGTCCTCCCACATGCCCTTGTATTTCCAGACGCTTTCCTTACATTCTTTGATGAAAGGCTCCATTCCGTAAGCCTCGATCTGCTCCTTGCCGTCCAGGCCAAGCTTCTTCTCCACTTCCAGTTCTACCGGCAGTCCGTGGGTATCCCAGCCCGCCTTACGGGGAACCATATATCCCTTCATGGTACGGTATCTGGGGATCATATCCTTGATAACACGGGTCAGCACATGGCCGATATGGGGCTTGCCGTTGGCTGTGGGCGGTCCGTCGTAGAAAGTGTATGTTTCGCCTTCTTTGCGGTTCTCCATACTTTTCTCAAAGATATGGTTTTCTTTCCAGAACTGTTCGACCTTTTTTTCACGGTCGACAAAATTCAGATTCGTATCTACCTTCTGATACAAAGTAAACTCCTCCTTTTATTGAAATAATATACCATCCAAATTGCTCCGCACTCCGTGCTCTCGCAATTCTGCAAAATATTCGGAATTCGCAGGACCCCTGCCCCGCTTCTTCCTCATATTTTGGCGGGTCCCAAGACCGGATATTCACCTTTGTGCAAGCACAGGTGAATATCCGGTCTTTTGACCCTGGTATAATAAAAAGCCCCCGTCCTGTAAAAGGACGAAGGCTGTATATACATTCGCACCACCTGTTACATTGTACGGGCATAATACGCCGATACATGTCCCCTCTAACGGCGGGGGAACCGTCTTCCCC
>OERA01000158.1_pt1 | contig 10842 bp, 12 predicted proteins | sample 1539901 | NCBI WGS metagenome assembly OERA01 (sample SAMEA3891873, study PRJEB23780) | metagenome | biome: terrestrial biome; feature: animal house; material: Caecal content | place: Italy | collected 2015-05-05
TCCGGCAGGAGGCAAAAAACACAGATTACGCATGATATCCTGTTGTTCCTGTGAAATGGAATAAAGGGAGAACAGGGTGTGAATATGGTTACAGAAAGTCTTCAGCGATCGTTTTCCTTTTCCTGTGATCACAGAGCATGATGCACATTTGTCTGCACTGGCAGAATGGAAAGAACTGCCGGTGGAGGAGAGAAATAGCTGCACATGTCTACTTGCACTTCAGTCTATTGGAATTGGTATCGGTGCAGGGGTAATTCTTAACGGAAAGATCGTGGAAGGAGCAATTGGTATTGCCGGTGAAATCGGGCAGATGGGAATCTGGTTCTCAGGTCCTAAGAATAAAAAAGGACATCGTGGTGTATGGGAAAACTATGCGTCATCAGCCAGTGTAAAGGATTATCTGAGAACGAGGCTGCATGAGTTTCCGAGTACGTCTCTTTCCGAAACAAGTACTTATGAAGAGATACTGTCTGCTTATGAAAACCATGATCCTCTTGCTGAATGGGCGTTTGATTGTGTGGCTGCAAAACTGGCTTATGGAATTGCAAATGTAATCTTTACCATAAATCCGGGACTGATTCTGATAGGACCGGAATATCCGCAGACACAGAATTTTATAGATAAGATTAAAAGATATGTTGATGATTTGATGGATTCACGGATCAGCGATAGAGTAACAATCCGATATTCAAACATTACCAAGGATCCGACGCTGGAGGGAGGTTATTATTTTGTGATCGACCATCTGCTCCATGGACAGGTTCTGTTTGATCAGATTAAGGAAATCATGCAGTCTTCACATGATTAAACAAATACAATAACTCTTTGTTGATCCTGTTCTGTCAATAGAGGGATGTTGATATGGAAAATAGTAGAATGACAAACAGAGAGTTAGAAAGAAAAGCAGGAGAGATTCGAAAGGCCCTTCTTGAGACAATTCATCATGCAGGATCCGGACACATTGGCGGCTCAATGTCAATTGCCGATATTCTTTCGGTTCTTTATTTGCTAACTTTGCATGCGAGTTACACTAAAGTTACACTTTGTGACTAAAAATCTGCTCAAAGCCTTATTTTTCGGGATTTTTCGCTTGCAAAATCTCCGATTTAGTGGTATTGTTTTAGTGTAACGGTTACACTAAAAAGGAGATGCCAAATGTATTATGATTTCGCTGTCAAGATACCCGCTGAAAAAGGAAAAATCTTCACAAAAGATAAAGGCGGAGCATCTTATGTGTTATTCCAGTATGGTACGGAATATAAGGCTGATAGAAAGTATGCTGTACCCAAAAGGGCGATCATCGGAAAAATAGATCCGTCTGATAGGACCCGGATGTTTCCCAATGAGAAGTACCAGCTTTACTTTCCGGAAGCAGTGCTTCCGGATGAGCTTCCCGAAGCGTACAGAAGCTGTTGCCTTCGGATTGGCCCGTATGTGGTGATCCAGTATGTGCTGAACGAGTATAAGCTGCCGAAGCTCCTTGAAAAATGGTTTCGGGCTGACTGCGGGCTGCTGATGGATCTTGTATCCTATCTCATAGTCGATGAGGATAATGCAGGACAGCACTACCCTGACTATGCCTTCTGCCATCCCTTGTTTTCAGATGGCATGAGGATATACAGCGATTCAAAGGTGAGTCGATTCTTCTCCTCTGTCACTAAGGAACAGACCACAGGTTTCCTGGATGACTGGAACAGAAGGAGAGATCATACGCAAAGGATATATATATCATATGACTCCTCGAATAAAAACTGCAGCGCCGGCGATATCGATCTCATAGAGTACGGCAAAGCCAAAGACAACAAGGGAATTCCCATCTTCAACCTTGCGATAGCCTTTGATAAATCGAATCGGGTTCCTCTCTTTTATGAAGAATATCCCGGCTCAATAACAGATGTCTCCCAGTTTGTTCACATGGTTGATAAGGTAACTGAGTATGGCTACAAAAAGGTGGGTTTCATACTCGATCGGGGATATTTCAGCAAGGATAACATCCGGTACATGGAGGAAGGCGGTTATGCCTTCGTCATTATGGTAAAAGGCCGTAAGGCCCTGGTATCCTCTCTCGTACTGGAAAACCGCGGTACATTCGAGACCGACCGAGATCATTCCATCAGATCCTATCACGTCTATGGAAAAACAGTAAAAGCCAGACTATATGAGGACGATACGAAGGACAGATACTTCCATATCTACTTCAATCCGTCTAAGCACGCAGCTGAAAGAGAGCACTTTGAACAGACTCTTGACAGGATCAAGATATATTTGGAAAAGCACATCGGTGATGTGATCACCTCGTCAAAAGTGTGCCAGGAGTACTTTGTTCTGAAGTTTGACAAGTCAGGTCGTCTTGCCAGCTACACCGAACGCAAAGACGTTATAAAGCGTGAGCTTGATCTGTGCGGATACTTTTGCATCGTCACTTCAGAAGAGATGACAGCTTCGCAGGCCCTCATTCATTACAAAGGCAGAGACGTATCGGAAAAGCTCTTCAGCGCGGATAAGTCTTTTATCGGCTCTAAGAGTATGAGGGTACAGACCGCGCAATCCTTGTCAGCGAAGATATTTGTCGAATTCATCGCACTTATCGTTCGCACCAGGATGTACAACCTTCTCAAGGAGACTATGCTGAGGCTTGAATCAAAGCCTAATTACATGACAGTCCCTGCTGCTCTTAGAGAGCTTGAAAAGATTGAGATGGTAAAACAACATAGTAATGGACACTACCGTCTCGATCATGCGGTTACTAAAAAGCAAAAGACGATACTAAGCGCATTCGGCTTATCTGATATAGATGTAAAAAGCATGGCCATAAAAATAGGCAATCAGTTATCAGGAAGCCCGGTGCCGGCAGACGAACCCATAGAGGAGGACGACGATTATGGCGAGGACACGTTCGATATCATCGATTGAGACCGAGATTACAAAGGTCTCTGCTGAACTTCAAAAGGCTCAGGAGAAAGTCGATGATCTTACTCAAAGGCTCCTTGAACTGCAGGAGCAGAAACAGTCTATTGAGACAAAACAGATCATGTATGCCTTCCGCAAGAGCGGCAAAAGCATGCAGGAACTTATGACATTTCTCGATGTATGAGAGGCGTTAACAGCTTTTAGTGTAACTTTTTTGCAAAGTTAGAATTATATTTGCTCAATCTGCTTTAGCCAGATCTTTGATCACTTCCCCGGCTATGATCAGCCCAACCACAGAAGGCACGAAAGCCACGGAAGCGGGAACGGCATTTTTGACGGCCGGCTGTTCCCTGGAATACACTACCTTCAGCTTCTTTATTCCGCGTTTTTTCAGCTCCCGCCGCATCACCTTCGCCAGAGGGCAGACCGACGTTTTATAAATATCCGCCACCTGAAAATCTGTGGGGTCCAGTTTGTTGCCTGCTCCCATACTGCTGATAATGGGAACGCCCGCTTCCTCCGCCTCCATAACAAGCTGTATCTTAGCCGTAACCGTATCTACCGCGTCTACCACATAGGAATACTGAGAAAAATCAAATTCCTCTTTTGTTTCCGGCAGATAAAAGCATTTGTGTACATTCACCACCGCTTCCGGATTGATATCCAGAATATGCTCTTTCATAACGTCCACTTTATATTTTCCGATGCTGCTCTCTGTGGCGATGATCTGTCTGTTCAGATTGCTCAGGCAGACTTTGTCGCTGTCCACAATATCCACAGCGCCTACGCCGCTTCGCACCAACGCATCCACCACATGACCGCCTACGCCTCCGATCCCGAACACAGCCACCCTGGCTTTTTTCAGCCTTTCCATGGCCTTTTCCCCCAGAAGCGCCTCGGTTCTGGAAAACCTGTTGTCCATAATCATCTGCTCCATTCGTTTTAATATTTTTCCGGTGCGGGTTTTCCCTGGTCTTTCAATTATACGGCCGACGCTGTACAACCCGCTCTTCTGTGCGCCAGCGCCGACTTAATATTAACATTCCCAGATACCAGAATCAACTTTGTCTTTTGCCTCCTCCTGCAATCCTGAAATTTCTAATACTTTACAAATTTTTTTCATGGATTTTCCAGGTTCGTGTTATAATGCATAGAGGAAAAGACTGTTTTTACAGCCGCTCTTTTCCGCTACAGCACAAAAAGAAGGAGTTTTTGAAATGAAATTCAGACTGAATTCTATGGAAAAGAAATGGATCCTGTATGATGTGGGGAATTCCGCCTTTACTCTTCTGGTATCCACTATTATGCCCATCTATTTTAATTACCTGGCCGATCAGGCTGGGATTTCTGAAGTAAATTATCTGGCGTACTGGGGATACGCCACTTCCGCGGCCACGATTATCGTTGCTTTGCTGGGTCCCGTCCTCGGAACCGCCTCAGACACGAAAGGCCGCAGGAAAAAAATATTCCTGGCTTCTCTTCTTGTGGGATCCATCGGCTGCGTATTTCTTGGTTTTACACAGTCCTGGCTGTGGTTTATCCTCTTATTTGTGATCGCCAAATCCGCCTACTCCCTGAGTCTGGTAGTTTACGATTCCATGCTTCCGGATATCACCACGGAGGAGCGCTCTGACGAAGTATCCGCCCAGGGGTACGCCTGGGGCTATATCGGAAGCTGCATTCCCTTTATCCTCAGCCTTCTTCTGGTGCTGTTTTATGAAAGTCTTGGCCTCACCATGAAAACAGCCATGGGAATCGCGTTCTTCCTTGTTGCGGTGTGGTGGATCGCCATGTCCGTGCCTCTTTTAAAGAGCTACACCCAGACACATTACCAGATCGTAACCTCCGGCAGCAATCTCGCCGCCAGTTTCCGCCGGCTGGGCGGTATCTTCAGCGAACTGAAAGAACGCCGAAAGGTCCTGTTCTTCCTGCTGGCGTTTTTCTTTTATATTGACGGTGTGTACACTATCATCGATATGGCGACCGCCTACGGAACGGCTCTGGGGCTGGACTCCACCGGCCTGCTCCTGGCTCTTCTGGTAACACAGATCGTAGCCTTCCCGGCAGCCCTGATCTTCGGCAGGCTTTCCCGGAAAGCGCAGTCATCCAAACTGATCATGGTCTGTATCGGCGCCTATTTTCTGGTCGCCCTGTACGGGATCATCCTGGAAAAACAGTACCAGTTCTGGATCCTGGCGGTCGTGGTAGGTATGTTCCAGGGCGCGATCCAGTCGCTCTCCCGCTCCTACTTCGTAAAGATCATTCCCGCGGACAAGTCCGGAGAATTTTTCGGACTGTATGATATCTGCGGCAAAGGAGCCTCCTTCGCCGGCACCATGCTGGTTTCTATCATCAGCCAGTTAAGCGGAAGCGTCAACCTTGGCGTGGGCGCGCTGTCCGTCATGTTCCTGATCGGATTCCTGCTGTTTCTGAAAGCGGACCGGATGTAAGATCACCGGAAATGCCAAAAGCCGCATTCCGGGATTGTAAACAGCCGCCAATACAAAAATGGGAAGCCTCTATCTGGCTTCCCATTCTTTTAATAATTCGTCGCACTCCTGCACATGGCTTCCGTGGATGGACAGACCGTCTTCCACTTCCGCGCCCGGACAGAGTTTCCGGATATCTTCCACACTTGTTCCCATTCCGCTTCCTTCGTTGGTGCAGAAAGGACGGATTTTCTTCCCGCTGAAATCAAAATGCTCCAGGAAGGTAAATACCGCCATAGGCATGGTGCCGCAGTAACTGGGATATCCCAGAAATATCTCGTCATAATCCCCGATGCTCTCAGGAAATCCTGCAAGCTCCGGGCGGGCGTTCTCTTTTTTATCTTTTACCGCTTCGGCAACACACTTCTTATATTCCGGAGAATAGGGACGCTTCATCTCGATCCGGAACAGGTCCGCTCCTGTCAGCTTCTGAAGCTTCTGCGCCGCAATTTCCGTATTCCCCACTTCCACATACTTCATCTGTCCGCCGAAATAATTCTCGTCAGCTCTTGAAAAATACGCGATCAACTGTTTCATAATGATGACCTCCTGTCTCTCCTGAATCTTTGATTTATTTTCCGTGTACGAGTTCCCGCCCTTCACCGTTTTCCAGACGTCTTTTCCCGCCGGTTCAGCTTTCCCGGATATATCTTTCCAGATCCTCCAGTCTTCTGGGAGTCTCCAGTTGGGAACTCAGAATCCCCTTCCGGCAGAGCGTTTCAAACAGCTCCAGTACCGCCGGCTGCCTGAGATTGGTTTCTCTCAGAGTCTCCCTGTCGGCAAACACCTCCTCCGGCGTTCCGAAGGCCAGTACCCTGCCCTCCTTAAAAAGAAATACCTGATCCGCCCATCCCATGGCGTAATCCACATCATGGGTGGCGATCATTACGGTAATCCCCTTTTCCGTCAGCTTATCCACGATCTTATTCACCATCTCCGAATGCCGGGGATCCAGCGCCGCCGCCGGTTCGTCCAGTATAATAATATCCGGATGCATCACCAGGATATCCGCAATGGAGACCAGCTTCTTCTGGCCGCCGCTGAGCGCATGGGTAGGCTTGTGCCGGAAAGGAGTAATCTCCAGCCGTCCGATCACCTCTTCCACTTCTCTTGCAGCTTCCTCCTCCGAAACTCCCAGATTCAGGATCCCGAACGAAATCTCCTGATAAACACTGGCTGAAAAAAGCTGGCTGTCAGGATCCTGAAAAACGATCCCCACTCTCTGACGCAGTTTCAGAAGTCCTTTCCGGGAATAATCATAAGGTTCCCCATCCAGACAGAGACTGCCGGAAACAGGCTTCAGTATTCCGTTGCAGCAGAGAAAAAAAGTGGATTTGCCGGAACCGTTCGGTCCCATAAAGGCAATTTTTTTCCCTCTCTCTATCTCAAGAGACAGCCCGTTCAGAGAATGGTTTTTATCTCCTTCATATGAAAAATAAAGATTATCGGCCTTTAAAATAAGATCTTTCATCTTCAGTATCTCCTGCTAAAGCATTTCTATCACTACAAGTCCGTAAAGGATGATCTCAAAAACAACGATCAGGATAATTTCCTTCCCGCGGGGCGGAAAATTCTCATCCAGTACCCGGATATCTCCATTATAACACCTTGCCTCCATGGCGTTGTATAGAGCGTCTGATTTTTTCATCGCCCGTATCAGAAGAGCGGAGGCCATAGCGCCAAAAGATTTCATAGAAGTCCTGTAATTCCTGTTCCCCAGCCTGGAATTCTGGGAAACACGTATAGCGTGAGCCACCTCGAACAGGACAAAAATGAAACGGTAGATCAGAAGCATCAGCTCCAGGATCAGTTTCGGACAGCGCAGCCGGCGCAAAACGCTCAGGATGTCCGGCATGGGCGTATGAAAAGACAGAAAATACAGGCAGGACACACTGGCAAGAGCAGTCAGGATCAGATTCAGAGCGTAAAAAAGCGACTCTCTGCTGCCTGTAATATAGATTCCGCCCACAGAAAAAGCGAACAGGTCAAGGGGTTCCCCGGAAAAATTAATTATGATCGCCAGACTGCTGAGAAGCAGAAATACCAGCGGCACGCCCATATAACGCATATAACAGGAAAAGGGAATCCCCCCTTTCCATACACTGAGGATTCCCATAATAACCAGCACAAAACAGGAGACCGGAATCGACCGGCTGAGCACGCACGCGCACAGACTGAGAACCGCAAAAGCGAATTTCTCCCCTGCATTCACATATCTTAAATTGGAATTATAGCACAGCCTGTCAATCGAAATCATCTTCCGTTCTTCAATCTCCCCGTCCCTGTTTTTTGCGTTCCACGAATCTTCCCATAAAAAACGCCACGATACCTACTCCGATCCCTGTCTGTATGCAGAAGAGCAGGCTCTCTACCTCTCCCGGAAGTTCTCCGCCCAGAATCCGCTCCAGAACAGGAGTCGCCCAGGCTTCATATCCGGAATCCACTTCCTCCACAACTACACTTCCGGCGTCGTCAGAGCCGCCGAATTCCGCGTCTTTCAGAAGAAACAGCGGGATAAACGCGATCAGTATCACTGCCGCGATCAATGCGATAACCGTACCTTTTCTCATTTTACCGTTCCTCCTTCAGAAAACCTGCCGCCCGGAGTTCCGGTCTGGCGTATGTCTCAAGCGCCGCAATGATCAGCACCGTCAGAATTCCCTCGATAACCGCCAGCGGGATCTGGGTCGGCGCAAAAACAGCAAGGAACTTGGCAAAAGCTCCTCCCACACTCACGTCCGAGTGATGGGCGATAGCCAGCTGAAAAGCCGTCACACAGTAGGTAAACAGATCGCCGAAAGCAGCCGCCAGAAATACGGCCAGTCTTTTATTTACGCCGCCCTTCTGACAGAGCCGGTAGATCCCGTAGGATACAAAGGGACCTGCAACCGCCATGGAAAAAACGTTGGCGCCCAGAGTGGTGAGGCCTCCGTGAGCCAGAAGGATCGCCTGAAACAGAAGGACGATAAGGCCAAGGATACTTACCGCTCCCGGTCCGAACAGAAGAGCTCCCAGACCGGTCCCCGTCATATGGGAGCAGCTTCCTGTCACAGAAGGTATCTTCAGAGATGAGATCACGAAGATAAACGCTCCCGCCATTGCCAGAAGAGGCAGTACCCTGCGGTTCTCATTTAAAGATTTACGGATGGAGCGAAAGCCCATCCACAGGAAAGGAAGGCAGATCACTCCCCAGGCGATACAGAAGCCGCCCGGCAGATACCCCTCCATAATGTGCATCGCGTTTACATTCTGCGCCACACCCAAGGTGAGGATCAGAACCGCGGATGCAAGTACACGGTGTTTCTGTTGTTTTGTCATTTCTTTCTTCTCCTTTCGTGGTCAGGCAATAAAAAACTGCCTTTAACGGCAGGATGCAAAAACAGGCCTTCCATAAGGCCGATGTCCTTACACCTGATCATACTCCGTAATCGAGTGTAATATTCATGCAAAGGCAGGTCTTCTGACTCGGGTATCTCTGCGGCATTTCGTCTTCCCGGTTGCCCAGTGACACAGTAAAATGCGGCTCTTCCCATACAGCGGCGGGACCGTGAAAGCTTCTCACTTTCTTCCCTTTTCATCCTTGCGGAACCTTTGCATCTTCGATCATTTCTATTATATTCGCCGGCGTATTCTTTTGTCAAGAACAACCCTGTTTTAATTCAGCATCCGGAATCCCCGCTCCTCTTCATCCAGAGGGATACGGCTTCTCCCCACATGGTCGATCTCAATATACCTGTCTCCGGAAAGCGCCTGGATCACCCGGTCGATCTACTCTTCACGTCCCTGTGCCTGCGCGGAAACAGAACCGTCGTACTCGTTTCTCACCCAGCCTGTAACGCCGTACTGCTGAGCAAGATAATACATTTTGTACCGGAATCCCACTCCCTGGACCCTCCCTGTGAATGTCAGCGCTTCTCTGATTTTTTCGCTCATATCGTTCTCTCCCGTCTCTTTCTCCTCTTTCACAGCATTTTCTGCAATAAGCTTCCATTTGCCGGTACGGTATCTGCTGTAGGAGATCGCCCAGTTCAGAAACCAGCCGACCGGAACCGCGTACCACACCATGGCGATGCCGAACCTGGGCGCCATAGTCACGGCAATGATCACACGGACGCTCAGATTTACCAGATTGGCGATAGTGAACATCTTCATGTCCCCGGAGCCTCTGAGAACACTGTCCACAGCCATCTTAAACCCGATCAGACAGAAGAACCATCCCATAAAGATCAGGTAATTTTCCCCTGTGGCAATGGCCGTCTCCGTTCCCTCCGCGCCGAGAAAAAGAGAAATGATCCCTCCATGAAACAGTTCCAGAACAGCGCAGATCACCACTGCGCATACGATCACCATGCGGATGGCTGCATGAAATCCCTCCACTACCCGTTTCGTCCGGCGCGCGCCGATATTCTGCGCCGTGTAGGAAGACACCGCGTTTCCGATACCGCTCATGGGAACCACGCAGATGGACTCGATACGCATGGCGGCGGAAAATCCCGCCAGAGCTTCGGATCCGAAACTGTTTACCACAGACTGTACCAGCATCATGCCGATGGATACCGTGGACTGCTGAAGAATAGACGGCAGAGCGATCTTCGTCATATCCTTCAGCTCCCTGCCGTTAAAAGTTTCCGCCTGTCCGCAGGAGAACTTCTTCAATTCCCGGATAAGGACAAAGAAAGACATTACCGCCGAGATCCCCTGCGCGATCATAGTGGCCCACGCCACTCCGGCAACGCCCAGATCAAACTGTATTACCAGCACCAGATCCAGCGCCACATTGAACACAGAAGAAAAAATCAGGAAATAAAGCGGAATCCGGGACTTCCCCAGAGCATTGAACATGGAGGAAAGCACGTTGTACATAAACAGGAACGGCAGACCGTAGAAATAGATATTCAGATACTGTACCGCCATCCCCATAACGTCCTCCGGCGTGTTCAGCGCCGTCATGATCTGCCTGCTGAACAGAAGCCCAAGCCCGCCCAGCAGGACGCTCACTGCCAGAAAAGCAAGGCAGGCCGTATAAATAGCCGCTTTCATCTCCCAGTACTGCTTCGCGCCGAAATGGCGTCCTACGATAACGGAAGCTCCCATTCCGCCTCCGATGGCCACACAGATAAAAATATTTGTCAGCGAATAAGACGCTCCAACCGCCGCCAGCGCCTGTTCGCTGACAAACCGGCCCACAATTGCGGAATCCGCCATGGTATAGGTCTGCTGGAACAGATTTCCCAGAATGATCGGCAGGGAAAAAATCAGCAGCGCCTGCATAGGTTTCTTTCGAATCAGATAATCACTTTCCATAATATCCCCCTGAGATTCAGAAGCGGCCGGTTTTCAGACCGCCTCCGCAAAAATATGTTATAAAGAAATTTTATATACAGATTCTTTGAACATGTTCAACAACATTTTTCTCATTAGCTCTAGATCTCCTGTTTGATCA
>OERA01000161.1_pt1 | contig 10731 bp, 11 predicted proteins | sample 1539901 | NCBI WGS metagenome assembly OERA01 (sample SAMEA3891873, study PRJEB23780) | metagenome | biome: terrestrial biome; feature: animal house; material: Caecal content | place: Italy | collected 2015-05-05
GTGCTGCAGGGTGTTTACAAAAAAGCGCACGTCCCGCACCATGGGGATGGTCTTGCGGCAGGGACTGGGCCCTTTGGGGGCGGCCAGCATACTGTCCACCAGTTTGTCGGCCTGGCGCACGCTCAGTTTGTCCCTGGCAATTTTGTCCAGCGCGGCGGTGCGGCGGTTCTCCGGCAGACGCAGCACCGCCCGGGCGTGCCGTTCGCTCAAATGATTGGCGGTGCAAAGGTCCTGCTGTTCGGGGGTCAGGGTCAGCAGACGCAGCTTGTTGGCCAGGGCGGGCTGGCTCAATCCCAGGCGGCGGGCTGCTTCGGCCTGGGTGCAGCCCCACAGCCGGATCACCTCCTTGATGCCCCGGGCGGTGTCAAAGGGGTCCAGCTGGCTGCGCTGCAGATTCTCCAGCAATCCCAGCGCCGCCGACTCACTGTCGTCGTAGTCGGCCAGGATGGCGGGAATCTTTTCCAGCTTGGCCAGGCGGCAGGCCCGCAGCCGCCGCTCCCCGGCCACCAGCTGATATTTGCGCAGCCCCACCCGCCGCACGCTGACCGGCTGCAGCAGCCCGTTCTGTAAAATGCTCACCGCCAGGGCGGCGATCTCGGTATCGTCGAAGGTGGTGCGCGCCTGATAGGGCGAAGCCTCGATCTGCTCCACCGGGATCATGAGCACCTTGCCCGCCTTCTGCCGGTTCTTCTCTTTTGATTTTGCCATGGTGTCCCCTTTTCTGTATCGGATGGCCGACAAAACGGCCCTGTGGATTCGTATGCTGATTTCAGCATACCACAGGGCCGCGGGGGCGTGCCAGCACAATCGTTCGCCGGCATTTTCGGTTTTCAGCGCTTTTACAAGGGTTTCTTCGCAATTTTTCCGCCGTTTCTGGGGTAAACGGTCGGAGTCTGCGATATTTTTCTCACCAGGACCAGGTTGCGGGTGCTGCCGTCGGGCAGATGGAAGGCCCGGACCTCCTCCACCTTGCCCCCCAGCTTGTGCAGGGCATTTTGGGCGGCGTCGGTCTCGGCGACGGCGTCGGGGCCCTTCATGGCAATGAAGAGGCCCCCCACCTTCACCAGCGGCAGGCAGTATTCGCACAGCACCGGCAATGCCGCCACCGCCCGGGCGGTGGCCAGGTCAAAGGCTTCCCGCCAGCGCTTGCGGGCGGCTTCCTCCGCCCGCTCCTTGGCAAACTCCACATTGGTCAGCCCCAGTTCCCCGCAGACGGTGCGCAAAAACTCCACCCGCTTGCCGGTGGGTTCCATCAGGGTGAGGGCCAGCTCCGGCTTGTAGATCTTGGTGACGATGCCCGGGAAACCCGCCCCCGCCCCCACGTCCACCATCCGGCCGGCCACCTCGGGCTGGCAGGCGAACAGCAGGCTGTCCAGGAAATGCTTGTCCTCGATCCCCTCGGGGTCGGTGATGGCGGTCAGGTTGACCTTCTGGTTGTAGCTGACCAGAAGCTCGGCGTACTGGTCCAGCTGGTCCAGCTGGCGGCCGGTGAGGGTGATGTTCCACGTGGAACACTTTTCGGCCAGACGGTTTTTATCGATCATGGGGAGCCTCCTTCTCACTCTGTTTCTGGGCGGCGGCCAGCGCGATGCTCAGCTGGGCCAGGTCGGACGGGGACACGCCGGGGATGCGCCCCGCCTGCCCCAGGCTGCGGGGACGGATGCGGGCCAGCTTTTCCCGCGCTTCCAGGGTCAGGCCGGTCAGCTCCTGGTAGGAAAAACCCTCCGGGATCAGGGTCTTTTCCCGCCGGGCCACGTCCCGGATCATCCGGTCCTGCCGGGCGATGTAGCCGGCGTATTTCACCTCCGTCTCCAGCCGTTCGGCCAGCATGGGGGTGATCCCCTCCCCCCAGCCGATCAGACCGGCCAGCAGGGGGTAATGGATCTCGGGCCGGCGGAGCAGCTCGGCTGCCGGGCCGCCCTGGGCGGCGGGGACAAGGCCGGCGGCCTCCATGGCCTCCTGCAGGGGGGCCGTCCTGACATGGACGGCGGACAGCCGGGCGCGCTCGGCTTCCAGCAGCTGCTGGGTGCGCTGGTACTTTTCCCACCGGGCGTCCGACACCAGGCCCGCCTCCCGCCCGATGGGGGTCAGGCGGCTGTCAGCGTTGTCCTGCCGGAGGGTCAGCCGGTATTCGCTGCGGCTGGTCATCATCCGGTAGGGGTCCATCACCCCTTTGGTGACCAGGTCGTCCACCAGGGTGCCGATGTAGCTGGACTGCCGGGGCAGGATGACCGGCTCTTTGCCCAGCGCGCGGCGGGCGGCGTTGATCCCGGCCAGGATGCCCTGGGCGGCGGCCTCCTCGTAGCCGGAGGTGCCGTTGAACTGGCCCGCCCCGTACAGGCCGGCCACCTGGCGGCTTTCCAGGGCGGGGGTCAGGCTGGTGGGGTCGACGCAGTCGTATTCGATGGCGTAAGCCGGCCGGATGATCTCCAGCCGCTCAAAGCCCACAATGCTGTGGTAGAAATCGTTCTGAACATCCTCGGGCAGGCTGCTGGACGCCCCCTGCAGGTACATTTCTTCGGTGTCCTCCCCGCAGGGCTCCACGAAGATGGGGTGGCGGTCCTTGTCCGCAAAGCGGACCACCTTGTCCTCGATGGAAGGGCAATAGCGGGGGCCCACCCCCTCGATCATCCCTCCATAGAGAGGGCTGCGGTGGATGTTGTCCAGAATGATCCGGTGGGTGCGGGGGTTGGTGTAGGCGATGTAGCAGTCGGCCTTGTTGCGGACGGGCGCTTCGGTCAGGAAGCTGAAGGGCTGCAGGGTGTCCTCGGGGTCGCCGGGCTGGCGCTCCAGCTTGTCGAAGTCGATGCTCCGCCGGTGGACCCGTGCGGGGGTGCCGGTCTTGAACCGGCGCAGGGGCAGCCCGATGTCCCGCAGGCTGCCGGTCAGGGCGTTGGCGGCGTGCATCCCGTCGGGGCCCGAGGCGTACCAGGCATCCCCCACAAAGATCTTGCCCCCCAGGTTGGTGCCGGTGGCAATGACCACGCACCGGGCGCCGTACTCGCCCCCCAGCTGGGTGACCACTCCCCTCACCTGCCCGGCCTCCACCTCGATGCGGACCACCTCGGCCTGATGGATGGCAAGGCCGGGGGTCAGCTCCAGGGCGTGCTTCATCCAGGCGTTGTAGCGGCGGCGGTCGGTCTGGACCCGCAGGGCGTGGACCGCCGGCCCCTTGCCCCGGTTGAGCATCCGGCTCTGCAGGGCGGTGGCGTCGGCGGCCAGGCCCATCAGCCCGCCCAGGGCGTCCACTTCCCGCACCAGGGTGCCCTTGGCGGTGCCGCCGATGCTGGGGTTGCAGGGCATATTGCCCACCGCGTCCAGGCTCATGGTAAAAACAGCGGTACGGGCCCCCAGGACGGCTGCCGCATGGGCTGCCTCGATCCCTGCGTGCCCCGCGCCGATCACGATCACATCATAATCTCCAAGATGGTTCATACAAGTCCTTTCTGTTGCAGCCCCCAGCGGCCGCTGTCCGTTTTCACATTGCTGCATTCCCCTGCGCAGCGGCGGGGATGAAGGCCGTCCCGATCCCCGTTCGGGCCGGGGCTGCCGCCCTCAACCAGGAGGACGGAGCGGGGCAGGGCCGCTTACTTGCCCACGCAGAATTTTTCAAACACTTCGTCGATGACGGCGTCCGAGGCATTTTCGCCAGTCAGGTCGTAGAGGGCGGCCAGGGCGTCGTCCACACAGACCGAGACGGCGTCCAGCCCGAAGCCGGTGTCCAGCGCTTCCAGCGCGCCGGCCACGCCGTCCCGGGCCCGGAGGGCCGCCGACAGCTGCCGCTGGCCCGACAGGCTGGCGGCGTGGGGATCGATGCGGCCGGTGCCCAGCAGCCGGGCCACCGCGGCGGCGATCACCTTGCGTGCCCCCTCCTCTTTGCAGCAGACCGGGATCACCATCTCAAAATACGGGGCGATCGCCTCCACATCGAACTGCAGGGGCAGGTCCTCCTTGTTGACCAGGGCGATGGCCCGGCATCCGGCGCAGCGCCGGGCCAGATCGAAGTCCTCCCGGGTCAGCGGCCGGGAGCCGTCAAAGACGGCCAGCACCAGCCCGGCCTCGGCCAGCTTGGCCCAGCTGCGCCGGACCCCCTCGGCCTCCACCGGGTCGTCGGTCTGGCGCAGACCGGCGGTGTCGAAGAGGTTCAGCCGGATGTCCCCCAGCTGGACCGTCTGCTCCACCACGTCCCGGGTGGTGCCGGCGATGGGGGTGACGATGGCCCGGTCAAAGCCGGCCAGCAGGTTGAGCAGGGTGGACTTGCCCGCGTTGGGCCGGCCCACGATGGCGCAGTCGATCCCCTCCCGCAGGACGGCCGCCGCGTTGTAGCCGCCGATCAGCTCGTCCAGGGCGGCCTTCACTTCTTCCAGCGAAGCCCGGAGGGGGCCGGCCTCCAGGGCGGGCACATCCTCCTCGGGGAAATCCACCCAGGCGGTGAGATGAGCCTGCAGGCCGGTCAGGGCCTGCTGCTGGGCGGCGATCTTCCGGGCCAGGGCCCCGCCCCGGGCCGTGTTGGCCAGGGCGGCCCCCTGCCGCCCTCCCGCCGAGATCAGGTCCATCACCGCCTCGGCCTGGGTCAGGCTGAGCTTGCCGTTGAGCAGGGCGCGCCGGGTGTACTCCCCCGGCCCGGCGGGTACGGCCCCCGCCGCCAGGCAGGCTTCCACCAGGCGGCAGGCCACGGCGTTCCCACCGTGGCAGGACAGTTCCACCACGTCCTCGCCGGTATAGCTGTGGGGCGCCCGGAAAAACAGGGCGATGCCGTCATCAAAACGTTCTTCCCCGTCGGCAAACTGCCCGTACAGGGCGGTGTAGCCTTTGGCCTGGGCCACCTGTTTACGGCGGTCCATGGGGCGGAACACCTGCTCCGCAACGCGGAAGCTCTCCGGCCCCGACAGCCGCACCACCGCGATGCCTCCCTCGCCGGGGGGCGTCGCCACGGCGGCAATGGTGCTGTTTTCCAGCATAGGATCTCCCCTCCTTCTCCCGCCCGGAGCGCCGGGCAGGTCTGTTGCTGTGTGTATTGTACCACGTTTGGCCGGAAAAAGGAACGCCGGCCCCGGGGCCTGTTTTCCACTTTTTTCAAGGAAAATGTGGAAAACTTTGCCCCTTCTCCCCGGCCGCGGGCGGCCAAGAAAAAGCCCCTGCTATTCCCGACCGGAAAAGCAGGGGCTCATGTTACGAAGCGTTATTTACTGGCGGATGAACCCCGCGTCCCGGGCGGGCAGGCCGGCGTCGTCCGAGCGATAGCGCTCCACCTTCATGTGCAGGTCGTACTTGTCCCGCAGGGCGGCGATCTGCCCCATCATGGGGGAGGCGTGGTGGACGTCCAGCGCTTCCTGGCCGGCCCAGCTGTCGATCAAAAGGACCGTCTCCGGGTCGTCCATGGGGAAAAAGTATTCGTAGCGGAGGTTGCCGGCTTCGGCCCGGATGCGGGCCACCGTGCCGCTGGAGACCATCTCCTCGGCAAAGCGCCGGGCGCTGCCGTTCTGTCCGGTGTAAAAGATATGGACCGTGATCGCCATAAAGGGCGCCTCCTCTCCTGCCCCGGGGGCCGCGCCGGCTCAGCCGGTGGGCTGCGGGGGCTTGTTCGATCTACGATGCTGGCCACGGCGCAGGTTTTCTGCGCCTGGTTTACAGCTCGATCTTGCCGAAGTCCAGGTCCGCGAAGTCGTCCACCCGCTGGGTCCGCTTGGGGGCCACGGGGGCGGCGCTGGCGGCGTCCACCGGCGCAAAGCTGCGCTCCGGCACGCTGGAGGGACGGGGCCCGCGGCTGCGGTCGCCGCGGGGACGGCGGCCTTCCCGGCTGCCCCGCTCGCTGCGGTCGCCGCTGCGGCGGCCGCGGTTGTCGCCCCGGCGGCTGTCCCGGCCGGAGCGGGGGCGGCGCTCATAAGTCTCGGTCTGGGCCCCCGGCTCGGTGGAGTAGATGACCACGTGCCGGTCCTTGCCCTCGCCCTTGCTCTCGCTGCGCAGGCCCTCCATCTGGCTGATGGCCGAGTGGATGATGCGGCGCTCGTAGGGGTTCATGGGCTCCATGGAGAAGCAGCGGCCGCTGCGGCGGACCTTCTGGCCGATCTTCTGGGCCAGGGCGGTCAGATCGTTCTCCCGCTTGCCGCGGTAGCCGGCCACGTCCAGGCCCAGCTTGATGTAATCCCCTTCCATCCGGTTGGCCACCAGGCTGGCCAGATAGGAAAGGCTCTCCATGGTCTCGCCCCGGCGGCCGATCAGGGCGCCCATCTTGTCGCCGTCCAGGCGGATGATGGTGGCCTCCCCTTTCTGGACGGCGCTGAAGGTTACGTCCTCCACCCCCATCAGGGCCACGATCTCTTTCAGATACTCCACGGCGGCCTTCACCTTGGGGTTGGCCTCGATGTCGATGGGGACCGGCGTCTCATCCACCGCCGCGGGCGCCGCGGTGACGGCGGCGGCAGGGGCCTGCGCGGCGGGAGCGGCGGCAGGCTTCTGGGCCGAGGCAGGCTGGGGGGCGGGCTTTTCGGCGGGCTGAGGAGCCGGGGCCGGCTGGGCTTTTTCAGCCTTCTCCGCGGGCTCGGCCGGCTGGGCCTTCTCGGCCCGGACCACCTTCACCGCAGGCTTTTCGGGCGCGGCGGGAGCGGGGTCCTCTTCCTCCACGATCACGCGCACCTTGGCGGGGATCTTCTTCAGGCCCAGAAAGCCAGTGCTCTGGGGCATCTCGAGGACCTCGTAGCTCACATTCAGGTCGTCTTCGCTGACGCCCAGGGCAGCGCAGGCCGCTGCGCGGGCTTCTTCCACCGTTTTCCCGGTGGCTTCCTTGGAACGGATCATCCGACTCACTCCTCCTTGCTCTTGTTCAGTTCAGCGAGAGGCACAGTCCTCTCGTCCTTATACTTTTCCTCGTCCAGCTTGCGGGCGTATTCCAGCCGCAGCTTGTTCATCTCGCTGGCCGAGACGTTCTTTTCCATCGTCTGGCCGGTCTTTTCGTCCACCACCTTGACCGTGGTGCTCTTGACGCCCCGGCGCTGTTCCTTGCGCTTCTGCTCGATCTCAGCGGCCACTTCGGCCTTGACCTTGTCCGGGTCGTAGATCTTTTTCATGACGGCGCTCTGGATCATCATGACCACGTTGGAGATGACGTAGTACAGCGAGAAAGCGGTGGGCACGGTGAAACAGAAGAAGATATACATCAGCGGCATGATGTACATCATCGTTTTCATGCTGCCCTGCAGCTTCTGGCCGCTGCTGTTCATGCTGTACCAGGTGGAGATAAAGCTGGTGATGAGGGCCAGAATGGGGAAGACCAGCAGGGGCAGGTTCTCGGGGCTGAGGTTATACTGGGGCACCCGCGTCAGGTCGATGCCGAAGAAGTTCATGTGCTGGCTGAATTCCGTGATGGTCTCCAGCTGGCTGGCCGAGAAGATGCTGGTGATGCTGGGCTCCCCTGCCAGCACCTGCTCGATGATGAGGTTGTCGCGGGTGACCATGGTGAACTGGATGCCCAGGTTGGTCAAAGCCTCGCCGGCGGCAGTGAGCAGGTCGTTGCTGATGTGGAAGATGCGGTTCAGCGGCTCATAGACGACGCCGATGACGCCGAACATGACGAAGAAGTTCAGGAGCATGGGCAGGCAGCCCGAGGTGGGGCTGTAGCCAAAGTCCTGCTGCAGGCGGAGCATCTCCTCCTGCTGCTTGTCGGGCTTGTCCTTGTACTTCTTCTGGATCTCCTCGATCATGGGCTGGAATGCGGTCATCCGGACCATGTTCTTCTGCTGCTTGAGGGACAGGGGGATGCTCAGCAGCCGGATCAGAAGGGTGAAGAGGATGAGGTCCCAGCCGTAATTGGGGATGATGTTGTAGATCAGCTCCATGACATAGCCGAGCGGCCAGGCGAGAATGTAGAAAAAGTTCATATGCGCTTCCATTCTGTCCCGCCTGTGAGCGCGGAACGGTTTTTATGCGTGGGACAGCCCGCTCACAGCTGCCGGGCCGTCACAAGAAGCTAATGCAAGATCCCCTCGTCAACGTTTGGACCGGGCGCGGGGCGGGTGGAGCACCCGCCGGGGGTTGGTCCAGCGGCCGGGCGCGGGCACCGGGTCGTAGCCCCAGCGGCCCAGGGGGTTGCAGCGGGCGATCCTCCAGGCGGCCAGCAGCAGGCCCTTGAGGCAGCCGTGGGTCTGGATGGCCTGGATGGCGTATTCGCTGCAGGTGGGCACAAACCGGCAATGGTGGCCCAGGTGCGGACTGATGTACTTTTTATAGCCCCGCAGCAGGGCGATCAGCAGCCGGGTCACGGGGTATTTCCCGGGACGGCTTCCGTTTTGCCGGCGGCATCCTGCACAGGCCTTGCCAGGTCGGGCAGACCGGCTTTTGCAAACAGCTTGCCCAGTGTTTTGCTCAGCTGGGTGCTTTTCAGGTGCGGGGTCTGACCGCGGGCTACCAGTATTATATCATACCCGCCGATATTTTGCGAGAGGTGTTCGCTCAAAGCGGCGCGCATTACACGACGGGCGCGGTTGCGCTGAATGGCATGGCCCACCTTTTTGGTGGCAGTAAGCCCAATGCGGGTATAGCCCACGCGGTTTTTTGCCACGTACAGCACCACATGGGGGTGCACGTAGCTTTTGCCGCGGCCGTACACGCGGTTATACTGCCAGTTTTTATTCAAAGTGCGGTAACGCATGGGCAAAACTCCAAAAAACGCAAAAAATCGCAAAAAAATAATAATCCGTCGCCGTCGGCGGACATGCGCCGCCAATGGCGGCACATCGAAAACGCCAGTTTTGAAAAAAGGGCTGCTGATCGATCATCAGCAACCCTTTACTTCATCATTTTCCAAAGATCAGACCGTCAGGCTCTTGCGGCCCTTGGCACGGCGACGAGCCAGGACTTTGCGGCCGTTCTTGGTGGCCATGCGCTGCAGGAAACCATGCACGCGGCTGCGCTGACGCTTCTTGGGCTGGAAAGTACGCTTCATTTTTCATTCCTCCTGTTGAATTCCCGGTATGGGCGGTTTGTTTCAGGGCTTTGCCCATACAGGGGCAGCCTTGCAGTCTTAGATTATACGCGATAACGCCACCGTTTGTCAATACTTTTGCACAGTTTTTTTCGCAAGAACGTACAGTTGTGGCCCCCAAAATCCATACCCACCATATTTAGTGTCCGGGTGGTGAACCGCCCCGGATAAAAAATTTCCCTACTTTATTATAATAGGGTGTTGTTTTGAGCCTTGTTTTGTGGTATACTGTATGTAGTATTTTTGCGCCCTTGTGGAAAGGGCGCGATTTTTAACAGGAAGTGGGGAGTATCGAAAGCCATGGATTCCATCAACGACGTATTGGACGCGGCGAAAGCCTATTGCCGTGAACATACTGCCGAGGCAACCTATCAATACTACATCAGCGACATCAAAGCCGTCAGCTTTGAGAACTCCAACACCATCACGCTGGAGATCCGCAACGCCTTCATTCTGGGCATTGTATCGGACCGGTACACGGCGATGTTGAAAGACGCCTTCAAATCGGTGCTGGGTTTTGATGTTGATCTTGTGTTCGTCACCCCGAAAAAAGAGGAAGAACCCGAAAAACCCAAGCTGGACTAAAAAACGCTGCCCAGCGGCCGGTATGATTTCACCTTTGAGAATTTCATCAAAGGCCCGTCCAACCAGTTCGCCTATGCGGCGGCGCAGGCGGTGGCGGCGAACCCGTCGGGGGCGTACAACCCGCTGTTCATCTACGGGCCGTCGGGGCTGGGCAAGACCCATCTGCTGAACGCCATCCAGATCGAGATCAAGAAGAACCACCCGGACTTCAACATCGTCTATGTGGACTGTGAAATGTTCACCAACGAGATCATCACGGCGGTCAAGACGGCCACCACGGAACAGTTCCGGCAGAAGTACCGTCAGGCGGACGTGCTGCTCATCGACGATATCCAGTTCCTGGCGGGCAAGGAAAGTACCCAGGAAGAATTTTTCCATACTTTCAACACCCTGCACAACGACGGCCGGCAGATCGTCATCGCGTCGGACCGTCCCGCCAAGGAGATCAAGAGTCTGGAAGAGCGTCTGCGCACCCGGTTTGAGTGGGGCCTGACCGCCGACATCCAGCCGCCGGATTTCGAGACCCGCGTGGCCATCGTCAAGCGCAAGGCGGAACTGCTGAACCTGGACCTGCCCGATGACGTGGCGGAATACATCGCCAATCATCTGAAGCAGAACATCCGTCAGCTGGAAGGCGCGGTGAAAAAGCTCAACGCCTACTATATGCTGGAAGGCATCGCCCCCTGCATCGGCGTGACCACCACCGCCATCAAGGATACCCTCAACGACCAGCAGCCCATCCCGGTGACCATTGAAAAGATCATCAACGAGGTGGCCCGCACCTACAACGTCATGCCCGCCGACATCCGGGGCAAAAAGCGCAACGCCAACGTCAGCGCAGCCCGGCAGATGACCATGTATATCATCCGGGAAGTGACCGGCATGAGCATGGAAGCCATCGGTCAGGAATTCCAGCGGGATCATTCCACGGTGGTGTATTCCATCAAAACCATGGCCGAGAACATCACCAAGGACCAGCACCTGAAAGAAATGTGCAGCGATATCATGAAGAATGTAAGAACCTAACCTACTTTCTTGACCTACTTTCTTGAAAGAAAGTAGGCAAAGAACTTTCACCTTTTTATCCCAGGAATGGGGCTGCCTCTTCTCTGCTTCGGGCTTCCCGGAAATTTCAGAAGTTTCCCATTGCTGGGATGACCCTTACT
>OERA01000162.1_pt1 | contig 10648 bp, 10 predicted proteins | sample 1539901 | NCBI WGS metagenome assembly OERA01 (sample SAMEA3891873, study PRJEB23780) | metagenome | biome: terrestrial biome; feature: animal house; material: Caecal content | place: Italy | collected 2015-05-05
GAAAACGGCAACAAAATCTCCCCGATCACCAAATATAATGTATCCATGGCCAATGCCCGATTAATTTTTCCGTATGGATTAAGACACGAAAAACGACCGCACCGGAGACATCCGGCGACACGAAAGGCAGATCGCAAAAAAATCGGAATGCGGCTTTTTTACGGAAAGCCCCGAAACCGTATCGCGGAAGGGATCAGAGCGCTTCCAGCAACTGCACCGGAAGCGTTACGAGCGCCACGGCGGCCACCCCTTCGAGCATGACCACCACGCGTTTGTCCCGCGTGCCCTTGACCCGCACGAACACCCCTTCGACGCCCTCGAAGACACCTCCGCGAACGCGGACGCGGTCCCCGGCCCCGAAGCGGACCTCTTCGGGCTGAAGATAGATCAGGTGCTCGTCGTCGGAACTCGCCACGGTAATGAAATGACGCATCTGCTCGTCGGGAACGACGATCGGCTCGGTATGTCCGTCCACCCGGTGCGTAAGGTATTGCAAAAACAGATAGCGGGATTTCAGCTCCCTGATGCAGGACGGCGTCGTACGGACGAAGATCAGATTCCTAATCGCCGGGACCGACTTGCGGACCCTGCGGCGACCGCAGACCTCGACGACGCTGCGCATCGGAACGAAGTTTTCGACTCGGACGGCGTCCAGTATGTCTTTGGCTTTCAGCGAACGGTTGAATACCGCGCTCATGGCCCACCACTTCTCCTGTTCGGGTTGTCCCATGCCGTCGAACTTGGCGCGCTTTTCTATACGGATATACCTTTGGCTCCTCGACTGACAGACAAATACATATCAATCAGCCAATTACACCCTCTCCCATACAAAAGCACCATTCTCTGTCCCCTATGTAAGAATCCTGAAGGATTCGGGTGTAAAGGTAAACATATTTCTCGAAAGAAACCAATTTTCGCCGCTTTTTTACCCTGAAAATCCCCCCCCCCTAATTTTTAACACATTAATAATCACACGATTACATATACAACTGTTTATATGCGATTGACGAAACGATGTCCGAAAAAACCCGAAAAGTCCCGTTTCCCGTCCCGGAAAGGAGACGGACCGGGCCGTAAATTCCACTCTCCGACCGGAAACGCCCCCCCGACGACAGGAAGCAGAGGAGCGACCGGCGCGGAAACCGGACGCTCCGATCCGAAGGGCGGAACCGCCCCGGGAGATCCGGACAAAACGGATGCGGCGTCCTCCTGCGAGAGCCCCACCCTACCGCCCGCCCGGAGACACCCCGCACGGTACGCCGCCCGCCCGGAAACCGGACAGCCGACGACCGGAAACGACCGGATCGCCGGACGAACGCCTCAAACCGACCGACAGGACAACCGGCCGGATGACCTGCCGAAATGCGGCTGCGCCGAAACGACGGGCGGGACGTCCCCTTCCAGAGAGACGTCCCGCCCGTCGTTATCCGGATGCCGCCGGAACTACTTCTCCGCTCCGGCCTTTTTCGGTTCGGCCTTCACCTTAAGCGAGGCGAAGCCCTCGACGATATTCGCATCGTCGTTCTTCGACGCATCATAGACCACCGTTACCTCCTTTTTCGGGAGGTCCACCCGCACGTCCTTGATGCCTTTGCCCAGCGACGGCACGTTGTCCATGATCTTCTTCACGCAGTGGTCGCACTCGATGTCGGTCACGAACACCGTCGTCACGGTCTTTTTCTCCTTCTTCGCGGATGCCGGGGCCGCGAACGCCCACGCGCACAATACGAGCGCAAGGCAGATCGAAACTAACTTTTTCATATCGCACTTTTTTATTTGGGTTTTTCGGATCGTTGCTTCTCCGTATCCCCGGCTCCGTCGGGAAGACACTCCCGCGACGGAGCCGGGGACGGATCAATAGAGGTTGAACCGCAGGCCGGCGTAGAACTTGCGCCCCATGAGCGGTCCCCAGACATTCATCGAGTTGAACTTGTAGTCGTAGGGATTCGCCGCATTGAGGATCGGGTCCTCCTGCCGGTAGTCGGCGATATTCTCGCAGCCCACGTAAATGTCGAACTTGCCCACCTTGCGGCTCACCTGCGCATAGAACATGGGATAGCGCGGCGAATAGCGGCTGTCGGCCAGGTCGCCCGTCTGCGTCGGGATGCGCGCCGGACCGTTGAGCTGCGCCGTGGCGTCGAACACCCAGCGGCGGAACTTCGTGGCGTACTGGATATTGAGCAGCGTCTTGTACTCGCTCACCAGCGGCCGCTCGACACGGGCCGTCGTGCCGTCCGGACGGTCGATCGTCATGCGGCTGTCCGTGTAGCGGAACGTGGCGAAAATGTCGAGCCGCTCGACGGGCGTCCACGAGAAGTCGATCTGGTAGGTGTCGGTGAACGACCGTCCGTCGCTGTCGTAAACCCGGATCGTCTGCGCATCGTACTCCTGATCGACCACCACCGAGTTGCAGAACTGCGTGCGGAAGTAGTCGAAGCTCAGCGTCGCGTCGCCCGGATTCACCAGTCCGAAGGTCTGCGTGAGGCTGCCGCCCAGCGTGAGGGCCTTCTCCAGCCGGTCCAGATCGCCCAACGCGGGAATCACCAGTTCGCGGCCCGTGGCCAGCATGCCGATATTGTCCGTAATGACGTTCGTCGAACGGTAGCCCAGTCCGGCCGAGGCGCGGAGCGTCGTCGAAGGGGTGACGTTCCACTTCACATGGCCGCGCGGCGTGAGGAAAAAGCGGTCGTAGAAGGCGTTGTAGTCGCCGCGGAGGCCCGCCACCACCGAGAACTTGTCCCGGACGGCATACGTGTATTCGGCATAGGCTCCGACCTCCTCCTCGTCGCGGCCGAAATCGTACGCACGGTCGCTGCCGAGCCACGGCGTATCGTTGCCGAGCGTCTCGCGGTAGTAGTCCAGATGGGCCTGCACGCCGACGTTGAGCGACGAACGGTAGGTGAAGTAGTGATTATACATCAGATTGAGCGCCAGCGAATTCTGGTTTCCGCTGTAATCGTTCAGCCCGAAATAGGCCTCCTCGTCGAAATGGTCGAAGTCGGCCACGAAGGCCAGGTTCGAGCGCATCTCGTCCTGCTCCGCCTCGTCATAGACCGACGGCCCCACGGGCATTCCGACCTTGAAATAGCCGTTGGCGTTGCGGTTGCGGATATGCGACCCGTAGAGGGGCATCCGCGTGCCCTCCGCCTGCCAGTCCCAGTCGCGGAACATCGCCTCGCGCATGGCGTCGGTGTTCCGGTAGTCGAGCATGCCTCCGAGGCGGCTCTCCTGCACGAATTTCCAGCCCCAGCGGACCTGCGTGCCGTTGTCGGCCGCATAGAGCCACTTGTTGGCCACGTTGAACTGCGCCGACCTGGGCAGGTCGCGGAATCCGTCGTGGTTGTGGTCCATCTTCCGCACGTCCGTATCGCCCGAGCCGTGCAGCAGGATGACGCTCGAGAGCTTCTTGTCCCGCGACACCGGAAAGGCCGTCGATACGTTGGCCTCGGGGCGCAGCTCGTCGTCGAGATAGAGGTTCACGAAGAGCCGCTCCGAATCGGTGGGCTTGCGGTGTTCGAGGTTGATCTGCCCGGTGATGGCCTCGTGCCCCGCCGTCACCGACGCCACGCCCTTCGACACCTGGATCGAATTGAGCCACATGCCGGGCGTATAGCTCAGCCCGTAGGGGGCGCTCAGGCCCCGCATGATCGGACGGTTCTCGTCGAGAATCTGCGTGTAGGTCCCCGCCAGTCCGAGCATCTTGATCTGCCGGGCGCCGGAGATGGCGTCGCTGTAACCCACGGTCACCGAGGCCGAGTTCTCGAACGACTCCGCCAGATTGCAGCAGGCCATCTTGCAAAGGCCCGCGAAGGAGATCATCTCCCCCTTGACGATGCCGTCGCGCTTGACGAAGTTGCCGCTCAGGTTGCCCTCGACGACGACGCCCTCCAGCTCGACGCCCTCGGCCCGGAGCGCGAAGTCGGCCCGCTGCACCGCCTCGTCGATCCGGAGCGTGTCGTTCACGTAACCCAGATACGAGGCCACCAGACGGTCGTAGCCCTTCACGCGGTGGAGCAGGAAGGTCCCTTCGGCATCGGTCGAGGCGCCGACGGTCGTGCCGGCCCAATAGACCGACGCCCCGGCCAGCGGCCGGTCGTCCGCATCGCGGACCGCGCCCCGTATGTCCTGCGCCCGGAGCGTGCCGCCCGCGGCGATGAAAAATGCGCTTAACGCGAAATATACGAATCGTTTCATGTCTTTTTGGTTTCGTTCCGCAGGCAAAGGTAGGGAAAAGCCCCTGCAACCGGGTTGCAATCTTCCGCACCCCGTCCCGGGAGCCCTCAGCCCCGGACCTTCGCCCTGCATTCGGGGCACAGCCCCTTGATGAGGTAGTTGATTTCCCGCGCCTCGAATCCGGCCGGATAGCGCACGGCGGGGACGTGTTCGCCGGGCAGGCAGAACGTCTTCCCGCACGCCTCGCAATGGAAGTGGCAGTGCAGCTCGCCGAGGCGGCAGGCGTGGTCGTTGCGACACACGCAGTACTTCGCCGAACCGCTGCCGTCCTCGATGACATGCAGCAGGTGGCGCTCCGTGAAGAGCACGAGCGTGCGGAATATCGACGACTTGTCGATCCCGTCGGTCGCCTCCTCCAGATCGGCCAGGCTGAACGTCCCTTCGAAACGCTCCGTCGCCTCCAGCACGAGCATCCGCACCGCCGTGGGACGGATGCCGTGGCGCAGCAGCACCTCTTCGCAATGTTTCGTATCCATCGGATCCGCATTACGGTCCCGACGCCCGGAAACGGTCCGGTGCGCCGGGTCAAATTTCACAATCGGGGAATTTCGGGAAACGGAGAGCCCGTTTCGCGCGAACGGCCGGAAGCGTGTCCGGCCCGACCGTCCCGGAGACGGTCATCCGCGGGCCGGAGGGGCCCGGAATCCGACGGCCGGCAAAGCCGGGTCCGTCACGAAGGGCGTCCGACGCTCGGCCGCAACGGGCCGCAGCGCCTGCATATCCGCCGGCTCCGGACACGCTGCCAGGGCGGGCGGCAGGTCCGTCACGACGCAGCGCACGCACTTCCCGGCGTCGTCCGACGCGGAGAGATAAAGTTCGATATCGGTCGAATGGAGGTCGTCGCAGCACACGCCGCCGAACATGCCGTCGGCGACCGGTTCCGCCCCGGAGACGGGGCAGCCGTGGTTGCAGAGGTGCGCGGCGCGGACCGGCGACGCCAGGCACTCGCACGAAAGCGATGCCGCAGCCGTCCCCGCCGTCATCAGCAGATAGACGGCGAGCAATGCCAGCGCTATGAGACTCCTCCTTGCCTTCATTCGGTCCTCCCCGTCCGGAGAAACGGGCGGGTCGGAGGCAAAAGTATAAAAATTTCCCGAAACCGCCCAATTTTTCTACCTTTGTACTATGGAAACGCACGAAGAGAGGATTCACGAGGTGCTGCGCCGCTGGTGGGGCTTCGACTCGTTCCGCCCCGTGCAGGAGCAGATCGTCCGCGCGGCGATGGAGGGGCGCGACACGCTGGCGCTGATGCCCACCGGAGGCGGCAAGTCGCTCACCTACCAGGTTCCGACGATGGCCCGCGAGGGGCTGTGCATCGTCGTCACGCCGCTCATCGCCCTGATGAAGGACCAGGTGGACCGGCTCCGCGCGCGGCGCATTCCCGCCGTGGCGATCCACTCGGGCCTCTCGCCGCGGCAGATCGACATCGCGCTGGACAACTGCGTCTATGGCGACGTGAAGTTCCTCTACGTGGCCCCCGAACGGCTCGCCACGGAGGCGTTCCGGCTGCGCGTCGTGCGGATGAACGTCTCGCTGCTGGCCGTGGACGAAGCCCACTGCATCTCGCAGTGGGGCTACGACTTCCGCCCCTCCTACCTGCGCATCGCCGAGCTGCGCGAACGGCTGCCGGGGGTTCCGGTGCTGGCGCTCACGGCCTCGGCGACGAAGCCCGTCGCCGAGGACATCATGCGCCACCTGCGCTTCGCCGAGCCGCACATCCTGCGCAGCAGTTTCGCGCGTCCCAACCTCTCGTACAGCGTCCGCCGCACGGACGACAAGCAGGGGCAACTGCTGCGGCTCGTGCAGAACGTCCCGGGATCGGGCATCGTCTATATGCGCACGCGCGAAGGGACCGAGCAGGTCGCCGACATGCTGCGCCGGCAGGGTGTCGCGGCCGCGGCCTACCACGGCGGGCTGGGCCACGCCGAACGGGCGCTGCGCCAGGAGGAGTGGCTCGCGGACAAGGTCCGCGTGATGGTGGCCACCAACGCTTTCGGCATGGGCATCGACAAGCCCGACGTGCGCTTCGTGGTCCACTACGCGCTCTGCGACTCGCTCGAGAGCTACTATCAGGAGGCGGGCCGCGCGGGCCGCGACGGACGCCGCGCCTACGCGCTGCTGCTCGTCGCGGCGGACGACAGCGACCGCATCGCACGCCGCTTCGAGCAGGAGTTTCCGCCGCTGGAACGCGTCAAGGAGATCTACGAGCGGGTCTGCTCCTACCTGCGCGTGGGCATCGGCGAAGGCGGCGGCTCGTCGTACCTGTTCAACCTCCACGACTTCTGCGCCCGCGAACACCTCTGGTCGGGGACCGTCGCCGGAGCCCTGAAGCTCCTCCAGCAGAACGGCTACCTCACGCTGACCGACGCACAGGACAACCCGGCGCGCATCCTCTTCTGCATCAGCCGGGACGAGCTTTACAAGCTCCGCGTCCGGCGCGACGACCTGGACCACTTCATCCGCACGATCCTGCGCCTCTACAACGGCGTCTTCACCGAGTTCCGCCCCATCGACGAAGGGGAGCTGGCCACGTGGAGCGGCTACACCGTCGAGCGGGTCCGGGAGCTGCTCAAAACGCTCTGGCAGCTGCGCGTGATCCGCTACATCCCCTCGAACCGCTCGCCGATCCTCTTCCTGAACGAGGAACGGCTGCCCCGCGAGGACCTCTACATCGCTCCCGAGACCTACCTCCGAAGGCAGCAGCTCATGCGCGAACGCTTCGAGCGCATGGTCGCCTACGCCGCCAACGGCGAGCGCTGCCGCAGCGCAGTGCTCGAATCCTACTTCGGGGCCGACGACCCCGCGCCGTGCGGCGTCTGCGACATCTGCCTCGCGCGCAAACGGGCCGCGAAGGCCGCCCGGGACGCGGATGCCGGCGTCTCCCCCGCCGCCGCTCCCGACGACGAAGCCCTCGCGGAGGAGCTTCTGCGCCGCCTGGCCGCATCCCCGGCCGACCCGCATACGCTGGCCACCGAAACGGCCTGCGACCCCGGACGGCTGACGCGCCTCCTGCGCGAATTGCTCGAAAGGGGCAAAATCGCGGCCGACAAAACGGGAATATTGAAAATTAATGAGTAATTTTGCGGGAACATCCGTCGAATGACTACCAGAAACGACTTCATAGACAAGATCAGCAACGAACAGACCGCCCTGCTGCCGGCCATCGAGTTCCGCGGCGAAATCCGCGTCGTCGAGCAGGAGCGCGACATCGCCGCCGCCTGCAAATACCTCGCCGCCCAGCCCGTGCTGGGCTTCGACACCGAGACGCGCCCGTCGTTCCGCCAGGGGGTGACCTTCCGCGTCTCGCTGCTGCAACTCTCCTCCCCGGAGGTCTGCTACCTGTTCCGGCTCAACCGGATTCCGTTCGACCGGGCGATCCTCCGCCTGCTCGAGAGCCGCGAGGTGCTCAAGATCGGCGCCGACGTGGCGGGCGACCTGCGCTCGCTGCGCCAGATACGCCATTTCCGCGACGGCGGGTTCATCGACCTGCAAACGATCGCGCCCCAGTGGGGCATCGAGGAGAAGAGCCTGCGCAAACTCTCGGCCATCGTGCTCGGGCAGCGCGTCTCGAAGGCGCAGCGGCTGAGCAACTGGGAGGCCGCGACGCTCACCGACAAGCAGCGTCTCTACGCCGCCACCGACGCATGGGTCTGCACGCGCATCTACGAGCGGCTGCTGCGCACACCGAAAAAAACGATTCGCAAATGATACCGCAAATCTACCTGCGGCGGGGCAAGGAGGAGTCGCTCCTGCGCCGTCATCCGTGGATCTTCTCCGGAGCCATCGACTACATCAAGGCCGAGGAGGAGTCCGAAATCGCCGAAGGGGCGCTGGTCGAGGTCTTCGACCACAAGGGCGCCTTCATCGCCCGGGGACACTACCAGATCGGTTCGATCGCCGTGCGCGTCCTCTCGTTCGAGCGCGAGGAGATCGACCAGGCGTGGTGGAACCGCCGCCTCCGCGTGGCCCTCGACGTGCGGCGCACGCTCGCGCTCACCGACGATCCCTCGACGACCTGCTACCGCCTCGTCCACGGCGAGGGGGATTCGCTTCCGGGGCTGGTGGTGGACATCTACGGCTCCACGGCCGTCGTCCAGTGCCATTCGGTGGGCATGTACCGCTCGCGGCAGCAGATCGCCGGGGCGATCCGCGCCGCCTACGGCGACCGCATCACGGCCATCTACGACAAATCGTCGCAGACGCTCCCCTTCAAGGCCGACCTCGGAGCCGTGGACGGATACCTCTGGGGCACGTCGGACCATGCCTCGCAGGTGGTGCTCGAAAACGGCGAGAAGTTCTGGGTGAACTGGGAGAAGGGGCAGAAAACGGGCTTCTTCCTCGACCAGCGCGAAAACCGCGAGCTGGTGAAGCGTTACGCCCGGGGGCGCACCGTACTCAACACCTTCTGCTATACGGGCGGCTTCTCGGTCTACGCCCTCTCGGGCGGGGCGCGCGAAGTCTGCTCGGTGGACTCCTCGGAGCGGGCCGTGGCGCTGGCCACGGAGAACATGCGGCTGAATTTCGGCCCGGATGCCCCCCACAGCGAAGTCGCGGCCGACGCCGTGGAGTACCTGCGCGACATCGGCGACCGCTACGACCTGATCATCCTCGACCCGCCGGCCTTCGCCAAACACCACAAGGTGCTGGGCAACGCCATGCAGGGTTACAAGCGGCTCAACGCCCGGGCGCTGTCGCAGATCCGCCCCGGCGGGATCCTCTTCACCTTCTCCTGCTCGCAGGCCGTGTCGAAGGAGCTGTTCCGCACGACGGTCTTCTCGGCCGCCGCGATCGCCGGCCGCCGCGTGCGCATCCTGCACCAGCTCACGCAGCCGGCCGACCATCCGATCAACATCTACCACCCTGAAGGGGAATACCTCAAGGGGCTGGTGCTCTATGTCGAATAACCCCTTTCCAAACCGTCACCGACCATGAAACGACTGCTCACCCTCCTCGCAGCCTGCATCGCAGCCTGCGCCGCCACGGCCCAGAGCCGCATCGAAACCTTCACCTTCCGCAGCGCCCTGCTCGGCGCCGAAAAGACCTGCTCGGTCTATCTGCCCGCCGGCTACGACGACTCGGGGCGGAGCTATCCGGTGCTCTACCTGCTGCACGGCGCCAGCGGCTACCACGGCGACTGGGCCGAAAAGGGCAACATGCGCCAGATCGCCGACGAGGCCATCGCCGCCGGCACGGCGCTCCCGATGATCGTCGTCATGCCCGACGCCTCGGGCACGGGCGAGAACTACACGGGCGACCGCATGGGATACTTCGACGTCCCGGGCTGGCCCTACGAACGCTTCTTCTTCGAGGAGTTCGTCCCGGCCGTCGAACGGCGCTACCGCATCTGCGGCGACAAGGCCCGCCGCGCCATCTCGGGCCTCTCGATGGGAGGCGGCGGCACGGCGGTCTATGCCCTGCGCCACCCCGAACTCTTCGGCTCGGCCTGCCCGATGAGCGGCCTTCTGGAAGCCTACGGCGACCCGGGCGAGAACGCCTTCCGCCGTTCGGTGGCCGAGAACAACCCCGTGCAGATGGTCCGCGACCTCTCCGACGCGGAGGCCGCCGCGCAGCGCACCGTCCGCTGGTGGGTGGACTGCGGCGACGACGACTTCCTGGCCCTGGCCAACATCCACTTCTACGAGGCCATGCGCCTGCGCGACATCCCGCTGCAATACCGGATGCGCGACGGCGGCCACACGTGGCGCTACTGGCAGACCGCACTGCACGACATCCTCGCCTTCGTTTCGGTCGGCTTCGCCGAATAGATCCTGTCGGAAAGCCCCCTCGCAAACCCGGGCAATCGCCCCGGAACGGGTCCGGATGAGGGTCCGGGTCACACATGCCGCCCCTCCCGCGGGCGGCATTTCTTCTACGAACGCGAATTCTCCGGGCGACCGGGTCCCTGCGCAGTCCGGCTTCATGTCGTTTCTCACGGGCTCCGTCCTGTAGAAAACCGAAGCGTAGCGAAAGCCGTATCGGCTAATTCGCTACGCTTCGCTCAATTCTACCATCCCCGCCGTGCGTTCATTTGTTTCAACGCATCGGCAAGAGCTCTTTCATTCGAAATCGGTCATCGGCCCGGCACGCACCGGGAACAGCCGGGACCATTGCCGGTTCGGGGTCAGAAGGATACCGAGATTGCAGAAAAGAGCAAGTATCAAGTTTACAGGCGATTAATTCTCTGTTCTGCATATGCTCGGAGTAATGGAAACAGCAAAATCGGGCAGGTTTAACGGTGAGTTGCGTTACTTATCCGTTACCTGCCCGAAATACTTCATTTTGCATTAATTGATTTGTTTTCAGCTTCTTGCATCGAGTTTCCGCATAACAAATAACTTGGCTTAACGTTTAACAAACCCTCAAAGTTCAAGTTATCATGCAACGCAGTACGTTCAAAGTCCTTTTCTATGTGAAA
>OERA01000163.1_pt1 | contig 10601 bp, 9 predicted proteins | sample 1539901 | NCBI WGS metagenome assembly OERA01 (sample SAMEA3891873, study PRJEB23780) | metagenome | biome: terrestrial biome; feature: animal house; material: Caecal content | place: Italy | collected 2015-05-05
GTATAGAAAACAGCTATTTTTTCAAAAATATGACATAATATAATTAAAAAGCAAGTGAGGAGGTATTTTATGGATAGAAAAGAAGTCGCGGAAGGCGTTAAGGTTTTATCGGAAAATCTCGGAAAAGGAATTAAAGACACATGGGAAAACAATGTTTCCGATGAAATCAAAAGCAGTTTTTCTTATGAGGAAATTGCTGCCGAAATTGAAAAAAAAGATGAATAAAAGAGGCGGATATCCGCCTCTTTTCAATGTCTTCCAGATCAATTATTATTCAAAGTATTCCTGCAGTTTCAGCAAAGATTCAAACTCATCAAGAATGTCCTCCGCGTCTGCATTAGAACCGATATTGTCATTATAGCTGTAATACTCCTTCTCTTCTGCAGACAGGTATTCAGGGAAAGTCCTGCAGAGATCCGGATCCATTCTTAATTTATGTAACCCCTTCTGGCAGGCTGTTTTCACCATACAAGGAGTCAAACACAAATCTTTTGATATCTGCGAAATCGTTTCTCTATAAACGAATTTCCGGATGATAACATCGCGGGATCTCTCATCCAGCATAAAAAGCGCTTTTTGCAGAGCAGCTGTTTTTGTCTGCTCGATTACGACATCCTCCGGAGAAGTCATCGATCCATATTCTTCATCCTTTGTATCGGCAGAATCGATATACTGCAATGTCGTATTGGCAATGCAATCCAATTCGCGGCGCACGATCTCTGGTTTCAGGTCAGTAAGGGTCGTAATTTTCCGCACTGTGGGTTCCATCCCCTTATCCTGCAGCATCTTGATGGCATCATTGATCAGGGACTGGATCTTGGTGTAATGCACTGTCGATCCAGTGTAGAAATTGATCTGCGAATTGATCATATGCCGGATGAATGGCTGGGAATATGTGGTAAAAGCTCCTTGGGAGACATCATATCCTTTCATAGCCTGTAAAAGACCCTCGACGCCACACTGGTACAGGTCATCCGCATTTGCTTTAAAAGTCGGATGGCATTTAAAGATGATCTTTTTGACAAAATTACTGTAATTATTGATTATGCATTCTTTTGCCTTCTTCATCAGGAAGTCGTCTCCGGAATGATAAAGATCCATGATTTCCTCAATAGGAAGTTTATAATCGCTTTCAGCTTCATTCGCCTTTTTCTTCTTTACCACTTCCTGTATTCCCTGCATGATCTGGTCTACTTCCGGATATGCAGCTTTATATGCCTCCAGTGCCTCCATTACTTCCGGGAGGCTATTGAATGGAGCTGTGGTTGCTTTTTCAATCATGTCAATGATATTTTCATCATAGTTTTTCAGCAGTTCCTTGACGCCGAATTTCTGCATTCCCCTGTCATTCATTTGCATTAAATGAACGGACGTTTTTGTGTTGATTTTACTCATGTGTTTACCTCCTGTTCGCTGGATTATCCATACAGATTGCTGTATAGAGATCTTGTCTGTTTACTTGTTTCAACTGCCGGATATAATCCAATATTCCGGCTGCCAAATCAGGGTCTGGCTGATAAAAATGATGGATTTGACTCCATTCATTATATATTTGAATAACATTTTTTTCAGATCCCTGGTAGAAGACAAATTCTGCTAAAGAAACCATGATCCCCCTGTTTAACCCTGACTTTTTCAGGCCATCTTCAGAATTCAATCTATCCACCTCCTATCTGCTGATATATCACCCAAAAATGTGAAAATCATTTTGTACGTTTTGCCTATCCTTTATGTATATATATTATATCTAATCAGCTCAATCTTCAATACATTACTCCCATTTTCTAGTAAAAACGTCGTTTTTAACAAGTTTGGCACACCTCAAACCTGTGTTTTTTTGGTGAAATTTTAGAATTTATTTTTTGTCTAAAAAGTATCTTGACAGACATAAAACTTCATATATTGAAGGCTAAAAAAATGGAAAATATTCCTATATGGAATGTAAGAAAAGCACTCCTATATGGACGATAATTTTTATTCCATACGGGAGTTAAAAATCGGCCTTTCTGTTTCCGAAACGAGCCACTATTTGAGCAAAAAAATAACATAATAATAGTAAAGGAGGTACATAAATTGAATAAGAGACTATTATCAGGATATCTTATAAAGGATGTCCTTGAAATCAACAACATTGAAATGATCCTGGCAGAAATGAAGGAAAATGCGCTGGGAACGGCTATCAAGGCGTTTAAAGCGCTTCTCTCCAGACAAATTGAACGTATTACCGATGAAATTGTTTTTGGCCAATATCAGCTCCCGGATGGAAAATCCATTTTCGATATTGCTGTCCAGGAAACGCAGAGACGGATCCTATACGGGGACAGAAACATGCAGCAAACCGAATATAATTTCCATATAGACGCACAAATTTTAATTGGTAAATTTGACGAAAAACCATGCGTATTTATCCAGGTCAATACGCTTTCTGAAGACTACAAAAAAGGGTTCAAAAGGATCAAAGAACTCATTCCTTATGATATTTATGAAGATGAAATTGAATCAAACAAAGAAAAAAGACAGTTTTGGCAAAGCATTGACGGGAAATATAATGCTGATACACCATTATATTACAGCTTGCTGCAGTACGAGAATCTGATAGTCGAACCTGATGAACTGACATTCCGTTCTTCTGAAAAACGCGCAAAAGAGAAAGCGAAAGAAAAAGTCCTTAACCATCTGCTCTCCTGCTATTCCTGCAATGAACAGATCCAACCACACAAGCTTATGGAATTCACTCTTCAGGCGTTGAACCATTATAATTCACCGGATGTCCAAGAACGCTTTATTATGGAAAAAGGCCGTCTGGAAAAAATACTGCCGGAAATTACAGCGGAAATGGTAACAAAAATTGTCACGAAATAAGGATGGCTGATGCCATCCTTTCTCAGTTTGGTATAAGATACATTCTCCCGGCATATGTACCAATATTGAAGAAGGTATCCCTGAAAGGCATCCGGTATAGGACAGGCCTTTTATAGCGATATTCTAATGAATATTTTTCCAGGGAACATATCCTCCCTTCCTGGTCCAATATAGCTACAAATATGGCAGCGTCTTCTGGAAGATCCCTGACTTCTTTTGCAGTAAGTTCCCTAAACCTAGTTCCTCCTATCCATCTATGGCAGTCTAAATCCGGTGTAATCAATTGCATGTAAACACCCCCTCTTTTTCTACCGATTTTAGGCTTGATGTAAGGACAGCGTATAGTTGCGGGCAGTTTTCCTGCAGGATATCCGGATCAGTAAAATATTTCCAAAATCCTTCCGCATAAAATTCCTTTACATCATAATGAAAGTTCACGAGAAAGGCATTACAAAACGCATTGGATTCCGCGTTGTAGATCTGGCTAAATTCTCCTGTAGAAGTCACATTTCCGCAATAAACATCCAGCCAGTGCCCTACTTCATGGATAGTGGCATCGGACACTGCTTTCTCCCTGTCTTCGATGTAGATATCGGTATGCCCGTTATCATCAGTGTCTGTAACCCCCATGACAGAACCGTAATACCCGCCGAAAAAATAACTGTCAATATTTTTATCTGTGATATAGATATTCAAGCCGTCATCTTCCATGGCATCGATCAGATAATCCGGAAGCAGATCCAGCTGATCGTTTGCCGCTTCCACAAAAGACTGGTCTACATACCCATCTGGCTGTACAGCGAAAGCATAGGCATTTGTAGTGAACGCTATGGATGCGAGTGTACCGATTAAGATTGATTTTACATATTTTGATCTCATAAAAACCTCCAACAAATTATCTCTGAGGAAAAGCCCTCAGAAACAAAATGTCAGAAATTTCCTAAAATAATATCCGATACTGGACAGAGATTATTTTTTCCTTTTCTTACACGAGGCAAAAAGCAAACCCACTGCAGTGACAAAACTTACTGCAGCGCCCAGGGTTACAGAAGCCGGGGTATATTTGATCTGGATCGTATATACACCCTTTTCAAGATGTATTCCAGTCAGCGCGTTTCCAACAGAGAAATATTCAACCGGCTCTCCGTTGCAGGTGATCTTCCAGGATTGGTCGAAGGGAATGGACAGGAGTAATGTCCCGGCTTCATCAACAGTGATCTTGCCCTCCAGACCGGCCCTTATCTCCTTGACGTTTTCCAACTGCTGCCCTGCCAGGCGCTCTATTACCTGCTCATATTTGTCGTCCATGCACTTATAAAGCTTTGCGTTTACATATTCCTGAGATCCCTTCAGTTCCACAGACAGCTTTGCAGTACCTTCGCTGTCCATCGGATATAAAATGTTTGTATAGTTTTCCATGGATTTATGATATTCCGGAGCCTCTAAGATGATATTCTCCGCATCGTCCTGCAGGTACAGGATCACCTGCATCCCTTCAGGGATCTTGATGTTATAATTTCCATCCTTCAGCTTTAAATCATCTACTTTTTCGTAAAGCCCGGATATACCTGTTGCAAGTTCCACAAATTGATTCTGGACTTCCAGCGGATCGCCGTCATCAATGTCCCATCCCTTGATATTGTCTGATACCATATAACCAACAGAAAGGGCCTGATCATTTTCAAATAAGGAGGAACCATCTTTTTCACCAACGCAATGGAATCCATTTAATGTGGACGCCTCGCTGTTTGGAGTCAGAAGGTAACGGATTCCCAAAATGTCATTTACCAGCTTAGTCGCGCCGGAGTAGCCTGTCTTATTCATCCTCGCTTCCAATCCAAGGGATCCCATGAAGTCAGTTATGGTTTCTTTCATTGTAGAGTTGAAAAGCACAATGGAGTTGCCGCCGGCATACATGGAAAAATTCCGCATTTGCTGGTAATCAATCTCACTTCTGAAAAATCCGCTATCATCCGGAACAAGGTCCTGATAGGTTTCCCTCACCCCTACATAGAAATCGCGTCCCGTCGTTCCCCTCTCCTCAAACACAACAAGTGCGTTCACAGATACCTCCGCAATCATCAAAAGTGCCAGAAATATAGAAACGATCCTTTTCCGGTGCCCTGAAAGGAACACAAAATACAAGACGATCAGTAACATGGTCAAGAAAATGTTATTATCCGAAGACCCACTGAAAACGAGATACGCGCACAGGCCAAAAGGAATGAGCATTCCAATGGAAGCAGCAATCAGGCCCCTGCTGCAGCTGTAGATAAGGGCATCATAAGCCATCACGATCAGCAATGCGATATAGAGGAAAGCGAAGCGGTTTGGCAGTCCATTTTGGACATGGAATCCATGCCAGATAAAATTAAGCCAGTTTAGGCTGAAACTTACCAAGAGGAATACAGCCATGGAAAAGTACGCGATCCTTTCCCTCAGTCGTATTTTTTTTGTGAACAGATACATAAACGCCAGTAATATTATAAAAATCCCGCAATATACGTTCAATGCATCCTGTGAACTTGATACAGTAACCGGATCAGAAAGAAACAGATGGTTTGTTATGACATCTTTGATGCTCAGGTACCATTCTACATCGGTTATTTTGGGGGCATCCCCAAGGGATTGTGTCTGAGTAAGCCCCATAAAGGCCGGCAGCAGTATAACAGCAGCCAGACATGCAGCTGTAACTGCAGACAGCGTAAAACAAAGTGTCCTATGCAGCGTCTGCCTCCAGGATAAGGAGGATTCTGCGACCCAGCGTATAATAAAATACATACAGCAGAAAATGCAGATCATAAATGAAATATAGTAGTTACACCACAGGGAGTAAGCAAGGGAAAACAGAAAGACCTTGCATTTTCCCTTTTTTACAACCTGCTCGGTTCCATACATGATCAATGGTAAAACGGCGATGCTGTCAAGCCACATAATATTATAATCATAGGCTATCAGGAAATTGCTGAGGGCAAAGGCGGATCCGAATACAATAGAAAAATAACTGCGGTGCCTTTTGGACAGATACCATGCAAAAAGCCCTCCTGCTGTTGCGGTTTTAAACCAGATAAGAAAATCCATGAAATCTGCCACATGTGATTCTGGTACAAAAACAAGGAATATATTGAATGGCGAGGCAAGATAATATGCAACTGTACCCCAGAAATCAAATCCAAGGCCGCCGGAAAAAGAATATAAAAGGGAATCCCCCTGGCTGAGTTTTTCCTTAAGTTCCATAAAGAAGGATAGATACTGATGCACTGAGTCCACAACCAAAAGGGTCTGATCGCCAAAAGGCCAGATTTTAAGATGGATAAAACATAGAGTTAAGATAATTCCTGATAACAAAAAACCCAGGAAAAAAATTATAATTTCGTTTTTTTTGCTCCAATTATTCATATAAAAAACTCCTGACATTCTTTTTTAAAGAATATGTCAGAAGTTTGCTAAAACAAGAGAAGGGACCCGGTGGATCCCTTCTGGGTATCATACCTTTTTCAGAACGCCGCCATCATAATAAAAGATAACATCAGACAGCATCTGTCCGGTAAAAAATTTGTTCAGCTGAACGGCCCTGGTGAGTTTGTCCCTGTCCGTTTTTTCAAAAAAACCTTTTTCCACGCAATAAACGATCGCATTATCCATCATCAGCAGGTAATATGGTGACTGTATCGTTTCCAGCATATTTTTTAATACCCGGTCGAGGAGAACGACAGAAGCGCCCATAGAAGGCATAGCAGGAGAAACGTGCCTCATGCCATAAAATGGGATCCGGGAAAAATTATCCTCATCTTTGATCCGGAACCATTCATTATCCCCTTTATCAAGGTTTTCTATTGAAATTTCATGGAGCATCTTGTTGGTCACACCCCACTTTTTCAACATATCACAAGTAACCTGCTCCCATGAATCCAGGAAGCCAAAACGGTCTGTCCAGTCGATCACATAAGTCAGCCGGAATCCCATCCATTCCCTTGCAGGGACATCTGAAGCCAATATTTTTATGATATCCTGCAATTCGCTGTCACTGACAACGCCCTTCCATTCTCTTATAATATCTTCTTTGGAATCCTTATAAAGCGGTCCGTAATTCAGATAAGGTTTGATCAGTGGACGGAAATCATCGAAGTTGCCAACTTCCATTAATTTCAATGCTTCACGCCACTGTATATCAATCGCTTTTGTTATGTCTACCCTGTACTTTATGTCCATATTGCAACTCTCCTTTATAAATCCGTGAACTTCCAAGCAGTTCACAAAATGCGTAGGAAAATCCTACTGGTTTGTCCTGTTTAAGCCATAAACGGCTTTCTTTTTGGTCCTTTAGAAAATCATATCATTTTATAGCAGTGATGTATACACGATAAAAATGAATAATATCATAAATGAGAACAAAAAGTGCTATTTGATTGTTAAGCCATTAATAAGAGAATAATCTTTCGGGAACAGATAATATTCCCTGTCATCAATCGTAGTCGTCTGGAGGGACTGAAAATCAGCAATAGGGATCGAAATAGTTGCATTTTGTGTTTCGAGCCGTATACTTGCGTCTGCGAGGTTTGACGCCTTAAATCTGGCTTCCTTATAGCCTTCATTCAGGATCTGGTCCATTTTTTCCTGTCCTGAATCATCAGTCGTTCCTGAATTCGTTATGATCTCTGCCAATTCACTCCCTGTCAGGGACACTTCGACACCTGAGTATTCTTCGTCCGCCTGCAATTCACTGATCCGCGCGTAAATATTTCGGATAGACTCAAGGGGGATTTTGCCGTCAAAGTTGGCGTTGATCAGGCGTTCAAATTCAGATTTCTGCTTTTGCGGAGCCAGTGGAATCTTGCCATCGCAGACAGCCTTCAGGATGGATGGTGATTCTGTAAAATATTTTGGGGTTTTGGCAGTAAAAAAACAGTTTTCTTCGTCTATCTTACCATCATTTATATCCGGGTAAAGAAATGAATATGCCGGATTTTCAAGAACATAATCCAATCCCCTGGTTGTAAATGAATTCTGTTTATAATCAAAAATGATTTCCGGTTTGGATAATGGGCAAGGCTGGATGGTAAGAATGATGAAATCATAACTTTCTACTGTTCCTGGGATATCGCAGGTACCAAATGTAACCAATACTGCAAAATTGTCTTTCCAGGGTACTGTCTGCAGGATCTGGAGGCATAATTTCTTCACGCTATCTCCGTCTCCCAGCCGGCTTTCGTAAATCGCTCTTATAAAATCCGGGTTCTCTATTTTTAAAGATACCCCTGTGCCACCAATCTTGCCTGACAACGCCTTTTTAAAATACTCTATGTATTTTAAGCTTTTCTGTGCTTTTCCTGATAACATGCGCTGGATTGGCTGCAGGGATACCCCATCCTTCCGGATGTCCGCATAACAGCTTACCACTGTTTCCAAGGCGGATGAATTGTTATTCAGGGATACCGCCTTTTTTAAATATGTTTGGCTTTTCTTATCCATAAAACACCTCCTAAAATATATTAGAAAAGGCAGCCTTAGCTGCCCTTTCCGATCACATGGAAATACGGTCCTTGATCTCTTCCATTTTCGCTGCATTTAAACGACAGGAAGAATTGTAATCGCGTCTCGTATCGCTATCATCATCAGGGCCGGTGTATCCCCTTCTGGAATAGGCTAGATACCCGTTCATGCGGTCAATCTTTGTCAGGTTATGGGATCCGCATACTGGGCAGACATCCATTTCCAGTTCTTCGTGCCCGCAGTTATCACAGTAGGAAAGAGAAAGATTTACTCCCTCATAGAATCCCATTTTCATAGCGCGCCTTACCAGTACACGGATGGATTCCACATTATAATTCAATGGGTACCTTACATACTGGATCTTTCCGCCATTAAACAGATCCCAAAATGCAGCTTCTCGGTCCTGCTTTTCAATCGGCGTGATCTTTTCAGTTACATGGCAGTGAAAGCTGTTGCTGACATAGGATCTGTCAGATACGCCCGGGATGATCCCATATTTCTTCCGGAACTGCTCAACCTGAAGGCCGCAGAGACTCTCTGCCGGTGTGCCATAGATCGCATAAAGAAGTCCATCTTCTTTCTTGTACTCAGCGATCTTAGCATTTATGTACTGCATGACCTCCAGAGCAAACTGGTTGTCCTCTACCAGAGATTTGCCATTATAAAGCTCCTGCAGTTCATTCAGCGCTGTGATCCCGAATGAAAGCGTCATAGGCGGGAGAAGTTTTCTGATCTTCTCTTCCGGTTTTAGGTGGCCGCCCAGCATTCCGCCTTCACAAAACATGATCGGATTTACAGAAGCCCTCAGTTCACCGATATAATCATAGGTCCGTTTGTGTATTCCGCGGATCATTTCCAAATAGTAATCGAGAACCTGATAAAAATCTTTGGACTGTCTTCTGGATTCAGCAAGAATCATGGGAAGATGAAGGCTGACTGCCCCCAGATTACAGCGTCCGATATACACTGGTTTATCATTTTCATCTGCTGGCTCCATTCCACCACGTTCATACCATGGGCTTAAAAACGCCCTGCATCCCATAGGGCTGATCGCGCGCCCATATTTTTTATAGATCCCGGCAACGTATCCTTCACCAGTAAGAGAAAGGTAATCCGGATACATTGTCTTAGCAGAACACTGGATCGCTGCTTCAAAGACATCCTCGCAGGGTGCGCCCACACCATGAAGGTTTTCGTCATAAAGAAATACATATTTTGGGAAAAGTACCGGCTTTTTAAAGCCTTTTTTGCCCTGACCCTCCTTATGGACCTCCATCATAGTAATGGAACACATTTTGGCAAGCGGGGTAGTCCCGAGCCCAAAGGTAAAGGTTATGAACGGGTAATCCCCCCTGGATGAACCCACAGTATTCAGCTTATACTCAATACCCTGGAAACCCTGTTCGAAATCACGTTTTACCTTACGGAGCGCATACTGCTCTGCCAGTGAACTGATATCGTCCGTCTGAACCGGCGGCTCTGTATCGTAAACATAGCCGTTTTCCACTTCCTTAACGATATCAAGGTATTCAGTGCGATATTTCCGAAGCGATTTCTCAGCATAAGGCTCCATAAGAGTATCAACCTCCGAAACGGTAAATCCGCCATACTGCTGTGCTGCTGTACTTAAAATCACATCGCCAAGTACATCAAATGCTGTATCCAGCGTTTTGGGCTCGTTGTACCACACGTTACCCATTTCAAATCCACCCGTCATAATGGATTTTATGTCACAAAGGCAGCAATTAAAGGTATCAAGCCTTGCGGACTGATCATGGATGTAAATAAATCCGTCCTTGCATGCCTGCAGTTCATCCCTGGTCATAAAGAATTTCCGATAAAGTTCTTTATTCAGTTCATTGAAGATCAGGCTTCTTTTGGTTGCCACAAGGGCGCTATCCGTATTTGCATTGCTCTTGTCTCCGATATAACGGATCGCCTGGCTTTTTGTGTAGACCTCATCCATCATATGGATAAAAGAAGTCTTGTAATTCCTGTAATCACAATAAGATTTTGCGACCTTTTCATTGACCTCGCGGAGCGCGGCCTCTACAAGACTGTGCATTGTAAGGATAGGGACTTCCTTCAGCCCGAGTTCACTGATATTGTCAGTGACATGCTTAATGATCCGCTCCTCTTCGTCCGGAGTAAACTTGACCATTATCCTTGCCGCGCTTTTCCCAACAGCAGTAATGATTTTTGAAGCGTTGAATGCTTCCCTGGTTCCGTCCTTTTTAATGATGATG
>OERA01000166.1_pt1 | contig 10394 bp, 5 predicted proteins | sample 1539901 | NCBI WGS metagenome assembly OERA01 (sample SAMEA3891873, study PRJEB23780) | metagenome | biome: terrestrial biome; feature: animal house; material: Caecal content | place: Italy | collected 2015-05-05
GGGCGGGCCAGCCACGCCCTGCCCGCCCTTCAGCCCCCCGACGTCCGGCCCGGCGACACCCTGCGGGTCTACATCGGGGTGGACGCCGGCAGCACCACCAGCAAGCTGGTCCTGCTGGACGAGAACGAGACCGTGCTGGACCGTTTCTACGCCAGCAACCGGGGCGACCCCATCGAGGTGATCCGCCACGGCCTGCAGGAGCTGTACAAAAAGTACAGCGCCATGGGCGTAAAACTAGAAGTATTGGGCTTTGGCACCACCGGCTACGGCGAGGTGATGCTGAGCAAAGCCTTCGGCGGGGACTATCACACGGTGGAGACGGTGGCCCATGCGGCGGCCGCCTGCCACTACCTGCCCGACGTCACCTTCCTGCTGGACATCGGCGGCCAGGACATGAAAGCCATCTGGATCCAGGACGGCGTGGTCACCAACATGCTGCTGAACGAGGCCTGCTCCTCGGGGTGCGGCTCCTTCCTGGAGGAGTTCGCCGCCTCGCTGGGCATCCCGGTGGAGGGCATCGCGGACGCGGCTTTCCGCGCCCAGAACCCCGCCGAGCTGGGCAGCCGCTGCACCGTCTTTATGAACAGCAGCATCATCACCGAGCAGAAAAACGGCCGCACCCCCGACGACATCATGGCGGGGCTGTGCCGCTCCATCATCAAAAACGTCTTTACCAAGGTGGTGCGCATCCCCAACACCGATGTGCTGGGCAGCCGGATCGTAGTGCAGGGCGGCACCTTTAAAAACGACGCGGTGCTTCGGGCTCTGGAGCAGTACCTGGGCCGCACCGTCACCCGCGCGCCTTACCCCGGCGAGATGGGCGCCATCGGCGCGGCTTTGCTGACCAAGCGCCAGGCCGAGGCCAGCGGCAGCCCCGCCAGCCACTTCATCGGCTTTGAGGCACTGGATGCCTTTGCCTACACCCAGACCCAGAACGAGCCCTGCCCCTTCTGCCAGAACCACTGCAGCCGGACGGTCATCCGCTTCCCCACCGGGGAGAGCTTTGTCACCGGCAACCGCTGCGAGCGGGGCGAGATCCTGGGCGACCCCCGCGACAAGGCCGTCCAGGCCAGGGTCCGCCAGACCAACCAGTCCATCCAGAGCGTCCCCAACCTGTTTGCCCTGCGGGAAAAGCTGCTCTTCGCCGACTACGACGCCCCCGCCCTGGCCCCCGACCGCGGGGTGACCATCGGCATCCCCCGGGTCCTCTCCTTCTGGGAGACCATGCCTTTCTGGAACGCCTTCTGGCGCAGCCTGGGCTTCCGGGTCCAGCTGTCGGGCAAGAGCACCCGCCCCCTGTACGAGGAGGGCCTGTCCGCCGTCACTTCGGACACCGTCTGCTTCCCGGCCAAGCTGGTCCACGGCCACCTGCGGGACCTGGCCCGGCGGAAGGTGGACCGCATCTTCATGCCCTCCATCACCACCGTCCAGCCCGACGGCGCCGCCGCCACCAGCGAGTCCATGTGCGCGGTGGTCAAGGGCTACCCCATCGTCATCCGCAACTCGGACGACCCCCAGCGCCGCTGGGGCATCCCCTTCGACGCGCCGCTGTTCCACTGGCACCACCACGCCGACCGGGACCGCCAGCTGGCCGACTACATGGCCTCCGCCTTTGGCATCGGCCCCGAGCTCACCCGGCAGGCCATCGCCGCCGGCGACGCAGCCCAGGCCAGCTTCTCCGACCAGCTGAAGGCCGCCGGGCAGGCGGTGCTGGACCGCTGTCACGCCGAAAACAGCTACGCGGTGGTGCTGGCCAGCCGCCCCTACCAGAACGACGAGCTGGTCAACCACGCCCTGCCCGAGCTGTTCGTCAGCCTGGGCATCCCGGTGCTGACCAACGACTCCCTGCCCGACGTGAACAAGGTGGACCTCTCCCGCAGCCGGCTGGACATCGTCAACAACTACCACGCCCGGATGCTGGCGTCGGCGGTGCTGGCCGCCCGGGACGACTGCCTGGAATACGTCCAGATCGTCAGCTTTGGCTGCGGCCACGACGCCTACCTGTCGGACGAGATCACCCGCATGATGCACGAGATCTCGGGCAAGAGCCCCCTGATCCTCAAGCTGGACGAGAGCGACGCCCAGGGCTCCCTCCGCATCCGGGTGCGCTCCTTTGTGGAGACGGCGGCCATCCGCCGGGCCCGGGGCATCCGCGCCGAAGTCAGGCCCCTGCCCGATCCCTACCCCGTCAAGTTCACCAAAGCGGACGTGAAGGAGCGCGTGGTCCTGGTGCCCAACACCTCCCACGCCTTCTGCCGGGTGATGTCGGCGGCCTTTGCGGCCCAGCACATCCGGGCGGTGCCCATGGACCTGGGCCGGGAGGAGGCCATCCGCCTGGGCAAGCAGTACGTCCACAACGACATCTGCTTCCCGGCGCAGATCGTCATCGGCGAGGCCCTGGCAGCTCTGCGCAGCGGCCGGTACGACACCCGCCACACCGCCGTGGCCATGGCCAAGTATATCGGCGACTGCCGCCTGACCCACTACGGCGCGCTGCTGCGCAAAGCCCTGGACGACGCCGGCTTTGCGGACGTCCCCATCCTGACCAACGACGACAAGGACAGCCACCACATGCACCCCGGCTTCAAGATGAACCTGGTGTCCTCTTTGAACCTGGCGTTCTCGCTGCCCATGATCGACGTCATGGAAGAGCTGCTGCGCAAGATCCGCCCCTACGAGAAGGTGCCCGGCTCCGCCGAGGCCGCCTTTGAGGCCGGCATGGACGCCATCGTGGAGGGGATGACCCGCCGCGGCATCCCCGGCCTGAAAAAGGGCTTTGAACAGGCCATCGACCGGATGAAGGCGGTGGAGTACGACCGCAGCGTCCCCCGGCCCACCGTCCTGATCGTGGGCGAGTACCTGCTCAACTTCCACCCCGGCGCCAACCACGACATCGAAAAATACCTGGAGGCCAACGGCTTTGAGATCATCGAGGCCCGGATGACCGACGTCATCCGCAAGACCTACTTCTACATGGACGCCCAGATCAAGGAATACCGCATCACCAAGCCCCTGGGCGAAAAGCTGTGGTACCGCACCGCCGACGAGGCCTTCAACGCGGCCCACGCCCTGACCGACTCCATCGCCCGGCGGCACCCGCTGTACCGCAAGGCCGCGCGGATGCAGGACATCGTCCGGGCCAGCGACCCCATCATCCACCACACCTTCGACGTCGGCGAGGGGGTGCTGATCCCCGCCGAGATCCTGCACCACGCCAAAGAAGGCTGCCGCAACTTCATCATCCTGCAGCCCTTCGGCTGCCTGCCCAACCATGTGGTGGGCCGCGGCGTGGCCAAGCGGCTCAAGGAGATGTACCCCGACGCCCAGATCCTGCCCCTGGACTACGACCCCGACGTCAGCTTCGCCAACCTGGAAAACCGCCTGCAGATGCTCATCATGACCGAGAAGGCCAAGCAGCAGGCGGCGGCCGCCCACCGCAGCGGCGACGATCACAGCGCGCCCCCTGCGCCGCCCGCCGCCGCCCACGAGCCTGTGGACCGCCGCCCCGCCGCCCGCCGCCGGGGCAGCCGGACCGCCGCCGTGGTGCCCGCCCAGTCCTGACCTGTTTGGAGTGGATAAGGAATCAGCCCCGCTTTTCCCGCTGCGGAAAGGCGGGGTTTTCTGCGTGTGCGGCCAAGCGGCGGCCTGCAACTTTTGTACATATGATGCAGGGCAATGCAGTTTTGTATTAAATGTTTCAAAATCTACGTTTCTTGTAACTTTTTCTGTAAAATGTATCCAAAACTTTTGCCGCAAAGTTGTCAACCTTTACTATTGCACATCGTTTCGAAACAAAGGTATAATAAGTGTTAGACAGGGTCTGTCCCTTAAGCGTGTGGAGGGCCGGCCCGTTATCGAGTTTGTATTCAGTGAAGGAGAATGCTATTATGAAAATGATTTCTCGCCGCGACTTTCTGAAGGCTTCTGCCGTTGTCGGCGCGACTGCTGCCCTGACTGCCTGCGGCGGCGGCGATTCCAGCTCGACTGCATCGTCCGCATCTTCCACCGCTCCCGCTTCCTCGGCCCCGGCTGAGTCCGGCGCGGAGAACGCTGCTTCCGGCAGCGCCACCATCGGTATCTGCATCTATCAGTTCGCCGACAACTTCATGACCCTGTACCGCGCCGACCTGGAGGAGTACCTCGGCGAGCTGGGCTACAGCGTCACCATCATGGACGGCAAGAACGACCAGTCCACCCAGACCGAGCAGATCAACACCTTCCTGCAGCAGGGTGTGGACGTCCTCATCATCAACCCGGTCCAGACCACCTCGGCCCAGACCATCGTGGACACCGTCTCGCCCTCCAATATCCCCATCGTCTTCATCAACCGTGAGCCCGACAAGTCCGTTCTGGACAGCTATCCCGACAAGTGCTGCTACGTGGGCGCCGACGCCCGCCAGTCCGGCACCTACCAGGGCGAGCTGATCCTGGAGACCGACACCCAGGGCGACATCAACGGCGACGGCACCATTACTTACATCATGTGCAAGGGCGACCCCGAGAACATCGACGCCCAGTACCGCACCGAGTACTCCATCAAGGCCCTCGAGGATGCCGGCAAGACCGTCAACTGCCTGTACGAGTACCTGGACAACTGGGACCAGACCCTGGCCCAGCAGGACGTGGCCAACGCCCTGGCACAGTACGGCGACCAGATCGAGGTCGTGTTCTGCAACAACGACGCCATGGCTCTGGGCGCTCTGCAGTCCATCCAGCAGGCCGGCCGCACCGTGGGCACCGACATCTACCTGGTGGGTGTTGACGCCCTGGCCGACGCTGTCCAGGCTGTTCTGGACGGCAACATGACCGGCACCGTGCTGAACGACGACGTGGGCCAGGCCACCGCCGCCACCGAGGCCACCCGCCTGTACGTCGAGGGCGAGCCCGTCGAGCAGTACTACTGGGTCGACTACGTCAAGGTCACCCCGGAGAACGCCGCCGACTACCTCTGATGGCACGGCTGCCTGAACGGAATTTGTATTTCCTTTGATCCCTAACGAATGAGAGGTGCGTGCGTGGGAGCAGACAGTTGGCTTCTCGCGCACGCCCTTTCTGTTGTGTGTTGTTATCTTACGATAAAGGAGGCTCTACGGAATGGCAGAGTACCGTCTGGTCATGCGAGACGTCGTCAAGGTCTTCCCCGGCGTCAAAGCTCTGGATCATGCCCGGCTTGAGCTTCGCCCCGGTTCGGTCATGGCCCTGATGGGCGAGAACGGCGCCGGCAAGTCCACCCTGATGAAATGTATGTTCGGCATTTACAAGATGGACGAAGGCGAGATCGAGTACGAAGGACAGAAGGTTACCATCCCCACCCCGCTGGACGCTCTGAAGCGCGGCATCGCCATGGTGCACCAGGAGCTCCAGCCCATCCCGGCCCGGACTGTCGCCGAAAATATCTGGCTGGGCCGCTACCCCACCAAGCATTACGGGCCCATCGTCACGGTGGACCACGCCAAAATGTACAAGGACACCGAGGAGCTGCTCAAGCGCCTCAAACTGGACATCAACCCCCGCGCCAAGCTGGGCAGCCTGAGCATCGCCCAGATGCAGATGGTGGAGATCGCCAAGGCTGTCTCGGCCAACTGCAAGGTGCTGATTTTGGACGAGCCCACTTCGTCCCTGACCGCCAACGAGGTCGAGTCTCTGTTCCGCATCATGCGGGAGCTGAAGAGCCAGGGCGTCGCGCTGGTCTACATCAGCCACAAGATGGACGAGATCAAGGTCATCGCCGACGAGATCACCATCATGCGCGACGGCCAGTACATCGGCAAATGGAACGTCGCCGACATGACCAAGGAAGAGATCATCGCCAAGATGGTCGGCCGCGAGCTGTCCAACCAGTACCCTCCGCTGGAGAACCGTCCCTCCAAGGACGTCATGCTGAAGGTCGAAGACTTCACTTCCATCCATCCCCGCTCCTTCCGCCACTGCAGCTTTGAGCTGTACAAGGGCGAGATCCTGGGCGTGGCCGGCCTGGTGGGCGCCCAGCGCACCGAGCTGATGGAGGGCATCTTCGGCCTGCGCGCCCACACCTCCGGCAAGGTGTGGATCAAGGGCGAAGAGGTGCACATCAAACAGCCCCGGGACGCCATCGCCAAGAGCGTCGCCCTGCTGACCGAGGACCGCCGCGCCACCGGCATCATGGGCGTGCTCAGCGTCGCCGACAACATCTCCATCGCCTCCCTCGACGCGCTGCGCAAGGGCCCCATCTTCCTGGATAACAAGAAGATCCTGGACCTGGTCCAGACCAACAAGGACAAGATGGCCATCAAAGTGCCCAGCCCCAAGACCCAGATCAAGAGCCTGTCGGGCGGCAACCAGCAAAAGGTGCTGATCGCCCGGTGGTTGGCCAACAACCCCGACATCCTGATCCTGGACGAGCCCACCCGCGGCATCGACGTCGGCGCCAAGTATGAGATCTACTGCATCATCGCCGAACTGGCCAAGCAGGGCAAGAGCATCATCATGATCTCCTCCGAAATGAGCGAGATCATCGGTATGTCCAACCGGGTCATGGTCATGTGCGACGGCCGCATCACCGGCTTCATCGACGGCAAGGACGCCACCCAGGAAAACATCATGGCGCTCGCCACCCAGTTTGAGACCGCACCGGAAAAGGCTGCGGCCAATCAGTGAATAAGGAGGCAGTCTAATCGTGGAAGCTACCAAGAAATCGACCGGCCAGATCATCAAGAGCTGGCTTGGCAATAACGCCATCGTTGTGCTGATGATCCTTGTATCCCTCATCGTCGGCATCATCCATCCCAACTTCTTCGGCCCGACCAACATCATCAACCTGCTCAAAAACGTGTCCATCCGCTACATCATCGCGCTGGGCATCTCGGGCTGTCTGATCACCACCGGCAACGACCTGTCGGCCGGCCGTCTGGCTGGCTTTGCCGCCTGCCTGGCCTGCATCTTTGCGCAGAACGCGGATGCGCCCAACAAGTTCTATCCCGGCCTGCCCACCCTGCCCACCATCGTGGTCTTCCTGCTGGTCATGGCCATCTGCGCGGTGGTCGGCCTGTGCAACGGCCTGGTCGTCTCGTACCTGCGGGTGCAGCCCTTCATCGCCACCCTGGGCATGCAGCAGGTGGTGTACGGTATCTGCCTGGTCTACACCGGCGGTACCCCCATCGGCTCCCTGAACTCGGGCTTCACCTCCATCGCCATTGACAACTTCCTCGGCGTCCCCATCCTGATCTGGATCGCCGTCATCGTGGCCGTTTTCTTCTGGTTCCTGTACAACAAGACCCGCCACGGCAAGTACATGTACGCCATCGGCGGCAACGAGTCCGCTGCTGAGGTCGCCGGCGTCAACGTCGCGGCCACCAAGATCCGCATCTACATCCTGGCTTCCTGCATGTTCGGCCTGGCCGGCTGCCTGCTGGCTGCCAAGTCCGGCGGCGCATCGGTCAACACCGCCCAGAGCTACGAGCTGGACGCCATCGCGGCTGCCACCATCGGCGGCGTTTCCACCACCGGCGGCGTGGGCACCGTCCCCGGCATCCTGGTCGGCGTGCTGGTCTTTGAGCTGATGAAGGTCGCGCTGCAGTTTATGAACGTCAACTCTTCCTACACCTACATTGTCCAGGGCCTTGTCATCATCCTGGCCGTCGCCATCGACATCCGCAAGTACCTGGCCAAGAAGTAAACCTTTTCCGCACTGTCCGACAGAGGGCCGCCACGCTTGGGCGGCCCTCTTGCATTTCCTCTCTGTACCGTTTATACTGGACCCAAAGGAGGGAGTTCCCATGACTGAACACGACGCCCAGCCCGCCGCCCAGACGGCAGAGGAGCGGGAGGCCCAGCTGGCCGCGCGGGAAGCCGCCCTGGCGGCCCGCGAAGCCGAACTTGCCGCCCGCGAGGCCGAGGCCGCCCAGGGCTCCGCCCCGCACAAAGGCGGCCTGCTGAACAACGGCGACCCCCACTTCAAAAACGAGAAGGAAAAGATCTACGACCACTTCCCCCTCAGCGTCCACCAGATGGACATTCTGATCGGGGTGCTGGTGGCGCTGATCGTGATCTTTGTCTTTTTGGGGGTCAACCAGATCAGCTTTTTCGGCCTGTTTTGATCCGGGCCGCCCCAGCCGCAACATCAAAATGCCGCAGAGCGCTGCGCCCGGCCCAACGGCCCGGCACACGCCCTGCGGCATCTGTGTTGTATACAGTCCGGACCGACGTCCGGGAAGCTTTTTCGTTTGTCAGATCAGGCCCTGCACCAGGATGGCCAGGATCAGAATGGGCAGCACGAACTGCAGGTACCGCTTGAACCACTTGGACTTGGGCAGCTTGATGCCCTCGCCGGCGTTGGCCTCGGCAAAGTACTTGTCGTAGCCCCAGCCCCACTTGCTGACGCAGAACAGCAGGAAGATCAGCGAGCCGATGGGCAGCAGCAGGTTGCTGACCAGGAAGTCCTCGGTATCCAGGACATTTTTGCCGCCCAGGAAGGTCAGGCCGCTCCAGAGGTTGTAGCCCAGCACACAGGGCACGCTGGCCACCAGGACGATGACCATATTGATGAGGCAGGACTTTTTGCGCTCCCAGCCAAAGCAGTCACAGCAGATGACCAGGATGTTCTCAAACACCGCAATGACGGTGGTGAAGCTGGCGAAGGACATGAACACGAAGAACAGGCTGCCCCACAGCCGCCCGCCGGGCATATTGACAAAGACCTCGGTCAGGGTGATGAAGATCAGGGAGGGGCCCTGGTCCGGCTCGATGCCGTAGGCAAAGCAGGCCGGGAAAATGATCATGCCGCTCATCAAGGCCACGAAGGTGTCCAGCGCGCAGATGCGGATGGCCTCGCCGGGCAGGGTGTTGTCCCGCTTCATGTAGCTGCCAAAGATCTCCATGGCGGCGATGCCCAGGCTCAGGGTGAAGAAGGACTGGTTCATGGCGGCCATGGCCACGTTGCCGATGCCCACCTCGGCGGCGCGCTCCACGCTGGGCAGCAGGTAGAAGGACACGCCCGAGCCCGCGCCGGGCAGCAGCACGCTGTTGGCCAGACCGTGGGCAATGCCGTACCGGCCGCCCAGGCTGTGGGCCACGGCATGGACATACCCCACATAACTCTTGGTGAAGGCAGTGCCGGCCAGGTAGGCGGCGCGCAGCATGTTGGCACGGGCCTCCCGGTTGTGTCCATTATAGTATGCCTCGGGCAGGTTGGCAAAAATCAGCTGTACGGCCTCGATGGCGGCAGCACGGGTGCCTTTGGTGGTGGAGTGACCAATATAGGCTTCCACGGCATGAGTCAGGGCGTCCATGCCCGTGGTGGCGGTCAGCTGCCGGGGCAGATTGAGGGTCACATCAGGGTCCAGCACGGCGTAATGGGGAATCAGCGAAAAATCGTTGATGGGATATTTATGGTGGATCTTCTCATCGGTAATCACGGCGGCCAGGGTAGTCTCGCTGCCGGTGCCGGCGGTGGTGGGCACGGCAATCAGCAGCGGCAGGCGGTGCATCACATGCAGCAGGCCTTCCATCTTGGCCAGCGGTTTTTTGGGGCGCACAATGCGGGCGCCCACAGCTTTGGCACAGTCCATGGAGGAACCGCCGCCAAAAGCGATCAGCCCCTGGCAGCTGTTTTCCAGGTAGAGCATACGGGCCTGTTCTACATTGGCTACGGTGGGATTGGCCACGGTGCCGTCGTAGACAACGCAGCGGATGTTGGCGGCTTTCAGTTCTTCTTCCAGATGAGCGGTCAGGCCCAGACCGTGCACACCGGCATCGGTGACCAGCATGACGCAGTCGATGTGATGTTCCCGCAGGACCTGGGGCACACCGCCCACGCCTTCGATCAGTTTCGGCTCACGATAGGGCAAAAAAGGCAGCGCAATGCGCATACCCAGCTGAAAAATACGGCAATAGATCTTCTTTACAGCGTTCATTTTTCTCATCCTTTCCCACATAGACGCTATTGTTAAGGATAAGACAAAATGGAGTTGAATGTCAAGTAAAACTTTAGCTAAATTTCCTGATGATTTTGTCAAAAATGACGGGGCATCGTACAACTGTATAATCTTGGACAGCTGCCAAACAAAAAGCGACCCGCCCCCGGGAAAAGGGGCGGGTCGCAGGGAAAGGCGGAAATTACAGGTGCAGCACGCGATCCTTGATCTCAGCGGTGCGGCCCTGGTTCCAGAACTGGGTGCCGATGTAGCCGCAGGTACGGCGGGCAACGTTCAGCTTGTTCTGGTCGCGGTTGTGGCACTTGGGGCATTCCCAAACCAGCTTGCCGTCTTCTTCCACAATGCTGATCTCGCCGTCATAACCGCAAACCTGGCAGTAGTCGCTCTTGGTATTCAGCTCGGCGTACATGATGTTCTCATAGATGAACTGCATGACCTTGATGACCGCTTCCAGATTGTCCTGCATGTTGGGCACTTCCACAT
>OERA01000167.1_pt1 | contig 10394 bp, 9 predicted proteins | sample 1539901 | NCBI WGS metagenome assembly OERA01 (sample SAMEA3891873, study PRJEB23780) | metagenome | biome: terrestrial biome; feature: animal house; material: Caecal content | place: Italy | collected 2015-05-05
AAGTGCGGGTTTCCCACTTCTGCTTGGTCTCGCCGTTCTCGTCCACATAGGTATAGACGATGGAATAGTTTTTCTTTCTTTTGATGATGGATGCCATAACGAACCTTCCTTTCTTGTGTCACAGGTCAAGTGACTCCAGCCAGTGGTCGAATGACCGCTTGGAAATTCGTATGGCGTTGCCAATTCGTACGATCTTAGGGTTACGATAGCAAGCACAGCAAGTGAGTACCCACTTGCGATTTTTGGATTTAGGAAACCCTCCCCCTAAACCCGAAAAATGCTTGTTGGGAACATCCCAAACCCTGATACGAAAAGAGGCGAGATACCACGATGGCAAACAGAAAACGGAATATACAGATGAAGTTCTGGGTGACAGAGGAGGAAAAACAGCTCATTAACAAGAAGATGGCTCAGCTCCCCACAAAGCGGTATGGGGCATATCTGCGGAAGATGGCGATTGACGGATACATCATTCAGGTGGACACCACCGACATCAAGGAGATGACAAAGGCCCTGGGCTCCATCGGCCGGAACATCAATCAGATTGCCAAACGGGTCAACGCCGGAGGTCCCACTTATCAGGCCGACATGGAGGAAATCCGGGAAAGGCTGGATCAGATATGGCAGTTACAAAGACGCATCCTATTAAGTCAACGCTGAAAGCGGCCATTGACTATATCTGCAATCCCGACAAGACGGACGGTAAGCTGCTGGTGTCCTCCTTCGGCTGCTCCGCAGAGACCGCCGACATCGAATTTGCCTGGACCCGCCGCCATGCCATCGACAAGGGCACGAACCTGGGCCGGCACCTCATCCAGGCGTTTGAGCCTGGGGAGGTCACGCCGGAGGAGGCCCACCGGATCGGCATGGAGCTGGCGCGGGAGGTCCTGGGCGGCAAGTATGAATTTGTCCTCACCACCCACATAGACAGGGATCACGTCCATAACCACCTGATTTTCAATGCGGTCAGTTTCCAGGATCACCGGCACTACCACTCCAATAAGCGGAGCTACCATGAGATCCGCCGCACCAGCGACCGTATCTGCAAAGAGCATGGTCTGTCTGTCATTGTCCCCGGCCGGGACAAGGGCAAGAGCTACATTGAGCACCAGGCGGAACAGAACGGCACCAGCTACAAGGCGAAGCTGCGCTCCGCCATCGACCGGCTCCTGCCCGGCTGCGCCGGCCTGGAGGACCTGCTCCGCCGCCTCCAGCGGGAAGGGTACGAACTGAAACGGGGCAAGTACATATCCGCCAGGGCTCCGGGCCAGGAGCGGTTCACCCGGTTGAAAACTCTGGGTGCGGACTATGCGGAGGAAGCTCTGACCGCCCGGATCGCCGGCAGGCCAAACCCTTCCCGCCAGCCGGAACAGCGCACCGGGAGGCCCAGCCTGCTCATCGACATCCAGAACAATATCAAAGCCCAGCAGAGTGCCGGATACAAACATTGGGCAACTATTGAGAACCTAAAGCGGGCAGCGGAAACGCTGAACTTCTTGACGGAGCATGGTATTGGAAGTTTAGAGGAATTGTCCGAGCGGTGCGATGGGGCAGCGGCCGCTACCGCCAGGGTAAAGGCGGATCTCCGGACCGCCGAAAAGGAAATGGAGCGGCTGACCCTCACCATGAAGCACGCTGCCACCTATCGCCAGCTCCGTCCCCTGTATGACCAATACCGCCAGTCCAGGGACAAGGAGAAATTCCTCCGGGGGCATGAGAGTGAGATCATCCTGTTCGAGGCGGCGGCAAGGGAGCTAAAACGGTTGAACGCCGTACCCCTGCCCGCCGCCCAGCGGCTCCGGGCCGAAATGGATGAACTTACCGCCAGGCGGGCCGCTCTGCAATCGGAATATCGGAAGGTCCAGCAGAAAGAACGGGAGTACGACACCCTTAGTCAAAATGTCAGTATGTTGCTTGAACAGCCAAAGGATATTGTACTCCCGAAGGAAAAAACGAATGAACTTGAATAGACGGAATAATTAACCCAGCCGCCACTGGGCGCTCTCGCTCTGGAGCTCCACCATGCGGCGGTAGAGGCCGCCCTGCTCCATCAGCTCCGCCGGGGTGCCCTGCTGGGCCACATGGCCGTCCTCCAAAACCACGATGTGGTCGGCTCCGGCCACGGTGCGCATCCGATGGGCAATGACCAGCACCGTCTTGCCCCGGAGCAGGCGGGAGAGGGCGGTTTGGACGGCGCTTTCGTTTTCCACGTCCAGACTGGCGGTGGCCTCGTCCAGCAGCACCACCGGCGCGTCCTTTAGAAGTGCCCGGGCAATGGAGATCCGCTGCCGCTCCCCACCGGAGAGGGTGGAACCGTTCTCCCCGATCACCGTCTGGTAGCCCTGGGGCAGCTTGCGGATAAATTCGTCGCATTGGGCGGCCCTGGCGGCTTCCAGCACCTCCTCGTCGGTGGCGCCCCGGCGGCCCAGGCGGATGTTCTCCATTACCGTATCCCGGAACAACACCACGTCCTGGAACACCATGGAGTAGAAACGCAGGAGGGTCTCCGGGTCCACCGTGGATACGTCCGTTCCGCCCAGGGACACCTTCCCGCCGGTGACGTCCCAGAACCGGGCGGCCAGCTTGCAGGCGGTGGACTTCCCGCCACCGGAGGGACCGATGAGGGCGGTGACCTCTCCCTGGCGGGCTGTGAAGCTCACATCTTCCAGTACCCCAGTGCCCTCCCGGTAGGCAAAGGAGACATGGTCAAAGGTGATGTCGTAGCGGTCGGGGTGGAAGTCCTCTGTTCCCGTCTGCACCGGCTGCTCCAGGATGGAGCGCATCCGTTCAATTTGCAGCTTGGTGTTGAAGGTGGCGGCGATGTTCTGGAGCACCACCCCCAGAGGATCGTACAGCCGGGCGGCAGCGAACAGGAAGCCCAGGAAATAGAGGAAAGAGAGTTCCCCAGCCAGCAGCAGCGACCCACCGGTGAGCACCGTAGTGGCAAGCCCCAGACGCAGGAATGCCTGAGCAGAGCACACGAACACGCCGGTGGCCAGCTCGGACCGGATGGAACTGCCCTCCATAGCGGCCAGCTTTGCCTCCAGATCGCTCAAGTAGCGCTCCTGCCGGTGGCAGGCCTTGATGTCCCGGATGGTCTCCAGTCCCTCCTGGATGCAGTCGGCCACCGCCCGCTTGTTCAGGATGTTTTTCGTCCCAAAGGCGTCCTGGATCTTCTTGGAGCCCGCCGTCAGCGCCACTGCCACGGGTACCACCCACAGCACGGCCAGGGCCATACGCCAGTCGCAGGCAAACATACACACCCCGATCACCAGCGTGGAACCGACGGAGGCGAACAGCTGGGGCACATAGTGGGAAAACATCTGGTCCAGGCTGGAGCAGTCGGCGATCATGGTGGAGGTCAGGTCGCTGAGATCACGGTTCCCGAAAAAGGACAGGGGGAGCCTGCGCAGCGTCTCCGCCAGGCTCACCCGGCGGTTGGCGCTCTCCCGGTAGGTGGCGATGTAGAGGGACGCGTACTGAAACCAGTGAAGGACGAACAGTAGAACCAGCACCGCCAGGGCAAAGCCCACATAGATCCAGAACCCCTCCATGGGGTCGCTGCCGCCCTCCAGACAGCCCAGCAGATGCTGGACCGTGAACAGAACTGCCCCGACGGGGAACATGAGAGCCAGATTGCACACAAAGCACCAAATTACGGCCTTCACCAGATCCTTTGCCCCCTTCTCACTGAGGGCAAACCAGTGCTGTAATTTCTTCGTCATACCGCAGCCTCCTTTCCGACCTTCCATTGGGCGCTGCGCTGATAGTCCGCCCACATGGCGGCATAGACGCCGTTTTTCTCCAATAGGGCGCTGTGGCTGCCCTGTTCCACGATCTTTCCTTCGTTTAAGACGATGATGTTGTCCGCATTCTGCACCGTGGACAGCCGGTGGGCGATCATCAGCACCGTTTTGTTCCGGGTCAGGGTCTCAAAGGCCTTTTGGATCTGATGCTCATTCTCCGGGTCGGCAAAGGCGGTGGCCTCGTCCAGCACCACGATGGGAGCGTCCTTCAAAATGGCCCGGGCCAGGGCAATGCGCTGCTGTTCCCCGCCGGAGAGGTAGACACCCCTGGCACCCACCACCGTGTCCAGCCCCTGGGGCAGCTTTTCCAGGATGTCATCGCACTGGGCGGCATGGGCGGCGGCAAGCACCTCCTCCCGGGAGGCATCCGGCCGGGCAGCCCGGATATTTTCCAGCAAGCTCTCCTTGAACAGACGGGTATCCTGAAACACAAAGGCCACCTGTCCCATGAGGGCGGCGCTGTCCAGCTTCCGCACGTCCGCGCCGCCCACGGTGACGCTGCCGCTGTCCACATCCCAGAACCGGGGGATCAGGCTGGCGGCGGTGGTTTTGCCCCCGCCGGAGGGGCCCACCAGGGCTGCCACTTCACCGGGCTGTACAGAAAAGCTCACATCCTCCAGCGCGGGCCGGTCCGCGCCGGGGTAGGTGAAGGTCACGTGTGCAAAGGCCACGGCGTCATCTGCCGGCCGCTTTTGCGTTTCCGGCTCCGGCATGGGCTGCTGGCTCAGGATCTCGTCCAGACGGCCGATGGCCTCGTCGGCCTCCATCACCGCCTCGCTCATATACATGATGCGGTTGATCATCTGACCGCAGGCAGGAGCGAACAGAGCGTAGAAGATCAGGTTTACCAGCGCCGCACGCACATCTCCGCCGGAGGCGATGAGCAGCGCTGCCGGGATCAGCAGAGCAAAGGCCCCGTTGATCGATGTGAGGAAACAGGTCTGTCCTGTCCGGCAGCTCATGGCGTACTGGCTGGCCAGGTTGCTGTAATCCTGAATGGCAGCGTAGAAGGCCTTGAAGGAGTAGACCGTCTGCTGGAACATTTTCACCACCGGGATGCCCCGGACATACTCCACCGCCTCTCCGCTCATGCGCTCGATCTCCTTTTGATAGCGGTGGAAGAAGCCGGCGTTCTTGCCGCCCATCATCAGGCACATGGACAGCAAAGCCAGCCCCATGGTGAGCAGGCACAAAAGGCCCATCCGCCAGTCAAAGAGGAACAGCACAACGATGGCGGCGATGGGCGTCACTGCTGTGGCGGCCAGGTCGGGGAGCTTGTGGGCAAGCAGGTCCTCGGTGAGCCCGGCGTTATCGTCGATGAGCTTGCGCAGCCGTCCCGACTGGTTCCCGGTGAAAAAGCCCAAAGGGAGCTTTAGCACATGGGCCATGGCGGCGCGCCGGATGTTCCGGGCGGTGCGGAAGGCGGCAATATGGGTGGACATAAGGGCGGCAAAGTACAGCAGGATGCTGCCAATGGCAAACCACACCGCCATCCAGCCAAAACGGCCCAGGTCACCGGCCCCGTCCAGGCTGGGCCAGGCGGCCAGCACGCTCCTGGCCACCAGCCAGACGCATAGGTACGGAGCCAGTCCCAGCACCGCCGACAAGGCGGACAGGACACAACCAAGGATCGTCAGGTTCTTGTGCCTGCCCGCATAACCCAGGATGCGGGCAAGACTGCTCGGTTTCTTTTGGTTCAAAATAATCCCTCCTTGCAAAATAGTTAGAATTAACTAACTTTTATCCCAAAAAGACAGGGGTCAAGCCCCCATCAATTTCAGCCATCCGGCGGTGTAGAACTCCCGCAGCTGCGCCACATCCCGCAGCGCCTGCTCCCGGGGCATATCGTGGACCACGATCTCAAACACCCCATTGAACATCCCGCTCGCAATGATATGACACAGAGATTTGTCCAGCATGGGAATGTCCTTCCCCAGGCGGCGGAGCACCTCCATGTACTGGAGGGTATACTCCACCTCGATCTCCACCATGTTGTGGACAAAGTGCTCATAACTGGTACCCTCCGCCCGGCACAACAGCAGTTTTACCGGTTCCCGGTGCTGGCAGATGTAGTCCACCATCCAGTCCAGATAGGTCCCGGATTCCACCCCCATGTGGGCGGGCTGCTGCTCCTCGGGCAGCTCGGCAAAGGTGATCTGAGCCTCCATGAACTTGCCCATAAGGGCAGCGGCATGGGGTTCCACCAAAGCGTTAAAGAGCGCCTCCTTGCTGGAAAAATAGCCGTAGAAAGCCCCGGTGGTCACCCCGGCGTTCTTCACGATCTGCCGCAGGGAAGCACCCAGAAACCCCTTGTCCAGGAATTCGCCCAGAGCGGCCTCCTGGATTTTTTCCAAGGTTGCGGTAGACTTTTCTTCCATAGAGAGCCCTCCTTATAGCATCGTTATATAGCACTGTTATAATACATTCTTTTCCCCGTTCTGTCAAGAGGGCAAAGGAAACAAATTGTCATGTGTTTTGCCAGCGCCTGCCGAATCCTATCGGACTTGGAAATCGAATGCCTCCCTTCTTGGCGGCATCCCTCGCCATGACCACCGCATTGTCACCTTGCGCCTGGGTCAGACTTCTTCGGCGTAGGACAGCATCAGGCTGAGGGCCAGAGCCAGACCGGTGGGCAGGCTGGCGAGGTCCACCCATTCCTGCCGGGTGTGGGCCAGGCTGCCGGTCACAGTGCCTATGGTATTGGCCGGGATGCCCAGAGAGAGGGGGATATTGCTGTCGGTGGAGCCGGCCTCCATCCGGGGTTCCTGCCCGGTGACGGCCCGGATGACATCCACCGTATGGGCGGTAAAGCGGTCCATGGCGTCCTTGTCCAGAGGGCCGTTGCCGGGGCGAACTCCCAGCAGCTCTACTTCAAAGCGGCCGCCCTGCCCTTCCCAGTGGGTCAGCGCGGTGCGGAACGCAGACTCCATCCCGGCCAGGTTTTCCTGTGCGTCGGAGCGGAACTCATAGAGCATGGACGCCTCCTGCGCGATGGAGTTGACGGTGGTGCCCCCTTCGATGCGGCCGATGTTGTAGGTGGCCCCGGCAGGCGGGACGATGCGGTAGAGCTCGTCCGCCAGGCCGCAGAGCAGCCGGATGGCGCTGGGTTTGCCAAAGTCCTGGTAGGAGTGGCCGCCGGCGGTCCGGCAAGTGATACGGTACCGCCAGGAGCCCACCGCCCGTGTGCAGCAGGACGGCATATACATGTCAAAGGAGTAGTAGCCGCGGATGCGGGTGCCGCAGGCAGCAAAGAGAGCCTTGGTGCCGTCCAGGTTGCCCAGGCCCTCCTCGCAGGCGTTGGCTACGATCAGGACGCCGCAGCGCAGCGGCACCTGCCGGGCGATCAGGTAGCGGGCTGCCAGCAGCAGATTGACCAGGTTGGCGGTGTCGTCCCCGATGCCGGGAGCGTACAGCCGGCCATCTTCTTCCCGCACCGGGAGGAGATCCAGATCCGGAAAAACAACGTCGGTATGGGCCGCAAAGACCACCAGGTCCTCGCATTCCGCCGGCCCCAAGCGGCAGATGACATTTTTGGCAGCGTCGATGGTCACATCCTGCGCACCCTGCTTCTGCAGCCAGTCCCGGCAGAAGGCAGCCCGCAGATCCTCCTGACGGCTGGGCGCCGGCAGCCGGCCCAGCGTGCGCAGCAGTTCGGCCTGTTCGTCCCGGCAGCGCGCGGCATAGTCCAGAGCACGTGCTTTGATCGATTCGTTCATGGTATCTGTTCCTTTCTGCACAGCAGAGCATCCGCGGACGGTTCTTCCGCCCACGGATGCTCTTTTTATGATACAGCTTTCAGCCTGGTCAGGCAAGGTCCTCGCCGTTTGTGCGGATGCACTTCTGGTACCAGTAGAAGGAATCTTTCCGGCTGCGGGTCAGTGTGCCGTGGCCGGCGTCGTCTAAATCCACATAGATCACGCCATAGCGCTTGCTCATTTCCATCGAACCGCAGGACACCAGGTCGATAAAGCCCCACATGGTGTAGCCGATCAGATCCACGCCGTCTTTGATGGCTTCTTTCATCTGCTGGATGTGGGCCTTGAGGTAATCGATGCGGTAGGGGTCATGGATGGAACCATCGGCCTCGACCCTGTCCACTGCGCCCAGGCCGTTTTCGGCAATGAAAACCGGCAGCTGGTAGCGGTCGTATACCTGGTTCAGGGTGATACGCAGTCCAACGGGGTCCTTCTGCCAGCCCCATTCGCTGGTCTCAAGGTAGGGGTTCTTGTTGGCCATGATGAGATTGCCGCTGGTCTTTTCCCAGCCCTGCTCGGTGGTGGATACCTGGGAGAAGTAGTACGAGAAGGAGACAAAGTCGATGGTGTTCTCCCGCAGAATGGCCTCATCCCCCGGCTCCATGTGGATATGGATGCCTTCCGTCTCAAAGTAGCGCTCCATATAGGCAGGGTAATGTCCGCGGGCCATGACATCCAGGTAGAACCAGTTGGAATACTGATCGTCCAGGATCATCTGCATCACATCGTCGGGTTTGCAGGTGGCAGGATAGGTGGTGAAGCGGGCGATCATGCCGCCGATCTGGCTGCCGGGCAGAATCTCGTGGCCGGCCTTGACGGTGAGGGCGTTGGCAATGAACTGATTGTGCAGGCACTGGAAGATGGCGCTGTGCTCACTGTCCACCGGCAGCAGGTGCACGCCGCAGCGGCGCACCGCGTCGGTGACCAGGTGGCCGCCGGTGACCAGGCTTTCCTTATTGGCTAACGCCAGATCATGGCCGGTTTCGATGGCAGCCAGCGAAGCATCCAGACCCGCAATGCCTACCACTGCATTGAGCACCACATCCGGCCCTTCCATGGCAGCCAGTTCCCGCAGGCCATCCGGGCCCTGCAGCAGCGTGGGCGCGTCGGGTTGACCGGCCAGCTCCCCTTCCATTTTGCGGAAGGCGTCCGGGTCCACAACCGCAACATAGCGAGGATGAAACTCCCGAATCTGTTCCAGCAGTTTATCCACGCTGGAATGTGCCGCCAAGCCGAACACCGAATATCCCTGCATGCGGCATACATCAAGGCTCTGTGTACCGATGGAACCGGTAGAGCCCAGTAACGTGATGGTCTTATTCATACTTTTTCATCCTTTGTTTACAGCAGATAGAAGGAGTAACGCACAGCAATCGCCACAAACGGCGCAATAAACATCACACTGTCAAAGCGATCCAGAATACCGCCGTGGCCCGGGAAGATGGTACCATAGTCCTTGATCCCCACCTGACGTTTGACAGCGGAGGCAAACAGGTCGCCCAGGATGCCCAGAATCGAAGCAATGGCGCCCATAAACATCAACACCAGATAGTGCTGGGGCCGCATGGTAATGCTGATTACCTCATACCCGGAGGAAAGCACCGTATAAGCTGCCGTCAACAGCACACCGGCCAGAATGCTGCCCAGCACACCGCCGACAGCACCTTCCACCGTTTTGTGGGGGCTGACAATGGGGGCCAGCTTATGCCGCCCGAAGGCACGGCCGGCAAAGTAGGCGGCGGTATCTCCGCCCCAGGCGAAGCAGAGAATCAGCAGGATGAAGTAAACAGCATCATACTGATATACTTCAAAAGGCAGCATACGCTTCAGGTGAATGAGGGAATAAAAACAGAAGATGATGACCCCCGAAAAATACACGTACCCCGTCAGCTTGCCATATTCCAACGATTGCACGCGGGAAATCTGACAAATGTTGAGGAACAGCACCAGCAAAAAGCTGACGGGAAGCACCAGCCCGCGCGCCGCCTGGGTGGTGGTAAGCATGATCAGCAAAGTGTAAGGCACTGCCACAGCATACAGATACCATTGCTTTTTGCCGAAACCCATGGCGGAAAAAACTTCGTGGATGGCGATCAGGCATACGGCACTGAGCACCAGATCAAACAGGACGGTGTTGAAAAATGCCAGCACAACAGCCAACAGAGCCAGGCCGACTACGGCGGTAATAACGCGGGTCTTCATACGGTGTTCCCTTTCACGGATCGAGATAGAATAGTACAATTCTTATAACAGCCTATGCGGGCCTGCCCAACGGCATGCCCGCACAGACGATAAGGAAGGAGCCGCCCGACTCAGACTTCCATGATTTCTTTGTTCTTGGCCGCACAAGTCTCGTCGATCATCTTGACGTACTTGTCGGTCAGCTTCTGGGTTTCTTCCTCCAGCTTCTTCTGATCATCTTCGGTCAGTTCGCCGGCCTTCCTCATGTCCTTGAACTTGTCCTGGCGTCGCGGCGGACGTTGCGCACGGCCACCTTGGCTTCTTCGCCCTGCTTCTGCACATCTTTGGTCAGCTGCTTGCGGCGTTCTTCGGTGGGAGCCGGGAAAATCAGGCGGATGGTATGACCGTCGTCAATGGGATTGATGCCGATATCGCTGGTCTGAATGGCCTTGGAGATGGGCTTGAGCATCTGACGGTCCCAGGGAGAGATGGTCAGGATGCGGGCTTCGGCAACGGCAACGGCCGCAATCTGGTTGATGGGCGTGGGCGTGCCGTAATAGTCCACGGTGATCTTGTCGAGGATCTGGGGGTTGGCGCGGCCGGCGCGCAGGGTGGAGAGGTCCTTTTCGATGATCTCAATGGTCTTGTCCAT
>OERA01000168.1_pt1 | contig 10097 bp, 9 predicted proteins | sample 1539901 | NCBI WGS metagenome assembly OERA01 (sample SAMEA3891873, study PRJEB23780) | metagenome | biome: terrestrial biome; feature: animal house; material: Caecal content | place: Italy | collected 2015-05-05
ATGCTCTCCCCTTCTTTTTGCAGTGCTTTCGCAATTTGTTTGTCGCTCGCATTTTTATCGGCAATCGCTACTTCGGGAAGTTCTATGATACGAAAATTGCAGAAACTGCTCAGCCTCTTCTGATATTCTGCTACGCCGGCAGCAAAGTAGCTGGCATTGAGCTTACCCACACAGATCAAATCTATATTCTGCATAACGACCCTGCCTTAAAATTCCAAAAAGGGGCTGATATCGTTGCGTGTCTGGGCCTGAACGATCACATCTTTACCGGGCTGAATTCCGGCAGCAAGCAAAACATTGTAGACCGTAGTCAATGCCAATTCCGGAGAGTTGTTCGTTTGGCTCAAGTGACACAACGCAAACTTTTTGCAGCCCTCCTGAATCAGATCCAGAATCGCTGCTGCACAAGCTTTATTGTCCAAGTGACCGCGGTCACTTGCAATGCGCTTTTTGAGATAATAGGGATAAGGCCCGCCATGCAAACTGAACGCATCATAGTTGGCCTCCAGTGCCACAAGGTCACATCCCATGAGATTGTCCTCTACCACCGGCGTCAGTACACCCAGGTCTGTAGCAATGGCCATCTTGCGCTGATCCGGTGTAACAATGCGGTAACCGCAGCACGGCACATCGTGGCTGGTGGGAAAAGCCGTTACGCGGAAAGAGCCAACATCCAGTGTTTGCCCACCATCCACAGCCACCGCTTCCACAGCAGGAGGTAATGTACCACGGGATGCCAATGTATCCAATGTGTCGGCGCTGCTGAAAACCGGGATCGGATGCTTTTTCAAAAAGGTATCCAATCCCGCTACATGGTCAGAATGTTCATGGGTAATCAAGATGCCGGCACAGTCACTGATGGCCAGATCCAGCTTACGTAATGCCGTCATGGTGGTACGGCAACTTTTACCCATATCGACAAGCAGGTATTCCCGGTCGTGCAGAATCAATCCGCAATTGCCGGAAGATCCCGAATACAGGGTAGTAAACAATGCCATAAAATTTTCCTCTTTGTTCTGAAAATCCCATAAAAAGTGGGCCGCTGTTGGGCGGCCCACTGCCTATTGTTTCAAATTGCGCGGGTAATTGCGTTTGCGGGAATCTCCACACGACGGATATCGGCACCCAACAACTGCAGTTTCTCGACAATATTTTCGTAACCACGTTCAATGTGAATGGTCTCGTCAATCTCACTCACACCATTGGCAGCCAATGCAGCCATAACCATAGCGGCGCCTGCCCGAAGATCCGTTGCGCGCAGCGGAGCGGGGCGCAATTCCTTGACGCCTTCAATCACCGCAACCTGGCCATCCACCTGAATATTCGCACCCATGTGGATAAGCTCATCGACATACCGGAAGCGATTCTCCCAGATTCCTTCCGTTACAATGGAAGTGCCATCCGCCAAGGACAGCAACGCCGTCATCAAAGGCTGCATATCCGTCGGGAAGCCGGGATGCGGCATGGTTTTGACTTTCAGGGGCTTCAATGTACCGGTGCGGGTAATTCGCAGGGCATCATCATATTCCTGAATCATGCAACCCGCAGCCCGCAGTTTTGCGGTAATCGGCTCCAGATGTTTGGGAATAATGTTATGCAGTGTCACATCGCCCTTGGTGATGGCAGCCGCCACCATGTAGCTTCCGGCCTCGATCTGATCGGGAATGATGGCGTAGTTGCAGCCATGCAGCTTTTTAACGCCATGAATCTTGATCACATCCGTGCCTGCGCCATGAACGTCAGCACCCATCATATTCAGGAAATTGGCCAGGTCCACAATATGCGGTTCACGGGCCACGTTTTCCAGGACGGTCGTTCCTTCTGCCAACACAGCGGCCAGCATAGCGTTCATTGTTGCGCCTACAGAAACCGTGTCAAAAAACACATGCGCGCCAACCAACTTGTCAGCTTTAACATGGATCTGACCGTATTCAACGGAATCGTCTGCGCCAAACGCCGTAAAGGCCTTCAAATGCTGGTCAATGGGACGGGGGCCCAAATTGCACCCGCCCGGCATAGCTACCTGACCGGAGCCAAACCGTCCCAACAATGCTCCCAGGAAATAATAGCTGGCGCGCATCTGACGGGACAATTCGTTGGATACTTCGGTGCAGTCGATATGCGTTGTATCGATTTCGTAAGTGCTGCGGCTGACCATGCGGATTCTGGCGCCCAGTTCGCTAAGAATCTGGAGCGAAGCCATCACATCGCTGATGCAGGGCAGGTTTTCAATCAAACATTTATCAGCAGCTAAAATCGTGGCAGGCAAAATGGCCACAGCGGCATTTTTGGCACCGCCGATGTTCACATCGCCATGCAGCGGGGTTCCCCCGCGGATCACAAATTTTTCCAAATGTAGCTCTCCTTTGCGCAGTGTCTTGTGTAAGATCCCTCACCTAACGCAATTCACCTTTGCGCACTTTGCTTAATTATACACCATTCCACTCTATTTGAAAAGTGCTGTATCGTATAATTGCAAAAACTTTGTGAAAAAGCACCAGAGTTTAACGGTATATAGCCACTTTTTTAAGCGGGCTTACATGTTGGGGAACAAAGTCTGGGCACTGAACAGGGCACCGTTATAGAACATTTCAAAATGACAATGGTTACCTGTGGAGTTACCGGTAGAACCAACCTCGCCAATTTTGTCGCCCTGCGAAACAGCCTGACCCTGGGTCACGGAAATCGCCGACATATGTGCATACAGTGTCTTGTAGCCGTTGCCATGGTCGATTTCCACGTAATTGCCATAGGAGTAATGCCATCCTGCGGCAATGACTGTGCCAGAGTCCGAAGCAATAATTGTAGTACCGTAAGCGGCACAGATATCGGCACCGCGGTGGCCGCTGCTCATCCAGCGGCTTACGTAGGTATAGTTGGGAACCGGCCAGATAAAGCTGCCAGAACCAATCTGTGCCACCATACCGCTCTTGAGACGGGTACCGGTCACCGTGATCTCCGGCACAGCCTGCTTGGTCACATTGTAAGAAATTGCCTGACGGTCAGTAACAACACCATCGATCATGGTGATCTCATAGGTGACGTCTTCAGAACCGTCTTCGCCTTCCTGCAACGTAACCACCTTGCCGAAATCGTATTCCGAAGATTCCGAATTCTGCGTGTCAAAGGGAATGGCTACCGTTTCGGTTTCCTGACGAACCACCTTGACTTTCAGGAGTTCGGCCGATGCAGCACCGGTAATGATTTCCGTTCCGGCTTCCACTTCCTGGTCAAGCGTCAACAATTCCGGATTCATCTGCGCAAGAGAATCAAAGCTGACACCTGTGGTATCTATGATGCTTTGGACGGTATCCCCTTCCACAGCCGTGTATGTCTTGATGCCAGCTCCCTGATTCAGTTCATTGATAATGTCACTGTAGGAGCTGATGGACTCATTCAGATAAACGCCATCCAGCAGACGAATCTCGTGCGCAAAAGCCGTGTAGACAGATGGATCGTCTGTATCCTCGTAAGGTTCCTTAACGCTTTCCAGATAGGTGCGCAGATGGTCGCCTTCAGTGGTAACAAAACGCAGTTCGCCGTCAATATACACAGCGGTTGCGTCCACGATTTCATCGCTGGCCGTGCGCAGAATGGCGTTGGCAATTTCGCTTTCCGTCATGGTTTGCCCCGAAACAGCCAGGGTATATGTAGGTGAAACATCCCATTGTGTATCCGGAACGCTGGCGCCGCTCTCGATCAACATACTCTTGGCTGTGTTGATACGGGACTGCACATCATCACGCGCATTCTCAAACACCTGTTCGTTGTCCACGTAACCGACGCTTTCTCCGTTCACCTGAACGTTCAACACAAAGTGAAGACCCAAACCGTTACGAACAATAATTACCAACGCAGCGGCTGCGATTACGGGCAAAATGTAAGTGATGGCATTCCATACAATCGGGTAATATTTTTTGACACCCCGGCGGAAATACTGCAGTTTGGCTGCACGAATCTGCCCGGCGTCTTCTTCTTCCATTTCCTGCGACAGCTGTTGGATATGCCGGATGCCGGATGCCATGCGGGTGAAAGGGCTGGTCAGATCTTCCACCAGGGTGAGAATGCCCAGCACAAAAGGCCGCACAATCATCAGCAACAAATTGCCCACGGTTGCGGCAATGGCGTTCACAACGACACGCAACTTGCGCCACGCGCATACCCCTGCATATTCGACCCAGAAGCCGATCATATACAGCAGGTCGCCAATTACATAACTATACGGGATTTTACTAAAAATACCGGTCATGCGGCGCCGCCGCGTAGCACGTTTTTTCTTACGGTGCCACGCGCGTACAGTACGTTTGCACCGCCAGTCATCCAGGCGCTGCGACAAGGTATTCTTTTTTTTCTTTTGCGGTTGTTTATCAGTCTGGGTAGAATTCAAGGTACGGGGGCTCCTTTCCGCGCAACAACGTGGCAAAGACGAGGCAGCCTTCCTAGCGGGAAAACTTTACAGATCATTCAAATTCCAACCATCGAGCAGTCGTTCCGACTGCGCAAACGCCTGCATATCTGCAGGGAGAGGGCAGCTGACACGGATACTTTTGCCTGTAAGCGGATGGCAAAAGTTCAGAACACCACAATGCAAAGCGTGACGAGCGATCACGTCATCCGAACCACCGTACAAAGTATCCCCAGCCAAGGGATGGCCGATATAGGCCATATGTACCCGGATCTGATGCGTGCGCCCTGTACGGGGTGTACAGGCCAGCAAGCTGTGCCCCGGGCCTGCCGCAAGCACAGTATACTCCGTCAAACTATATTTGCCCTGCGGCGTGACGCAGCGTCCGATGATGGAATCTCCTCGTCTGCCGATTGGGGCTTCAACCTGCCCCGGGCCCAACGGCAGGGACCCTTGCACAATCGCCAGATAGCATTTCTGTGCCGTTTCCGAAAGCAACGGTGCCGCAAATGCATTCTGCGCACAAAGTACAAGGCCGCTGGTGTTTTTGTCGATTCTGTTTACTGGTCGGAAAACTCCGGTCTTCCCCTCACTTTGCAGATGATATATCCATCCGTTTGCCAGGGTATGATCCGGATAATTAAGGGTAGGGTGAACAGCCAACCCGGCAGGCTTGTCCAGCACCACCGCAAACGCGTCCTCGTATGCGATGGACACTGGAACAGGCTGCGGAACCACACTGGTAGGCGGTTCGGGAGGCAGTGCAAAGGTAATACGCTGACCACTGTGCACCGGCTGATCTGTGTGGATAGGGACATCGTCGGCATAGAAGCCTTCCCCCACATGTTTGACCGATTTGATCAGCCCGGCCGTAACGCCGCGGGTACGTAAAAAAAGCCCCAGGCGTTGACCTTCGGCTTCAGGCGGCACGATATAGCACAATTCCATCGTTTCGTGCGCCCTCCTCCTACACCCATATGTGGACATTATAACACAAAGCCCACCATGATGCAAACCCAATGTTTGGTACAATAACTGTAAAAAAGCGGCACACCCACGTCATCAAATGGCGCAGATGTGCCGGAAATTTCTAGAAAAACGACTGGACCGTAAGCCGGGTTCTGTATCAAACGACGATCTATCTTGGCCTTGCGTCGCCGCAAGGCTCACGCCATCACCGGGACGCGCGAGGCTCCGCATAATGTCCCATACGGATGTTGCTTCAAGCAGGGTTTACATAGCCGCAAAGTCGCCAGTGCGCTGGTGAGCTCTTACCTCGCCTTTCCATCCTTACCGCGCAAGCGCGGCGGTTTCTTTCTGTTGCACTTTCCCTGGGGTCGCCCCCGGCTGCCGTTAGCAGTTGCCATGCCTCTGTGAAGCCCGGACTTTCCTCAGGCAGTTCTTGCGAACTGTCCCGCCGCCGTATGTTCCACTCGTTTTCGGTTCAGTATACCACAAATTCAGGTCGTTGGCAAGTCTTATAGAAGCAGCTGCAGGATCAGCAAAGTGATCACCCCGGGCACGCCCAAAACTACCGCCGTAAAAGAAGTGAACGGAGTGAGCGGCAACGAAACACCCGTGACGGGGTCCAGCAGCGCCAGAAGCGCCAATGCCCCCAAACCGCAAACCGCACCGGCCAGCAGCCCGCGTAGAGGGTGATGCTGATGCGCCGCGCAGCGCCCCACCACCAAAAGGCAAACAGCTGCTCCTCCCGTGATCCACCAGTTCATCATGGATCTTCGCCTCCTGAACGAAGCATCTGCAGCAGAGCGCGGCAACGGCACATTAAGGCCGCGTGCTGGTACGTCAACTGCTCGATATAAAACGGGTCCTGTGCCTCCTCAAAGGCCACCTCGTTGGCGTGCAGTTCCTGCATGGCCTTTTTCAGATCTTCCTGCATGGCGCAGCGCTGTTTTTCCCGGCGGGTCATTCGCTTAAACACAGGCTTCTCCCCCATTTTACAGCAAAATACAGATCAGACCGTCGCAGCCTTCATTGATAATGCGCTCCAATGTCAGTTGCAGACGGTTTCTGGCTTCCTGCGGCATATGCAACAGTTTGGCCTGGACTCCCTCACTCACCAGCTCATTAAGACTTTTACCGAAAATATTTGTGCTCCACAGCTTACCGGGGTCAGTTTCAAAATCGGCCAGCAGGCTTTTGATCAGTTCTTCTCCCTGTTGCTCACTGCCCACAGTGGGCGACAATTCGGTGTGAATATTGGCCCGCATGATATGCAGGCTGGGAGCACTGGCGGACAACCGTACCCCATACTGGCCACCCTGACGGACGATTTCGGGTTCTTCCAGTGTCAACTCGTCAATGCCCGGCATAACAATCCCGTATCCCGTAGCTTCCACCTGATCCAGCGCAGACTTGATCTTGTCATATGCCCGTTTTGCCCGAGCCAAATTGACCACGCAAGGCAGAAGGCTTGCTTCGTCCACAATATCCAATCCGGTTTGTTCCCCAAGAATTTTATAGAAGATATCCGGTGCAATGTTTGCCGTAACACGCACCGTGCCGGTGGCCAGGTCCATTCCCGTGAGGGAGGTCGACGTGATATATTCACAATCCAGTTGAGGACGTTTTCCCGCCACATCTGCCATCTTGCGGATGCCACCCGCATAATCAAGCATCGCACTATACACAGCGTTCTGAAGCCAATGTCCGGGTTCCAGCATGGTCACCCAGCTGGGCATATAGACCGCGATTTCCTGAACCGGGAATTCGTACAACAGGGTTTGCAACAGTCGATCCAATGTTTCTGCGGTCATAGCAACGCAATTGATCGGGAACACTGCGTGATTATAACGATCGGCCATTTGCGCAGCTAACTGTTGGGCTGCGTCCGACTCCGGTTCAGCACAGTTGAGTAAAATAATATAGGGTTTGCCGATCGCGTCCAGTTCCTCCACAATCCGCTGTTCCGCCTCGCAATAGTTTTCTCTGGGAAGATCAGCCACGGAACCATCGGTTGTGACTACAACTCCCACGGTAGCGTGTTCACGGATGACCCGCCGTGTTCCCGTTTCGGCCGCAAGGTCAAAGGGAACTTCATGGTCAAACCAGGGGCTCTTGACCAGCCGGGGGGCATCGTTTTCCTCGTGCCCAAGCGCCCCCTTGACCATGTACCCTACACAATCAATCAAACGGGCACGGAAGCTGCCGCCTCCGGAAAGTTCAATGTTGACAGCCTTTTCCGGAATGAATTTCGGCTCAGTCGTGCGCGCCTTGCCTCATTCTGAATGTGCGGCAAAAGCATCAGTTCCGAAAAACGCTTGATAAAAGTACTTTTTCCACTGCGGACAGGACCCACTACACCAAGATAGATATCACCGCCTGTACGCTGTGCAATACTTTGATAGATTTGTTCCTGGTTCACGGGTACTCCTCCTTTACAGCGCTGCCGGAATCAGCAGACATGCAGTTTCCGTTGTGAGGTCCTGGGGCGCTTTTCCGTCACATTCCAAATGGTTGGCTGCAACAAGATCTTTGGCGCGGGCATGATAGCGCTTGGCAATGTCAAAGACCCGTTCCCCTTCCCGTGCATAGTACAGATACAAAACCGGACCGTCGTTGCCATCGGCATATTCTTCTCCCAGTTCCACCTCACAAAGAGCTTCCGCAGCGGAAGCTTGCATCAGGGCACCGATCGTTTGAATTTCCAGTTCGACGCGCAGCTGGGCATTGTTTTTGCTGTTGGTAATGCGGTTGACGGAAGCATTCATACTCACGCAAGCATCACCCGGAACGCCGTTCCAGCTTCCTTCCGGCTGCCAAACAAAGGGTTTATCATAGCAGGTCAGCTCACCACGAGCATCTGCGCAAAGAACATGGGCCGTCCCTTTGCCGGACAACCGAATCTGGGGTACACCTTCTTTGGTCTCTATGGGAACTGGAACAGCCGCTCCCAGTGTGACAAAGCAGCCCTTTACGGTCACATCCGAATCTGGCAAATCATCTTCCAGAACAACAGAAATTGTTTCTGCCAGATCTGCTGTTTTGTGCAGCAGTTTACAGGCTGTTTGTACAGTCTGGGTCTGGCAAATCGTGGAGTATGCGTCGGCAACGACCGTCCGTGTTGCAGTATGCCAGACTTCCAGATGCAGTTTCCATACCACAGCAAGGTTGGCTTCCCCGGTGCCATCAGAATCTGTGAGTGTGCAAGCAGTCACCTTGCCCCATGCAACGCAGGAATCTTCCTCCGAGGCGCCGGGAATTTCTACCGTCTGCTGAACGGGAATCTCTTTTTGCCGTACCGTGAGTTCTTCCGAATCGGCAGGCTGATAACAAACCTGCATCTGCAAAGTTCCCTGTACACTGACCTGACCGGTTTGCAATGTCACATTCCCCAGTGCGAAAGTTCCCCCAATATCCAGGATCGCATCACCGGCATCCGGCAGCAGGATGGTTGTCTCTGCGGTAATGGTCTTTTCCTCCGCTGCTACGCGCTGCAATCCGCTGAGTTCCCGTTTGCGCTGTTCAACGCCGCAGTCTGCCAACGATGTGAGCAACTCACATTCTTTGATTGCCGATACCGCACCGCATAGAATGTACGCACCGCGCAAATCAATACGATGCTCACTGACCGCACGGCAGTTACAGTATTCCGGCTCCCCCCACATCTGTGCCGGTCCTTCCGCATATGCACCGGCAGGAAGCTCGACCGTTTTTTCAAAGGCAAATTTTTGTTCTGTTCGGTAAAGCCGGCAGCCCGGTTCATCGCTTTGATAATATACCGTACAGCGCAGGTACCCTTCGGTGTGCCAGCGGCCGCCGCTTACGCGGTTTTGAAGAACCACCGGTTCCATCATGCATTTGACAATCTTAAATACAGCCGGAAGATAATCCGGAATCAGGATTTCGGTCTCCACCGGCAGCTCCAGCCGGGTTTCCCACCGTCCTCCATACGCAGCTATGGTGTCTTTGAACACCTTAAGTTCCATGTCTGATTGCCCCTTTCCATCTATCGCTTGGTTGGCTGTCTGGTGCATGTATATGCGGCAGGACAAAAAAATAATCCCTGCCTTATGGCAGGGATCTTCGTAAAAGATTTCAGACTTTAAATGCTGCACGAAGCAGCCAGCGCAGCGCGCGCGGGCAGCGGACCACAACCACATGCATGGCATACACCTCACTTTCATTTCGTGATGTATGCCATACTATGCAGTCCACCCATAGATGTGTTACCCGTCGGCCCGCGTCAGAATCACCAGTCCATGACCGGAAGCGCATTGCAGACGGGCAACCGGTTCGGTAAATTCATTGCTGGTTCCCAGAGGGTAATCCAACTCAGACAAAGTGGCATCCTGCAAGGGATAATACACTCCTTGCAGCGTCACACCGGTCATAGGCGCCCCCAGTGCATAAACCGAAAGATACATCCAGTCTATGCGCGGCAGCATCAGCGGATGCTCCGGCAGAAGATAATGCATTTCGCTTTTAGCGTCTGCCAAAATCACATGCACACCGTGCAGTGCCAGGTAAAGCCCTGTGGAAATATTGGCAAACATATGCTCAACCCGTGCACCACCCAAGGCTCCGAGCATGACCACTTCCTCATATCCATGTTCAACCAGCCAGCGGGCGGCAAACTGGGTATCGGTATCATCCTTGACATGAGGCAGCACAATGGTTTGCCGGTCTGTTTTGGGTTGGGGAGCCGAATCAAAATCGCCCACTATAAGAT
>OERA01000169.1_pt1 | contig 10085 bp, 8 predicted proteins | sample 1539901 | NCBI WGS metagenome assembly OERA01 (sample SAMEA3891873, study PRJEB23780) | metagenome | biome: terrestrial biome; feature: animal house; material: Caecal content | place: Italy | collected 2015-05-05
ATCCCACGATGACCCTGCTGGAATCCGCCCCTGTCCTGGCGATCACGGCCCTCTGGGCGCTTACTTCATAAAGAACATTCTCCAGACTGCATCCGGTGAGATCGATCACCGTGCCGCTGTCTCCCAGCCCTTCCTGAAGCGCTGCCTTATCAAGAGATCCGCTTCGTATGATTTCCGGGACATCCCCGGTATTCAGAATAAGCTTTGTACGCATATTTCCCCGTTCCCAGACATACTGCTGGGCTCTGTTCAGCACAGTTCCCGTCTGCTCGTCCGCTCTCAGGACTGCCTGCGCAGGATCGGACCAGGTGCTGTCCAGTCCTCCAAGTCCGTATACATAATAGACCTCTCCTGCCGGGGGCTCTGTCTCCAGCTGCACCACATGAGCCGGCGCGCTGCGCATCTTTGCCCGCAGGACAAGGGGTTCCTCTGTCTCCGGCCTTTCCTCCAGGGCAAGGCGCACCAGTGTTCCCCGGCGGTCGGTGCTTGTCAGTTCCACTTCCACCAGTTCGGCAGAAGTATCGTTATTATTCATGATATTGTCTCTGCCGCCGGAAGTATATCCGTTATCTCCCTTGACAGCCAGTTCGAATTCCATGAGAGTCCTTCCCACTGTCACGTTAATGATATACTGTCCTTCCCGGCTGTATTCTTTTTTCAGATTTCCGTCGAAGTCCTCAATGCGCAGAGAGGTAAGCCCCTCCGTCACCCGGCCGGTGGAATCCGTAAGAATGTCTCTGCTGTAAAGGATCCCGTAAACCAGATCCTCGTTCATAAAGCCCAGGGGACGGAGTTCCTGTCCCTCCTGGGGGGCGATCATCCTTGTCTGCAGAGAATCAAAATCGATCACCCGGATCTGTCCGGCTTCCTCACCCTCTGTGATACGCCATGCGCTGTGGGCGTTTGTCTCCGATACCACGAATTCATCTGCGCTGATATTTTTTTCCAGAACCTCATAGGTACTTTCCGCGATATTGATCTGGAAAAGCTCCCCTGACATCAGGAGAAACAGCTGTCCGTCCCCGTTCACATAAGAAAGGGTTCCCAGATCCGCCTTCAGAAATTCGCCGGATTCCGTACTTGGGATAAATACGTTCTCCTCGATCATGTTCTGGTCACTGTTGTAATGATAGATCCCCACTCCGCAGACGCCTTCATGAGTTCCGCGGCTCATGTACCCGTATACCATGAAATCCATATTGCCGTCTTCTTCTACCCTGAGGATCTTAATGCCGTGTTCTGTGGAGGAATCTCTGGAATCCCGGCTGTCGTCCCTGCGGAAACTGAACACCTTCACAAATTTGCCGGTCTCCGGCGCGTAGGTCCACAGTTCTCCCGCCTGGACGAAGGCCACAACGCCGCCCTCTTCATCTGTCATCCAGGCCACATTCCTGTCCCGGACTCCCAGAAGCAGACCGGTATCGCCGATCACCGGCAGATTGGGATTAAAGATCTGTTCCGTGGTTCGTTCAAAATCCAGAAGCATGATCCTGGATTCCGTATAGCGCATCCTGTAGAGATCCGTCACATTATAAAATTCCACCCCGCCGTTCTCATTCACGGCGGAAATCTCATATTCCAGGGAAACACTGGCCGTCGTCTCATTGATCTCCTTAATGACCGGGACGCCGGCTCTGGACATCTGCGGGCTTAAATTGCCCCAGCTGATATCCGACAGAGGAGACGTGATGGAAATATCCGCGAAATTCCTGGCGCCCGACGCCTGGGGTTCCAGATAGGTGGCCAGGCTGTCCGCCGAGGTCTTGTTCATGCACTTCTGCGCAAAATCCGAGGCAAATTTTACATATTCCTCTGTATTTGTAGAAGACCGTGAGACTACTCTTGTATAGTAATAGGCGTCTCCGCCGTCTGTCTCCAGCGTCAGCTGCATGGAATATTCCTGATTCATCAGAAGCCCTGAGGAAATTTCCACCGATGCTCTCAGATAGTCCTCCCCTTCTTCCAGATTCCGGATCTTACGGTTTTCCATTACCTTGGTCCCGTCAGAACTCCGGATCTCCCAGGCCAGGCTCTCCACCTCGGCCTCATGGGGATCGATGACCAGAGTCAGTGTTTTCGATGTATCCAGAGGCGTTACGCACTCCCTCACAAAATCAGCCTGCATGGGCTGCGTGTACCCGTGCATCAGATTGGAGAGCGTGCCCCCGAAATCCACCATGACCTCCGGCAGAGTAGGATTATTCATATCGGAACGGTCATCTGTGGATTCGCTGTTCAGAAGGAATGCCGTTCCGGCTGTGCCGAGAATAAATACGGCCAGCAGCACGGCAAATCTTCTCAGAAATTTTTTCATTGTGTCTTATACTCCCTTCGCACCCGGAAGCCCCTGGGGATAAAGGAGCCTCTCCAGTGTCAGTTCCCCGCGGATGGCCTCTGTCATCCTGCCCAGCGGCTCCGCGGACTGTTTCTTTCCTGTCTTCACTGCGCGGATCAGAAGATTCTTCGGCGTATGTTCCGAATCGATAAATTCCAGGATCTGCACAGAGTATCCCGCGGATTCCAGAAGATTCGCCCGGATGCCGTCGGTGATAAGCGCCGACATCCTTTCCTTCAGGATCCCGTACTTCAGCACGGGGGCAAGAAGGTCGTTCCGGATCTTTCCGTTCAGTTCATGCTGGCAGCAGGGTACGGAGAGGATCACTTTTGCATCCCACTGTACCGCTTTGGCCAGGGCGAAATCGGTGGCCGTATCGCACGCGTGGAGCGTCACAACCATATCCGCCTTCTCCAGCCCTTCATATCCCGCAATATCCCCCTGCAAAAACTGCAGATTGTCATAACCGTATTCCTCCGCCAGACGGCTGCATCTGCGGATCACATCCTCCTTCAGATCCAGACCGATGATCTTCACCTGATACCCCTTAAGTTCCCGGAAAAAATAATACATGGCAAAGGTCAGATAGGATTTGCCGCATCCGAAATCCACAATGGTGATCTCCCTGTCCTTTGGGAGTTTCGGGAGAACGTCCTGGATGAATTCAAGGAAACGGTTGATCTGCCGGTATTTGTCATAGGCCGCTTCCCGGACACGGCCTTCTCTTGTCATCACGCCCAGATCCACAAGGAAAGGCACCGGCTTTCCCTGAGGAAGGATATACTGCTTCACCCTGTTATGGGAAAGGATCTTCGTGTTCTCCTTCACCTCATGCGGTTTTATTTTAACGGTATGTTTCCCCTTTTTGCTCACAAGGACGCCGCCGTCGGCCTGCCGTCCCTGCACCTGGAGCTGTGAATAGGTTCCGTCCAGGCTTTCCTTCAGAAAACCCACCAGCTCCTCTCTCCTGTAATTCCGGTGGAGCATCTTCGCGCCCTCCGGCACAGACGCCTGATAGAGGATCTCCCCCTTCACTTCCACAGGGCGTATCCTCACCCTGGACGGCGCGTCCTTCCTGCGGCAGCCGCTTAAAACCGCCAGGATCATATTTTCATTGATCAGTTCGTCAAAAAACTCGTCTGTTGTCGTCATTGATTCAATATCCTCTGCATCTTTTCCGTCTGCACCTTCTCCGGTAAATCCCGTGATAAAAAAGAATCTCCGCCAGTTCTCCCGGAAAACCGGAAGAAACAGACTGCGCGGAAAGCTCCTCATCGATCTTCTTTCCTATGCTGTCGCTCATGAGCTTCAGCATCCGTCTGTCCGGATATTCGTCATAGATCCTGCTGCCCTCATAGTCGAAAACATTCAGTTCCTCTTCCACCATATCCCGGATCCTTCCGGCAGTATCCGGATACCAGGATCTCAGCAGATCGGATTCTTTTTCCTGCAGGATCTCCTCCTCAAAGGCGGCGGGATCACCGTACGCCCGGTAAAAAGGCACAAAATCATTCTCAAACATAGGCTGTCTCCCCAGGTCCTCTCCTGAAATCTGTTTTAGAATATGCAGGATGCGGGCGCAGGTGCATGGCTCAGCCCTGGATTTTTTTGAGAATTTCTCTTGTGAGTTTTACGCTGTGCTCTATGGCGAGCTGTTCAAAAGCCGGATAGTCCACATGGGCGCTTCCGTCCGCCTTGTCGGAAATGGCGCGGATCACAAGGAAGGGCACATGGTTCAGATAAGCCGCCTGGGCGATGGCTGCGCCTTCCATCTCAACCGCGTAGGCGCCGAATTCCTTCACGATAAAGTCCTTCACGCCCTGGTCCGCCACAAACTGGTCCCCGGAGGCGATCCTTCCCTCGAACACCTGAATATCCGGGTTCACCTCCCGGCAGGCCTGTACGGCCACTTTGCGAAGGACCTCGTCTCCCCGGAAAGAGAATACGTCCATCTGGGGAATCTGTCCCACGGGATAACCGAAGGCAACCGCGTTCATATCATGGTGGATCAGGTCCGTGGATACCACAATATCCCCGATATTGATCTCATTGTTCAGGCTTCCCGCGATTCCCGTATTCAGAATCACCTCCGCCTGAAACTCGTCCACAAGGATCTGGGCGCATACCGCCGCGTTCACCTTGCCGATGCCGGAGCGGACCACCACCGCTCTCCTGCCCTCCAGGATTCCCTCATAAAAATCCATGGACGCTCTGCTGGTTACTTTCACATCCTGCATATATTCTTTCAATCCGGCAACTTCATCATCCATTGCCCCGATAATTCCGATACATCTCATAATAATCTGTCTCCTGATATTTTTTACTGCGATACCTGCGGATTCTGCCTCCGGCACGGTATCGTTGTCTCCATTATAGCAAAAGTTCAGTTTATATGGAAACTTTTTTTCATTTCTGCTATAATTAATAATTACAGGAACCGGAATGCCGTTCCGGCGGTCCGCGGTCCTTATGGGTATTTTACAGATCAAAGGAGGAAATTATATGACATACAAGACAAACGGCGTCTGTGCAAAATCCATTGATTTTGAGATTGACGGCGAAAATAAAGTACGCAATGTAACATTTGAAGGAGGGTGCTCCGGCAACACGCAGGGCGTCGCCCGTCTGGTGGAAGGAATGGACGTTCAGGAGGCCATCAGCCGCCTGGAGGGAATCCGCTGCGGATGGAAACCCACTTCCTGCCCCGACCAGCTTGCCCGCGCCCTTAAAGGAGCGCTTTCCTGATCATTCCCGCCGGTTTTGGCTGTGAATGACAGACCAGTCAGAGTTTCATATGCAGAATACGAAAGGAGGCTTGATTCTATGAGCTGGAAAAACGAGAAATTCTATACCACAGCTTCAGAGATCAAAGATTATCTGAACCTGTCCGATGAGGAGGAGAAACAGATGGAGGTTATTCTGGAACGGTTCCCCATGTCTGTTCCCGAATACTATCTCTCCCTGATCGACAAAAACGACCCTGCGGATCCCATCCGCCGTATGTGTATCCCGTCCCTTACAGAAACTGATCTTTCCGGTGATTTTGACACCAGCGGCGAGGCCGACAACACTGTTCAGGCAGGACTTCAGCACAAGTATACACAGACTGCTCTGGTCCTTTCCACGAACTGCTGCGCCATGTACTGCAGACACTGTTTCCGCAAGAGACTCGTAGGAGTGGACGACACGGAAACCGCCAAACAGTTCGACTCAATGATGCAGTATATTGCAGAGCATAAAGAGCTTAACAACGTGCTGGTATCCGGCGGCGATTCTCTGATGATGCCCAACCACATGATCCGGAAATATCTGGAAACCCTTACCGCAATGGATCATCTGGATCTCATCCGTTTCGGCACCAGGATCCCCGTGGTCTTCCCTGACCGCGTTCTTGAGGATCCCGAACTTCAGGATATCTTCCGGGAGTTTGCCGACAAAAAGCAGATTTACATTGTCACCCAGTTCAACCATCCCAGGGAGATCACTGCCAAAGCGGCCGAGGTGATCCGGATCTTCCGCAAAATGGGATTCGTGGTGAAGAATCAGACCGTCCTTCTCAAAGGGGTCAACGACGATCCCGCCGTACTGGGAGAGCTTCTTCAGAAACTTACCCGCGTGGGTATCGTTCCCTATTATATCTTCCAGTGCCGTCCCGTAAGAGGCGTGAAGAATCAGTTCCAGGTTCCTCTGGAAAAAGGCGTCCGCATTGTGGACGAGGCCAAGAATCTCCAGAGCGGACAGGGCAAATGCATCCGCTACTGTATGTCCACGCCGAGAGGCAAGATCGAGGTTCTCGGCCAGCTTCCCGACGGAAAGATGCTTTTTAAATTCAATCAGGCCAAAAACAGCGACGACGCGGCGAAGATCATGGTTCTTGATCTGGAGCCCGGCCAGTGTTGGCTGTATTAAGAATTCCATATCCGGAAAACAAAAATCCCCGTCCAGCAGGCGGGGATTTTCTGTATTCCGGTATTCTGTTTCCGGTATTTCATTTACGATCCTTTATTTTCGGTCTTTTATTTATCATCCGAAACGTCGTTCCGGTCCCATTTGTCGCACAGGGACTGGATCTCTCTGGCGAATTTCTCCAGATCCTTGTTGGCGCAGCCTTCGTTCTTCCGGATCACCGACATCAGCCTCTGGCCCATCGCAACCAGTTTCTCAAAGGCGCGGGCAGCCTTGCCGGCTTTATGGGAAGCGGCTTTGGAGGTTTTCACACCTTTGGCCTCGCAGATGAAGGAGTCTGCCGCCAGGTCGTATTCCGTTCCGCTGAAAGGCGCCATGGCGTCCAGGCCTTTTTCTTCCCTGAGCCTCCGGGCAAAAATTTCCGTCACTTCATCGTCGCCGTGAGTGACAAAGACCTTCTTCGGTTTTTCTTTAAAAGCCCCGATCCAGTCCAGAAGCCCGTTCACATCCGCGTGTCCGCTGATGCCCTGCATCTGGCAGATCTCCGCCGCCACGTAGACTTCCTCGCCAAAAAGCTTCACCTCTGTGGCTCCTTCGATAAGCGCTCTTCCCAGCGTGCCGATCGCCTGATATCCCACAAAAAGAATGGTGTTGCTGGAATTCCAAAGGTTGTGCTTCAGATGGTGCTTGATACGGCCCGCATCGCACATGCCGCTGGCGGAAATGATAACCTTGCAGTCCTCATCATAGTTGATGGCTTTGGAATCGTCGCTGGTGACGGAAGTGCGAAGACCGGGGAAACTCAACGGGTTGATGCCGTCCATGATCAGGCCCACGGCCTCCTGGTCAAAGCAGTCGTACATATGCTCTTTAAAGATCGTGGTCGCCTCGTTGGCAAGAGGACTGTCCACATAAACCTTGAAATTCTCATGGCCTTTCACTCTGTTCTCGGCCTTGATCTGACGGATGAAATACAGCATCTCCTGAGTACGGCCTACCGCGAAAGACGGAATGATCACGCTTCCGCCCCTGTCAAAGGTTCTCTGGATGATCTCCGCTAGGGTTCCCACGTAATCCGGTCTCTCGCCGTGACTTCTGTCTCCGTAGGTGGATTCCCTGATCACATAGTCCGCCTCATGAAGATAGGTGGGGTCCTTGATCAGGGGCTGGTTGCTGTTGCCGATATCGCCGGAAAATACCAGTTTCCGCTCCTCGTTCCCCTCTGTGATGGTGATCTCTATACTGGCGGATCCCAGAAGATGGCCCGCGTCCACGAAACGGACCGAGATCCCCTCCGCCGGCTTCACTTTCTTCTCATAGGGACAGGGAACAAAGTTGCGCAGCACGCCCATGGCGTCCTCCATGGTATAGGCCGGAACATATTCCGGCTTGCCCTGCCTTCTGGCCTTGCGGTTCCTCCACTCCGCCTCAAACATCTGGATATGGGCGCTGTCACGGAGCATGATATCACAGAGATGGCAGGTGGCTTCCGTGGCGTATATCGGCCCCTGGAATCCTTTGGCATAGATGGCCGGAAGATTGCCGGAATGATCCATGTGGGCGTGTGTGAGAAGAGCGAAATCCAGCTCTCCCGGATTCACGGGAATCTCTTTATTTTCATAATAATCAGGCCCCTGCTGCATACCGCAATCCACCAGGAATTTCTTTCCTGCCGCTTCCAGATAATAACAGCTGCCTGTTACTTCATGTGTTGCTCCGAGAAATGTTAGCTTCATTTGCCGACCCCCTTTGGATGATAATACTTCACTGTCTTTATTATACACGAGCGGCCGTATTTTTAACAGTATTTTGTCCCTCCGGACGGGAATTAATTATGAAAAGCAGAAGAGCGGAAGCTGAACGCCCCGCCCTCCTGTTTTGTCGTTAAATTGCTTTTTTGAGAATTGTTTTCGTGTTCCTTGCTGCGATACAGAATAATTTCTTATTCCGTACCTGTGTACTGCAGCAGAATAAATGTCATTTCAGTATTTCAGAACAGCTGCGTTCCTTCTGCGGAAGGTAAGGTGGTTTACATTCTCAATTTAAAAAATACATCCGCCAAAAGCACGCGCCGTCCGGTATCCATTTGCCTGAAAAACCATCGTTATTTTTCCTGTGTGTCGGTAGAAAAATGTTTGGTTTTTTACTTAATCATAATTCCTTGTGTTAATGTAGTGGTTGATTCCTTGGAACCGTCCTTAGCCGCATGGTAGCCGCGCACACGGTAATATGTACCGCTGGGAACGATGACATTGATTCCACGACTGAGACTGGACACATCATTTGCTTCAAATCTCCAGTATTTGTATGTTCCATAACTGCCATCCACTTTCCGTTCTAGGTAAAGATACAAATAAACCGTATCACATACATGATGACATTGTGTAAGTCCGTATATCGCAATTTCATTACTGGATATTTTCTGTATTTTTACACTTCCTAAGTTGAGATTGTTTCCCTTTGTTCTACTATAACTGGTATCTTCCGCATGATCTTTTGTGGTTTCTTCACTGATCACTTTATCCAAGATACTGGATGCCTGCACTGCTGTGGAACCAATTGTAAAAGATGCCATCAATCCAATTGCTAATCCAATTCCTAAAAGTCGTCTCCATCTACTGATTGCTCTCACTCCTTTCCCTCATGCAAACTGACCTTACAATAGTAATACGATATAAATCTTTTAAAATCATGTTCAATATACCATATTTTCAACTATTTTTTTTATTTCTTCCAGTTCAATTTTTCCAGACAAATGATAAATGACATTATTTCTCTCCCATTGTGCAATGCAACTAGGTTTTTTATCTTGAGCATCTTCAATTTTCTCTATAGAAACATCAATTCCATCACTGAGAGTTTGAATTATTTCTATTGTTTTTCCATGGGTACTATTAATATGACTTGCAGTATTCTCCGTTTGCTTATCAACAAGAAAGAGAAGTCTATATTCATCGTTATATTTATATTCCAATCTGGCTAACGCTGCATCTTCATCTATTTCAGAATATAAAAATTGGAATTTATGAGGGCGATAACAAAACTCCGGCATTTCTATCTCTAGTTTATTTTCAATATCTTGTATTGCTTTATTTTCTTCTATATTTCCACTGTCATTTGTTTCATCATTATATACGATAATCCTCGTATCATCCCCAGCCAGATACCGTATATTATTGATGAAGTACTCCCTATTCGCCTCGCTTGTCATGCTGGCGGCAAACACGCAGGCGCCGCACAGCAGGGCGATACCGGCCACTCTTCCCAGACGGACATGGCCCAGGGATCTTTTCTTTCTCCCGCGGTCATCCGTAGCGGAAACTTTTCTCCCGGGTATTTCCTCCCCGGATATACTGCTTCCTTCCGGCGGATCCTCACGATAGACGCCGCTCTCTTTCAGCCTGGTGACAAGATCTTCATAGGCCCTTTCCGTCTCTTCGGGATCTCCGGGTTCAGCGGCAGACTCCGCCTCATCCCCGAAAAGTTCCCTCTCCGCCTCCTCTGCCCTGCGGATATATTCCTCCCAGTTTCCGGCTGTTCCGGAGGTGTTTCCGGCAGAATCCGGGGCTTTATTCTTTTTTTCTCTGTCTTCAAAGGTTGTTCTCATAGCCTTCTCCTTCTTGACATTTCCTCCCGCTGGGTTCATATTAATGGATAACAATAGTTTTACAGGAGGATTCCCTATGAAGCATATCGTTCTCACCGGCGGCGGCACTGCCGGACACGTTACACCGAATATCGCTCTGGTTCCCGCGCTCCGGGAAGCCGGATACGAAATTTCCTATATCGGCTCCTACGACGGCATTGAGCGCAAACTGATCGAGGAACTGAATATTCCTTATTA
>OERA01000172.1_pt1 | contig 10017 bp, 10 predicted proteins | sample 1539901 | NCBI WGS metagenome assembly OERA01 (sample SAMEA3891873, study PRJEB23780) | metagenome | biome: terrestrial biome; feature: animal house; material: Caecal content | place: Italy | collected 2015-05-05
ATTTGACCCAGCCCACGCTTTCCCGCCAGATGCAGGACCTGGAAGAGGAGCTGGGCCGGCCCCTGCTGATCCGCAAGAGCCACCGGGTGGACCTGACCCCCGAAGGGGTGCTGCTGCGCAAGCGGGCGGAGGAGATCGTGTCCATGGTGGACAAGACCGAGGCCGAGTTCACCGCCCTGGAGGACACCGTCAGCGGCGACGTCTACATCGGCAGCGGCGAGACCCGGGCGCTGTGCCCCATCGCCAAGGTGATCCGCCAGATGCGGGCCGACAGCCCGGGCATCCGCTACCACCTGTACAGCGGCAACGCCCAGGACGTGACCGAGCGGCTGGACAAGGGGCTGCTGGATTTCGGCATCGTCATCGAGCCGGCGGACATCTCCAAATACGACGCCCTGTCCCTGCCCGCCCGGGACGTGTGGGGGGTGCTGATGCGCCGGGACAGCCCCCTGGCCCGCAAGGACCGCATCGAAAAGGCCGACCTGCTGGGCCTGCCCCTGCTGTGCTCCCGGCAGGTCATCACCCCCCACCCCGGCGAAAACGCCTTTGTGGACTGGTTCGGGGCCGACTTTGGCAAGCTGGACATCGCGGTCAATTACAACCTGGTGTTCAACGCGGCCATCCTGGTGGAGGCGGGGGTGGGCTATGCCATCACCCTGGACGGCCTGGCCGACACCTCGCCGGAGAGCGCCCTCTGCTTCCGCCCGCTGGAGCCGCGGCTGGAGTCGGGCCTGGACATCATCTGGAAAAAGTACCAGGTCTTTTCGCCGGCCGCCGAGCTGTTCCTCAGCCGCCTGCGGGCCCTGGTGGGGCAATAAAGGTGTTTTCTGTTGTATGAACGATCAAAACATGCTATACTTATACTGAAATCAAACGGAGGGCGGAAGGCGACATGAGCCAGTTTGAAAAGATCTTGCTTGCGATTTTGAGCGGCACGAGGGACAGCAACATCCAGTTTGCGGATCTGCAGGCCGTCCTTATCAAGCTGGGATTCCAATGCCGTGTCCGGGGAGATCATTTCATTTATACAAGAGACGGGATCGAAGAAATTATCAATCTCCAGCCCACAAGCAACCGCAAAGCAAAGCCGTATCAGGTAAAGCAGGTGCGCAATATCATTTTACGTTATCAGTTGGGAGGTGCCATATATGACCAAGTATGAGATCATCCTGTATTGGAGCGAAGAGGACGGCGCCTATATTGCCGAAGTGCCGGAGCTGGCCGGCTGTATGGCCGACGGTGCGACGGCAGCCGAAGCTTTGGCGGCGGCTGAACGGGTCATCCAGGAGTGGATCGAAACGGCGCAGGAACTGGGCCGTCCCATTCCCGCACCCAAAGGCCGGCTTCGCTATGCGTAAGAAATAATAAGAAGCAAAACGAAAACCCCTGCTCTTCTTTGTGAAGGGCAGGGGCTTTTCAGCGCGGGGGCTCAGGCATTTTTGGTTTTGGGGTTGGTCTGCTTGAAGGGCACCAGGCCGGTGCGGTTCAGCGCCAGCATCACCACGGGGATGAGGATCAGCTGGACGATGATGCCCGGGATGGCGTTGAGCAGCGCCCCTGCCAGGAAGATCTGCAGGGTCATGGCGCTGCCGGTCAGCCCCAGCAGCACCGCCTGGACCAGGCCCCACACCACGCGGCCGGCCACCATGGCGATGAGCAGGCAGCGGTACAGGGCGCGGACGCACTGCCAGCGGGACCGGCTGTACAGCAGGCCCACCACCAGGCCGTAGGTCAAAAGCTCAAAGGCCATGGCGGTGGCGGTGGGGAACAGGGGCGGCATCCCGAACAGCACCGAGCGCATCAGCGGCACGATGAAGCCCACCGCGGCGCCGTACTGCCAGCCGCAGATCAGCCCGCACAGGAACACGGGGATGTGCATGGGCAGCAGCATGCTGCCGATCTGGGGGATCTGCCCGGTGAAGAAGGGCAGCACCAGCCCCAGAGCCAAGAACAGGGCGGCCAGGGTCAAATTTTTCAGGTTTTTGGACATGGTACATTTCTCCTTATCACAAACACGAAATGAGGCAGGCTGCGACAGCCTGACGCTGTGTCAGTTATTATACAACAAAAAGGCGGAGCTGGCAAGCCCCTGTGGGCCGGCCGGCTCCGCTGTGCCGTATGGTGCTGTGTGATGGTGTGTTCAGCGGCCGTTCATGGCAAACCAGGCCCGGGCATACCCCGCCAGATGGGGGATCAGCTGTTTGATCTCCAGCCCGGTGGTGTTGATGCACAGGTGGTAGTTGGCCCGGTCGCCCCATTTGATGGGGGAAAACATCCCGTGGTAGCGGGCGCGGCGGGCGTCCACCTGCCGGATCTCCTTTTCCAGGGCTTTGGGGCTGGCGGCGCTGGTCTCCTCGTAGCGCTGGCAGCGGGCCAGCTTGTGCTCCATGCTGGCGTAGACGAACAGCTTGAGGGGGTTCTGCTCCGCCAGGATGACGTCGGCGGCCCGCCCCACGATGACGCAGTCGGAGGCCGCTGCGATCTGGCAGAGGACCTTCCGCTTCTCCACCAGGATGTCCACCTGCTGCTTGTACAGGCGGGTGCTGGCGATGGTCCGGCCAAAGTGGAGGGGGATATTGGCAAGGACCCCGTTTTCCACCGACCGGGCGATGTAGCTCTCGTCCAGGTCCATGTTCTGGGCGATGCTGGCCTCGATCTCGCTGTCGTAGTAGGCGCAGTGCAGGGCATCGGCCAGCCGTTTGCCGGCCTCCCGCCCGCCGCTGCCAAACTCGCGGCTGATGGTGATGATGCGGTTCATAACGATGCCTCCTTTGGGGTCAAGCGGCGTCGGGACGGTGCAGGTCGGCCCGGGTCCGGCGCAGGATGAAAAAGGCCAGCACGGCCGCCATGGCCGATGTGGCGGGGAAATTGATCCACAGCCCGTTCAGACCCAGAGAGCCCAGCGCCGCCAGCAGGATCACCGGGAACACCAGCGCCGTGGACACCGAGAGGATGGAAGCGGGCAGCGCCTTTTCCACCGCCAGCATATAGCTCTGGGTGGCAAAGGACAGCCAGCGGGTCAGGTAGGTCAGGCTGAAGATCCGCAGGGCGGTGACGCCGATGGCCAGCGCTTCGCCCTCGGCCCCGGCGATGAACAGCCGGGTGATGGGGCCGGGCAGCAGGGCGATGACCACCGCCGAGAGCAGGCTGACGGCCGCCGCGGCGGTAAAGCAGCATTTCTCGATGGCGCGCACCCGGCTGAACTTCTGGGCGCCCCAGTTGTAGCCCACGGCGGGCTGCAGCGAGTCGCACATGCCGTACAGCAGGGGCTGGATGAAGCCGTCCACGTACATCAGCACGCCGTAGACCGACACGGCCAGCTCGCCGCCCAGCCGGACCAGGAACATGTTCATCAGGATGGAGGTGACGCGGCCGGCGATGTTGTTCAGGAAGGTGGGGCAGCCGCAGGTGACGATCTGCCGCAGGGTGCGCAGCTCAAACCGGGGCCGGACAAAGCGGAGCAGGGCCTTGCCCCGCACAAAGGGGATGAAGGACAGCACCACGCAGATGAACATGCCCAGCGACGAGCCGAAGGCCGCCGCCCACAGCCCCAGGTCCAGCACGCCCAGGAACACGAACTCGAAGGTGACGCACAGCACCGACATCAGGATGTTGATGCACATGCTGCCCCGGATGTAGCCCGAGATGCGCAGGTAGTTGTCCGCGGCGTACAGGATGGTGGTGAAGGGGGAGCACAGGGCGTAGGTGCGCAGGTACTGCACCGCCAGGGCGGCAAAGTCGCCCTCGGCGCCCATCATCCCGATCAGGAACGGGGCGGCCGTGAACATGATCGTCCCCATCAGCACGCCCGCCCCGAGGATCAGCAGGCAGGCGCAGGTGAATACGTTGTTGGCCTCCCTGCGGTCCCCGCGGCCCAGGGCCACGGAAATGGGCACCGACGAGCCCACGCCCGCCAGGTCGGACAGGGCGAAGTTGATGATGACGAACGGCATGGCCAGGTTGAGGGCGGCAAAGGATGTGCTGTCCAGAAAGTTGCCCACCAGAATGCCGTCGATCAGCTGATACAGGGAGGAGGCCAGCATACTGATGGCCCCCGGCATCGCCGCCGTGAAGAACAGCTTCATGGGCGGGGTCTTGGAAAAAAGTGCGGTAGAATCCATACGGTGTACAATCGTCTCCTTTCTGCCGGCGGGGCATGGTCGGATGCCCGCGGCTTATCCCGCCGGAGGGCCTCAGGCCCGAAAAAGCGCCCGGTCATTGCAAACACAATAACCGAGCGCACTCGTCACCTTATCCGGCTGATCCAGGGGGATGAAGCGTCCCCTTTGGCGTATTGCGATACGCAGCCCTCCGATGAGATCCTGTTGTTTTTTGCACCGGCACAGCGCGGCCGGGTACAAGGTACAGGGCCTATTGTAGCAGAAATCAAAGAAAAGTCAAGCGCCCCGCGGGGGGGCAAAATCTGGCGTTTTGGGCTGTGGTGTGTTATAGTATAAGGGACGCGCAGTCCGCGCTCAAATTTGATGCAGAGGGGTAACGATTATGTCGATCGAAAAAGTCAGAGCGTATTTCAAGACCTGCGGCATCGAGGACCGCATCCGGGAGTTCGATGTTTCCAGCGCTACGGTGGCCCTGGCCGCCCAGGCGGTGGGCTGCGAGGAGGCCCGCATCGCCAAGACCCTGTCCTTCATGGTGGACGGCGGGCCCATCCTGATCGTGGCCGCCGGCGACGCCAAGGTGGACAACCACAAGTACAAGCAGCAGTTCGCCACCAAGGCCAAGATGCTCACCGCCGCCGAGGCCTCCGACCTGGTGGGCCACGCGGTGGGCGGGGTGTGCCCCTTTGCGGTCAGCCCGGGGGTCAAGGTCTACTTGGACGAGTCCCTCAAGCGGTTCGAGACGGTGTTCCCCGCGGCGGGCAGCAGCAATTCGGCCATCGAGCTGACCATCCCCGAGCTGGAGCGCTACTCCGGCTTCACCGCCTGGGTGGACGTCTGCAAGGGCTGGCAGCCTGCCGAGGGCTGAGGGGATGGTCACCGTCACCCTGCTGGGCACCGCCGCCACCATGCCCCTGCCCGACCGGGCCCTGACCACGGCCCTGCTGGCCTGGGAGGGGCACAGCCTGCTGTTCGACTGCGGCGAGGGCACCCAGGCCGCCGCCCTGCGGGCGGGGGTGGGGCTGTCCCGGCTGGAGGCCATTTGTCTGACCCACTACCATGGGGACCATATCTTCGGCCTGCCGGGGCTGCTGCAGACCATCGCCTGCCAGGGCCGCACCCGGCCCCTGCTGCTGGCCGGCCCCCAGGGGCTGGAAAACTTCTGGGCGGTCATGCGGCTGCTGGCCGGCCCGCTGCCCTATCCGGTGATCCCGACGGAAATGCCCCCGGAGGGCCTGTGGTTCGAGGGCGGGGCCACCCTGTCCGCCGTCCCCACCCGTCACCGGGTACCCAGCCAGGGCTATTGCTTCCGGCTGCCCCGGGCCGGCCGGTTCGATCCCCAAAAGGCCCGGGCTCTGGGGGTCCCCCTCCGGGACTGGAAACGGCTCCAGCAGGGGGAGAGCCTGGAGGTGGGCGGCCGCACCGTCGCCCCCGGGGATGTCTGCGGCCCGGCCCGGCGGGGGATCAAGGTGGTCTTTTCGGGGGATACCGCCCCCTGTCCCGCCCTGGAGGACGCCGCCCGGGATGCCGACCTGCTGATCTGCGACGCCACCTACGCCGACGAGGCCCTGGCCCCCGAGGCGGCCCGGTACGGCCACAGCACCTTCCGGCAGACGGCGGCCCTGGCTGCCCGGGCGGGGGCGCGCCGGCTCTGGCTGGCCCATTATTCCCCCCGCATCGAGGACCCGGAAGCCGCCCTGCCTCTGGCGCAGGCGGTGTTCCCGGCGGCCGAGTGCGGCTTTGACGGCAAGTCCGTCACGCTGCCTTTTACCGAATCATGAGGGAGACCATGCACATTGCCATCGACCCCGGCGCGGCGGCGGTGCTGGACGCGCTGCACCGGGCGGGCCACAGGGCCTACCTGGTGGGCGGCTGCGTCCGGGACAGCCTGGCCGGCCGCGCCCCCCAGGACTGGGACATCTGCACCAGCGCCCGGCCGGACCAGACCCTGGCGCTGTTTGGGGAAACCCAGTGCATCCCCACCGGCCTGCAGCACGGCACCGTCACCGTCCGGCAGGGCGGGGGCCTGTATGAAGTGACCACCTTCCGGGTGGAAGAGGGCTACACCGACGGCCGCCACCCCGACCATGTGGCCTTTGTGGCCGATGTGAAGGCCGACCTGGCCCGGCGGGATTTTACCATCAACGCCATGGCCTATGACCCGGCCGAGGGGCTGATCGACCCCTTTGGGGGCCGGGAGGACCTGCTGGTCCGCCGGGTGGTGCGGGCGGTGGGAGAGCCGGCCCGCCGCTTTGAGGAGGACGGGCTGCGCATCCTGCGGCTGTACCGCTTCGGCGCCAGGGAAGAGCTGGCGCTGGACCCCGCCACCGCCCGGGCCGCCCTGCAGGAGCGGGCGAGGCTGGGCTGTGTCTCGGCCGAGCGCATCTGGCAGGAGCTGGCCAAGCTGCTGGCGGCCCGGCGGCCCGGCCGCTGGATGCCCTTTGCGGTCCTGGAGCTGCTCCTGCCCGGGCTGGACGGGGCGCAGTATCCCGGGAGCATCCGGGCGGTGGACGCCCTGCCCCCCGACCCGCTGGCCCGCCTGGCGGCCCTGCTGGCCCCGGCCGGGCCGGAAAAGGCCGCCCGGATGCTGGAAAAGCTGCGCTGTTCCCGGGCGGAGGCCGCCGAAGTCCTTGCCCTGGTAAAGGAGAGCGGGCTGGCCCTGACCGGGGAGGCGCCCCGGCTCCAGGCCCGGCGGCTGCTGGCCCGGCTGGACCCCGGGACGGTCCGGCGGCTGCTGGCCCTGCGGCAGGCCCAGACCGGGGAAAAAGGCTTTGCCGCCCTGGCGTCCGCCGCCGCGGCCCTGGAACAGGAACGGGCCTGCTGCCGGGTGGGCCAGCTGGCGGTGAACGGCCGGGACCTGCTGGCCCTGGGCGTCAGGCCGGGGCCGGCGGTGGGCCGCCTGCTGTCCGCCGCCCTGGAGCAGGTGGTGGAAGAAAAACTGCCCAACGACCGCGCCGCCCTGCTGGGCTGGCTGCGGACGCAGCAGATACCGTGAACACAGGAGAAGCTATGCAAGACGAGATGAGAGAACAATATTCCCGCACCCGGCTGCTGCTGGGGCAGGCGGGGCTGGACCGGCTGCGCGCCGCCCGGGTGGCGGTGTTCGGCGTGGGGGGCGTGGGCGGCTATGTGGTGGAGGCCCTGGCCCGCAGCGGGGTGGGGGCGCTGGACCTGATCGACGACGACCGGGTCTGCCTGTCCAACCTCAACCGCCAGATCATCGCCACCCGCTCCACCCTGGGGATGTACAAGGTGGACGCCGCCGCGGCCCGCATCCGGGACATCGACCCGGAGATCGTGGTCCGCACCTACAAGACCTTCTATACCCCCGAGACGGCGGAACGGTTCGACTTTGCCCAGTACAGCTATGTGGTGGACGCCATCGACACCGTCACCGGCAAGCTGTCCCTGGTCATGCAGGCAAAGGCGGCGGGGACGCCCATCATCTGCTCCATGGGGGCGGGCAACAAGCTGGACCCCAGCCGCTTTGAGGTGGCCGACCTTTACGAGACGTCGGTCTGCCCCCTGGCCCGCGTGATGCGCGCGGAGTGCCGCAAGCGGGGGATCGACCACTTGAAAGTGGTCTATTCCCGGGAGGCGCCTTTGCAGCCCAGCCCGGAGGAGGCCGCCCAGGCGGCGGCCCCGGCAGGAGGCGCGGCCCGGCCCGGCGCGCCCAAGAAGCGGGTCCCCGGCTCCATCGCCTTTGTGCCTTCGGCGGCGGGGCTGGTGCTGGCAGGGGAAGTGATCCGGGACCTGGCGCTGCCGGGACAATGACCGCCGGGCCTCCCCTGCGCGGGGGAGGCGGAAACAGGGAGGATGCCATGCAATACAAATTACTTGCCAGCGACTACGACAACACGCTGGTGCCCTTTGGGGAAAAACGGCCCCGCCCCGCCGTGGAGGCCGCCGTCCGCAAGATGCAGGCGGCGGGGGGCAAATTCGTCCTCAGCACCGGGCGGGCCTGGCCTGCCATCAGGGACCCCGGCCAGCTGGGGGCCATCCGGTTCGACTACGCCATCACCTGCAACGGGGCGTATGTGGTGGACCGCCGCGGCACGCCGGTCTATGAGTGCCCGCTGATCCCCGAGGAGATGTACGCCCTGGTGGATTACTGCGAAGATTACGACTACCCCCTGCAGTTCAACTTCAGGGACGGTTATTACGCATACTGCGGCTACGAGGCCTTCCGCCGCCGCTACGAGCAGCTGGGCAGCCCCGGCCTGGCCTGCCTGGACGGCGAGGACCAGGACCGCCACCTGGTGGATATGCCCCACGCCGCCTTTATGTTCTGCCCCGAGGAGGCGGTGCCGGCCTTCCAGGCCAAATTCGGCCATCTGGGCCTGCACTTTATGCGGGTGGGCGGCCGGGACGCCTCCGGCTGGTGCTGCTACGACATCGTCCGGCAGGGCATCGACAAGGGCGCGGGGCTGGCCGGCCTGTGCAGAGCCATGGGCCTGGACCTGAGCGAGACGGTGGCCGCCGGCGATTCGGCCAACGATGTGGGGATGCTGCGGGCCGCCGGCCTTGGGTGCTGCATGGCCAACGGTAGCCCCGACGCCAAAGCCGCCGCCGGCCGCATCATCGGAGACGTGCGGGAGGACGGCCTGGCCGCCCTGATCGAGGAGCTGTGGTTCGGCGGCCCCCGGGCCGAGCCTTCGGGCCGGGACCTGGGCTCCGCCTGGGGAGGAGCGTTTCAGGAATGAGCTTTGCACCGGTCTACGGGCCCGGCAGCAGGGCTCTGATCCTGGGCAGCTGGCCCAGCCCCAAAAGCTGGGACATGGGCTTTTATTACGGCCACCCCCACAACCGCTTCTGGCCTTTGCTGGCCCGGCTGACCGGCGAGGCCCTGCCCGCCCGGAAGGATGTGGCGGCCAAGCGGAAGATGATCCTGGACCACGGGCTGGCCCTCTGGGACGTACTGGCCAGCTGCACCATCGAGGGGGCGTCCGACGCCTCCATCCGGGACGCCGTGCCCGAGGACATCGGCTTTCTGCTGGCGCGGGCGCCGGTGGAGGCGGTGTTTTGCAACGGGGCGGCGGCCTACAGGCTGTACGTCCGCTATATGCAGCCGGTCAGCGGCATCGGGGCGGTGCGCCTGCCCAGCACCAGCCCGGCCAACGCCGCCTGGAGCCTGGACCGCCTGCAGGAGGCCTGGGGCGCGGTCCTGGGGCCCTATCTTGGTAAAAAAGAGGTAAAATGATTTCCAACCTGTAAAATCTTTGCCCAAACCCTTGCGTTTTTGTTAAAAGGCTTTATAGTAGAAGCAACAGACTTTGTTCCAAAGGAGATGCGAACATGAGCAAGATCATCCGCACCGAAAAGCCCAGCGCCCTGCCCTTTTATGCGGCGGCGGCCGCGGGGCTTGCGCTGTGCGCCGCGCTGCCGGTCTACAAGCTGTGGGCGCTGGCGGTGGCCCTGGCGGGCGCTGCGGCGGCTTTCGCGGCGGCCCGGCGGGTCTGCCCGCCCCAGGTCATCGAGCGGGAGGTGCCTTTCCACACCGGCGACGGGGATGTGGACGAGATGCTCACCGGCATCCAGAAGCAGCTGGACACCCTCCGCGCCCTGAACGACGCCCTGCCTGACCCGCAGCTTTCCGCCGCCATGGACCGGATGGAAAAGGCGGGCCGCTCCATCCTCGAGGTGGTGGAACAGGCCCCCGCCAAGGCGAAGCAGATCCGCCGCTTTGCCAACTATTACCTGCCCGACGCAGTGCATGTGCTGGAGCAGTACGCGGCCATGGCCCGGCAGGGGGTGCGGGGCGAGAACGCCGCCGCCGTCCGCAGCGAAGTGGAAAAAAATGTGGGGATGATCGCCGCCGCCTTCGAGCACCAGCTGGACGCCCTCTATGCGGCCGAGAGCATGGATCTTTCGGCCGACCTGGCGGTCCTCGAGACGCTGA
>OERA01000193.1_pt1 | contig 9261 bp, 10 predicted proteins | sample 1539901 | NCBI WGS metagenome assembly OERA01 (sample SAMEA3891873, study PRJEB23780) | metagenome | biome: terrestrial biome; feature: animal house; material: Caecal content | place: Italy | collected 2015-05-05
GCAAAGAGCACTGGCATCGGCTCCTTTGGCGGTATCGCAGAACAGAAAGTTTTTGCGGGCCATCACAAAAGGCTTCACGGTGCGCTCAGCAAGATTGTTGGTCAGTTCCAGGCGGCCATCCAGAAGCACGGCGTTCAGGGCATCCTTCTGGTTGAGGGAGTAGTTTTTCGCCTTGCTCAGTGCGGTTCCCTCCGCCGCTTCGAAACTGTCCAAAAGTGCCCAATATTGTTCCAGCAGCGGCCGGAGCTTTTGCTGCCGCAAATCAAACCGGGTCTGCGGGGATTCATCCTTCCACGCCTGCTCCAGGGCAAACATCTCTTCAATCAGTCCAAACGCTGCTTCGGATCTGCTTTCCTGTACCGGCTTGCCGTCCACAAAGCAATCCACCCATTTGCGACGTGCATGGGCCCAGCAGCCCACATGGGTCACAGAATCCAGACAATGGTAACCCGAATAGCCGTCGGTCTGGGTATAGCCGGAGAAGCCTTGCAGCATCTCTTTAGCTACCCGGCCTGAACGGCTGGGACTGTACTGATACAGTGCGATTTTCTTTTCAGCAGAACAGAACACCCATATCTAGGACATCTGACTGGATTCCTGGCCATCCTCTTTCAGGATATGGACACAGCTCTCGTCTACATTCACAATATCCTCCTGCAGCAGCTCCCTGCGAAGCTGCTCATACAGGGGCTTAAATCAGCGGGCGCTGCGGATCACCCAGTTGGCCATGGTATTGCGCCAAAGATCCACACCCTGTCCCCTCCAGTATGCCTCTTGGCGATGCAGGGGAACTGCTCCTGTATCACATAGGCTACCGTGGAGGGCGCCGCCATTCTTTTCTTTACCACTGGAACAGGAACTTTGTCCTGCCGGATATAGCTCTCCCCAGTCTGGGCTTCACAGTGCGCACATTTGTAGCTGGCGGCATAGTAATCCACCACATACACCTGGGCCGGCACAATCACCAGTTCAGACCGGACAAACTTTTCTCCAATCCGTACCATGGTGCTGCCGCACTTGGCGCAGATCTGTTCCTGCTCCGGCAGCTCACAGACTACCTTCTTGTGTTCCAGACCTTCCGTCAGTTCTTCCTTGGTCCGTTTCGCTTTCCGGGCATGGGCCTTCACCGGGGTCGTTTTTCCCGGTTCCGGAGCAGATGCATCGCTGCTGGCTTCCGCTTCATTGAAGAAGTCCAACTGCTGAGCGTCCACATACTGAATCTGCTCACTGGATTGCCCAAACATCCGTTTGCGCATCTGAACCAGCTGTTCATTCAGGGACTGCATCTTCACCAGCTGTTTTTCCAGCAGCTGCTTCTCCTGCTCCAGCTGTTGCTTCCTCTGTTCCAGCCGCTGTTTCTCTTGCTCCAGTGACCGGATATACGCCGCCACTTCCGGCGGAAGATTTTGGGTATCCAGATTCATGGCGGTTCTCCTTACGGGTGGATTTTCTGTTTCCATTATACCGGAAAAAGAGCCTGAGCACCAGGAAAAGATGCCTTTCCAGGGTGAGAAATTTCTTGTGGAAAACCGCCGCTTTTCAGGCAGAATATTCCCCGAAAAACGCTTCCCCGGTGGATTATATCAGCTCTTTCGGACGCCCGGGACGGATCGCCCTGGGCTGCTCAATATTCAGCCCCTGCATGAGCCAGGTGAATTGCTCCCAGGTCAGCGGCTTTACTTCCCGGGCATTCCGTGGCCATTGGTAACGGCCATTGTCCAGCCGCTTGTACAACAGCACAAAGCCGTCTGGTTCCCACAACAACGCTTTCAGCCGGTCACAGCGTTTGCCGCAGAACAGAAACAGGCTGCTGGAATAGGGATCTATCCCAAAGTTCTGCTGCACAAAAGGGACCAGGCTGTTCAGTCCCTTGCGCATATCGGTGTAGCCACAGACAATATACACGTTCTTTGCCTGTCGGATATCTCCCAGCATCTTAAGCCAGCCCTTTCACCAGCTTGACCAGATATTCCATTGGCACATCTGCCGGCAGATAAATACGAACTTCTCCCTTTTCGATGCAAATACCAGATGTCCCTGCCTCGTCTGCACAGCAGTCTGCAGACGATTTGGAAGCAAGTACTTCTTCACCTGGCTTTTGGATCTGTACCGGAACAATCTCCTGGCTTGAAAGAATTTCTCCTGCCAGTTCATCCCGCAGCAGCCCCTGCCACCTCATGAGGGTCGAATATTTCACACCGGCCTGTGCGCACCATTCCCGCTTGTTTTTTCCACTGCGGGCGCACTCCTGCAGCAGGCTAAGGTAGTGCTGCTTTTTTAATTTCTGATATTGATTGCTCATTTTTTACCCCTGCGAGACTTCTCAGATTTCTAAGACTTCTAAGACTTTTGATACTTTCTCTTATTTTCTCACAGGTCAGTACTTTTTTACAGTCGGGGGATTATGGAGCGGGTACCTTGTATTCCACACCTAGGGCTTTGCAAATCGGTTGCCCCCATAAGCCAGGCGGTGGACCGGAACAGGAGGTGGACTTGAACAAAAAGAAAAAAGTCGTCAATACTTCGATCTATCCTGATGAGGTCATCGAGCGTCTGGCCCGGTGCTTCTACCCTGCCATTCTGGAATGTTTCAACAGCGAGGAAGGCCAGCGGGCCTTCGCCGCCTGGCAGGCGGAACATGCCAGACCCATTGCCAAAGAAAAACAGGACGTTCCCAACGGGGAACGCCCTGCTTTACATACGGACTGCAAACGACTTTTTTCAGACAAGGCGCACCTTTCGGGGTGCGTCTTTCTTTTTGTTATCCAAGCAACCCTTCACTTTTCAACCCGCGTCAGCTCCCAAGCGAAGGCTGCGTCGTCCTGCCTGACCAATGGAGCTGTCAGGCCCAGAGTGGCCAGCTCATCGCCGCCATAAAGTTCGCCAGTGGCGGGGCGGTGTCGCGGTAATCGGCATCTGCATCCAGGAAGGACAGCCGCACCGGAGTGTGGGCCAAAAGAGGGTCGTACCGCAGCTGGAATACCTGCACCAGACACCGGCTGCGGGCCAGGGCCAGCGCACCCTTGCCGCTGGTCCGCTGGGCACCCACCACCATGAAGTAGTCCCCGTTCTGTCCCCGGAATACATCCAGGTCGCGGAAGTGGGCGGTATAGCCCGGCCGGCGGCTCGAGATGATAGCATTGTCTAAGGTTGTGCTCCATGGATGTGCCATTGCCTCCTTGTCATTCTTCTTTCGTGTCTGCGCTTATTATTTAACACAAAAGAGGCCCTCTTTGCCATGGCAATAACAAAAGAAGATATGGCAAAAACAAACTTTTTCTGTTATACTGTTTCCAGAGAGATTTCAGGGGGGCCGGGCCATGGAAAAAATGCGCGAATACAAAGAGACCAACCACAGCGTCGTCTTCAAATCCCGCACCGACCTTTCCTTTTACAGCGCCGGGCATGAGGTCTGCGCCCCTGGCCAGCACTACGGGCCCAAGTTCCGCGCCTATCAGATGATCCACTTTGTCCTCAGCGGCAAGGGCCGGCTGGAAGTAGCGGGCCGCACCTTCGAGCTGCAGGCCGGGGACACCTTTTTGCTGCCCGCCGAGACGGTGGCCTACTATGAAGCCGACGGCGAGGAACCCTGGCACTATGCCTGGATCAACTTTCTGGGCATCACCTCCCGGCAGTACCTGCTGGAGCTGATGGAGGCTGCCGATGAGACCTATGTGCTGCGGGGGCTGCCGGTGCAGAAATACTACGCCACCATCCAGGAGGTCCTGCCGCTGGACGCCTCCTCCATCAGCGACTACCTGCTGGCCAACAGCCTGACCCTCTACATCCTCTCCCAGCTGTTCTACGACACCGGCTTTGACCACAGCAGCGTCCACAAGGGCTCGGTAGCCGAAGAAGTCAAACTCTACCTAGACGTCAACTATTACGAGCCACTGCAGATTCAACAGGTAGCCTGGCAGTTTGGCGTCCACCCAAACTATCTGACCCGCATTTTCCGCGCCGCCTATGGTGTGGGCCCCAAGGAGTATCTCACCCAGCTGAAACTGAAAAAGGCCGAGACCCTGCTGGCCACTACCAGCTACCCGGTAACGGTGGTGGCCGACTCGCTGGGGTTTGAGGACGGTTTCGCCTTCTCCCGCCTGTTCAAGAGAAAGACGGGCTTTTCTCCCACCGCCTTCCGCCAGCGGGCAGAGGGGCGCGAGAACACCTCCGGGCCAGGGGATATTTCCGAGCCTATTCCCGGCGGATGAGCAAAGCTTCCATCCCGTCCTGTCCCTGATGATAAAAGGAGGCCCTTCATGAAAAAACTCCGTCATGCTTTATATGCGGTCCTCAACGCCAGCGAGCCGGATTCCTCCGATTATCGCATCGCCAACTATTTGATTGAGAACATCTACAAAATGCAGCGCTTCGGCATCCAGGATGTGGCCGACGCCTGCTTTGTCTCCAAATCGTCGGTCAGCCGCTTTTGCCGGCGGATCGGCTATGCAGACTTTTTATCCATGAGCCAGAGCATCAAATATGTGCAGATGCGCACCTATAAGCGTTTTGACGAATATTTGGACCTGCCCGCGGAGAAGATGGCGGACGCCTACCTGGACCAGATGAGCCAGTGCATCCAGCAGGTCCGTGCTTACGCTTCTCCCGAGATCCTGTCTGAGCTGGCCGGGCTGCTGTTCCGCTATGACAAGGTGGGCATCTTCGGGCAGATGCAGTCCTATTCGGTGGCGATGAACTTCCAGTTCGAGCTGGCCTCCCTGGGCAAGCACGTGGCCAGCTTCATCATGATGTCCCAGCAGGAGGATTTCATCCTGGAGTCCGGCCCCGAGGCCATGGCCATCATCATCTCCTCCGGCGGGCGGTACTTCCAGGATTTCTCCCGTTACTTTGACTACCAGTCCAAAAACCGGCCCTATCTCGTGCTCATCACCAACAACCAGCGGCTGAAAAAGTGTGTGCCCTACGACAAGGTATACATCGTCCCCTGCGACAGCAACACCGCCAGCCAACCCACATCCCTGCAAATTTTCGCCAATCTGGTGGCCATGCACTACAGCCGTCTGCTGAGCGAGCGGCCCCTCCAGGAGACCTCCTGAGACGGGCAATTCTGTTCTTCTACAAAAAACAAAAGGATCTTTCACGAAAGCAGTTCCAGGTTCTGGAACTGCTTTCGTTGTTAGGAAAAAACGAGACAATGGCTTTTTTCTATGCTATACTCATGTCAACCTAAACAAAAGCGCGCTGGTTATGAAGAAAACTTTTTGGAGGTATAGACATGAGCACCTTTGAAACCGTCCGTTCAAAGCTAGAAGAATGGATCGGCCGCTTTGCAGCCACGACGGCCATCAACGCCCTGAAAAACGGCGTGATCGCCACCCTGCCTTTGACCATGCTGGGTTCCATCTTCCTGCTGATTGCTTCCTTCCCCGTCAGCAACTGGGACGCCATCATGACCGCTCTGATGGGCCCCGACTGGAAATATCCCTTCACCCAGATTTCCGGCAACACCTTTGACATCATCGCCATGGCTTCTGCCGCCAGCATCGGCTACCAGTACGCCAAGCTCAAAGGGGTCGAGCCCTTTGCCTGCGGGCTGATCTCCCTGGTCAACTTCCTGGCGTTGATCCCCTCCACTGTCACCAGCGGCGACGTCACCGTCGGCAGCGTCATCTCCAAGACCTGGTCCGGCGGCAGCGGCATGGCCACCGCCATCATCGTGGCCCTGCTCACCGGCTGGATCTACACCTCGGTGCTGGCCAAGGGCTGGCGGATCAAAATGCCCGACAGCGTGCCCCAGGGCGTGTCCGACACCTTCAGCGCCTTGATCCCCGGCTTCCTGTCCATCCTGGCAGCTTTCGTGGCCTGCGCTGTCCTCCACTTTGTGGGCGACACCTCCCTGGCCGAGATTCTGGTCAGCATCCTGCAGATCCCCCTCCAGGGCGGCCTTGGCTCTCTGCCCGGCCTGCTCATCCTCACCGCGCTGCTCAGCCTGTTCTGGATGTTCGGCATCCACAGCTCGGTGGTCAACTCCATCGCCAACCCCATCCTGCGGGCCAATGGCCTGGCCAACCAGGCCCTGCTGGACGCCGGCGTGGCCCTGACCGCCGCCAACGGCGCCTACATGGTCACTTACCAGACCCGCTCCAACTTTGTCACCATGTCGGGCGCCTGCTGCACCATCGGCCTGGTGCTGGCCATGTGCTTCTGCGCCAAGTCCAAGCAGTACCGCAGTCTGGGCCGTCTGGGCCTGGTGCCCACCCTCTTCAACGTCAACGAGCCGGTGCTGTTCGGTTTCCCCATCGTGCTGAACTTCGGCATGATCGTTCCGGTCTTCCTGGTTCCCATTGCCGCCGCCCTGCTGACCTATTTCTCCTGCTACATCGGCTTCGTGCAGCCCTTTGCCGCCATCGAAGTGCCCTGGACCACCCCGCCCATCATCAGCGGTTTCATTCTGGGCGGCTGGCGGGGCGCATTGCTGCAGATCGTCATCATCGCCGTATCCTTTGTGGGGTACTACCCCTTCTTCCGCAAACAGGACACCGAGGCCTACAAGGCTGAACAGGAATAAAAAGGAGAGATGCTACCATGACTGAACAGAAAACGTTCCCCAAAGGGTTCCTCTGGGGCGGCGCCGTGGCTGCCAACCAGTGCGAGGGTGCCGAAGGCCGGGGCCTGTGTGTCTCGGACATGGCCCCCCACGGAGTGCGGGGTCCCTACGATGATGTGCAGCACCCCGGCAAATACTACCCCCACAAGGTGGCGGTGGACTGCTACCACCACTACAAAGAGGATATCAAGTTGATGGCCGAGATGGGGATGAACTGCTTCCGGCTGTCCATCGCCTGGAGCCGCATCTTTCCCAACGGGGACGAGGCCCAGCCCAGCGAGGAGGGCCTGCGGTTCTACGACGAGCTGTTCGATGAGATGCAGAGCCTGGGCATCCAGCCCATCGTCACCCTGTCCCACTATGAGACGCCACTCTATCTGGTGGACCACTACGGCGGCTGGCGCAACCGCAAGACCATCGACTTTTACCTCAACTACTGCAAAGCCGTCTTTGAGCGGTACCACGACCGGGTCAAATACTGGCTGTCCTTCAACGAAATGAACAACGTGCTGGACTTCTACTTTGTGGCCGGCGGCATCCGCATCACCGAGGGCGAAAACAAGGCCCAGGCCATGTACCAGGCCTCCCACTACATGTTCGTAGCCACCGCCAAGTCCATCGCCCTGCTGCGCTCCATCGACCCAACCTGCAAGTATGGCTGCATGGTCAACTCCAGCACCCTGTACCCCGCAACCTGCAACCCGGTGGACGTGTTCGGGGCCTACCGAGGCCGCCGCCGCAAGTACTTCTTCATGGATGTGCAGGTCAACGGCCGCTATCCCCGCTATATCCAGCGCACCTGGCGGGAAAACGGCGTCCATCTCGAGACCCAGCCCGAGGACTTTGAGGTGATAGCCGCCAACACGGTGGATTTCATCTCCTTCAGCTACTACCGCAGCAACACCTACGAGGACGGCAAACAGACTGGCAGCGACACCGGCGGCTTTATCTCGGACCCCAACCCCTACCTGGAGCGCACCGCCTTCGGCTGGCAGATTGACCCCATAGGCCTGCGCTATGCCCTGAACTGGATGACCGACCACTACACCCAGCCCCTGTTCATCGTGGAAAACGGCCTGGGCGCCTACGACACGGTGGAGCCCGACGGCAGCATTCACGACGACTACCGCATCGCCTACTTCCAGCAGCACATCGCCCAGATGAAAAAGGCAGTGGAAGAGGACGGCGTCGATCTGATCGGCTACACTCCCTGGGGCTGCATCGACCTGGTGTCGGCCGGCACCGGCGAGATGGACAAGCGCTACGGCTTTATCTACGTGGACAAGCACAACGACCACACCGGCACTCTGGAGCGCCGCCCCAAAAAGAGTTTTTACTGGTACAAAAAGGTCATCGCATCCAACGGCGAGGACCTGAGCAACGACGGACAAGAAAGCGAAGTGTGACACAATGGCAGGGATTTGTCTTACGATGGACGTGGGCGGCAGCTCGATCAAGTACGCGCTGGCCGGCCCCGACCGTCATCTGACCGAACACGGCAAGGTCAAGACCCCTCACGACGACCGCGGCGCCTATCTGGATGCGCTGGCGGAGATCTACCGGCCCTTCCGGGGCCGGGTGGAGGGCATCGCCATGTCGGTGCCGGGCATCATCGACAGCGAGGGCGGCCTGTGCAAAACCACCGGCGCCCTGGGCCTGGGCGAGGACTTTCCGCTTGTGCAGGAGCTGAAAGCCCGCTGCGGCGTGCCGGTGACCATCCTGAACGACGCCAAGGCCGCCGCCCTGGCCGAAGCCTCCTGGGGCAGCCTGGCGGGCTGCGCCTCCGGCATCGTCATCGTGCTGGGCACCGGCATCGGCGGTGCCCTCATCCTGGACGGCAAGGTGCTGGCGGGCAAACATTTTGCCGCCGGCGAGTTCAGCACCATCTGCATGGACGCCCACCACGACGATCTGTTCCACACCTGGTGCGGCCTGAACGGCAGCAGCAAGCTCATCACCACCGCCGCCTATGCCCGGGGCGTGGACCCCGCCGCCGTCACCGGCGAGGAGGTGTTCCGCTGGGTGAACGAAGGGGACGAGGCGGTCTGCATGGCGCTGGACAGCTTCACCCTGACCCTGGCCGGGATGATCCGCAACCTCCAGCTGATCTTTGACCCCGAACGCATCGCCATCGGGGGCGGCATCTCCCAGCAGCCCAAACTGATGGAGTCGCTGCACAAGAACCTGGACCAGGTCGAGCGGATGGCCGCCCGCCACGGGATGCCCCGGGCCGACGTCGTCACCTGCAAATACTACAACGACGCCAACCTGATCGGCGCCTACGCCTATTACGTACAGCGCCGGGGCTGAGCCAACCTCGCCAACCCCGCCGGCCCGGGCCGCGTGGACCTGCCCGGCTTGCTGGCTGTGTTCTCTTATTTAGCCAAAGCTCCCTGTGGACACACGCTCCGCAGGGGGCTTTGGCTGTGCCGGCTGGTACAGCCCCAAAGCTGATGCGAAAAGGCGCACCCGGTAAAAGGGTGCGCCTTTTTTGTCCTCCAAGCAAACCGTCAACGCCTGGTCCGCCCAGACTTCTGATACGGTTTCGGGCAGGGAACCTTTCCGTGATTTAACTCGCCGAAGAAAACGAAAAATCCGAACCCTTCTCCGATTGGAAAAAGGTTCGGATTTTGTGCTTGTGGTGCGGATAAGAGGACTTGAACCTCCACCGAGTTGCCCCGATTAGAACCTGA
>OERA01000197.1_pt1 | contig 9125 bp, 9 predicted proteins | sample 1539901 | NCBI WGS metagenome assembly OERA01 (sample SAMEA3891873, study PRJEB23780) | metagenome | biome: terrestrial biome; feature: animal house; material: Caecal content | place: Italy | collected 2015-05-05
ACCCCCTTGCAGGCCTCTTTTTTGTACTGTCCGCACAATATGGGGCGGTTCATTTCCTTTATTATACAGAAAACGGGGGATATTGCACCAGTTTTTTGACAAGCTGATATCGGTCACCATGTGACCGATATAATCATCAGCTTTGACCCGCGGGACGCTGCGGACAACGGACTGACCCTGGAAAAGGCCCAGGCCCTTGGCCTGCAGTTCTGCAAGGAAAACTTTCCGGGTCATTCCGCCATTGTCTGCGCCCACCCCGATGGGCATAACGGAGCTGGGAATATCCACGTTCACATCGTCATTTGCAGCGTCCGGGTACGAGATATCCCGCGCCAGCCCTATATGGAAAAGCCCTGCGACTGGCAGGAGGGCATGAAGCACCGCTGCACGGCCGCGATGCTCCGGCACCTTCGGGTCGAGACCATGGAACTTTGCCAGGGGGCCGGACTCTACCAGATCGATCTGCTGAACGGCACTGGTGAACGGATTACAGAACGGGAATACTGGGCGCTGCGGCGCGGCCAGCGCCGCCTCGACCACGCCAACCAGAAGGCAGCCGCTTCCGGTCAGCCCATCCGGCAAACCAAATATGAAACCGAGAAAGCAGCCCTTCGCCGGCAAATCCGTTCTGTTTTGTCCAAGGCTACCAGCTTGGAGGAATTTTCCGCTCAGCTTTTGCAGGAGCATGGCGTCACGGTTCGTGAAAGCCGCGGCCGATTCAGTTACCTCACCGCCGGCCGGACCAAGCCCATCTCCTCCCGCAAGCTGGGCGACGATTTTTCCAAAGAGAACATTCTGGCTGTTCTCGCTGAAAACGCCGAGCAAAAGAAAACCGCCAGGCTCTACAGCTCTGATCCTCACCCCGACCGCATCAGCCGCCTGATTGACATTCAGGACAAGCTGGCTGCAGGCAAGGGCGCAGGCTACGAGCACTGGGCCAAGATTTTCAATCTCAAACAGCTGGCCAAGTCCATGGCTCTTTTCACCCGGTACAACCTGAATAGTGAGGAAGAACTGGACGCCCGTGTCAAAGAACTGGCAGAAAAGTATGGCGAGGCCCACAAGGTGGTGAAAGACCTGGAGAACCGTATCAAGGCCAACCGGGAACTGAGCCACCATGTCACATCCTATCTCCAGAACCGGAAGTTTGCCCAGCAGGTCAAGACCACAAAGAACCCGGAAGTGTTTCGGGAACAGCACCGCGCCGAACTGACAGCTTACCAGGCGGCAGCCGCCTATTTCAAGGCCCAAAAAATCACTAAACTGCCCAGCCTGAAACAACTGGAAGCGGAACGCGAACAGCTGATCTCGGAAAAAGCCCAGTTCTATGAGGCGTACCGTGAAGCAAAAAAGGCATGGATGGAACTCAGCACCGCACAGCAAAATCTGTTGTCGACCCTCCATCGGGAAGATCGCCAGCAGGAAGCAGAACAAGGAGGGCTGCATGACCTGGACAGACGATGATGTCCGCGACGAAATGGATGAGCAGGAAGAGGACCAACTTTGGATTGACAGCAAGGGCAAAATCGTGGAGTCTGCATTCTGCGCCTATTTTCTGCAGAAGCGTCCACTGATGTGCCTGGACCAAAAATTATTTGACCTGGACGGTGAGGTCAACGAGGAGCGGCTGCGCCACGAAATCCACCAGGAGATCCGGCCGGCTGCCCGCAATGACACCGCCAAAAAGACCAAGCGAATTGTGGATGCCATCAAGATGGAGTGCTACCGGGAAGAATGGGAAACCCAGCTGGACCGGATTCATTTGAAAAACGGGACCTACTACCTGGATGAGCGGGGCTTTGTGCCTGAAAAGGAACTCTGCCTCAATCGCTTCCCGGTGGAGTACCAGCCGGACGCCCCGGCCCCGGAAACCTGGCTGGGCTTTCTGAATGGCTTGTTGGTACCAGAGGACATCCCAACCCTACAGGAGTATCTGGGATATCTTCTCATTCCTTCCACCAAGGCACAGAAAATGATGATCCTCACCGGACGGGGCGGCGAAGGCAAATCCCGCATCGGGCTGGTGGTCAAAAAGCTGATGGGCGATTCCGTTCACATGGAATCGATCCACCGGCTGGAGACCAACCGCTTTGCCAGCGCCAACCTGGAACACAAACTAGTAATGGTGGACGATGATCTCCAGATGACGGCTCTGCCCGACACCCGGAACGTGAAGTCCATCATCACCGCCGAGGACAAGACCTGCATCGAACGGAAAGGAAAACAGGCCACTCAGGGCCGGCTCTATGTTCGGCTGCTCTGCTTCGGCAACGGCAATCTGATTGCCGTCAATGACAGCAGCGACGGCTTCTGGCGGCGGCAAATTTTGATTTCGGTAAAGGATCGTGACCCCAACCGGGTGGACGATCCTTTTTTGATTGACAAGATGGCTGCCGAGCTGCCGGGGATTTTTCTCTGGATGCTGGAGGGTCTCAAACGGCTTCTGGCCAACCAGTACCGCTTTACCCTCAGCGAACGGACCCGAAAGAATCTGGAAGCTGTAATGGCCGACGGGAATAATCTGGATCAGTTCATGGCCTCGGACAAGTATCTTCACTTCGCCGAAAATGCAACCGCTCGGTCTACCCACCTGTTCTATGCCTACTCCAAGTGGTGCATGGAAAATCTGGAGACGCCCGTCTCCCAGAAACGGTTCAGCCAGTTTCTTTTCAAGAGTGCCGGCAAGTACAACCTTACCTTCTCGAAGCACATCGGGGGCGAGTATCGGGGCTATAAGGGCGTGTGCGTCCGCCCGGATTGCGCCCGCTCATAAAAAAGAGCAGGAAGTGAAAATTTCCCGCCCTACGCGCCCACTTATCTGGAAAGCGCTTTAATTTTATTGTAATATCGTTGTTTTTCGAAAATCACATCCGCCCGCTTTGCCGCCCTGTCATCCGCCCAAGAGGGCGGTTCCGGGCGCATCCGGGCGGAAGGGCGGATCGGGCGCGTATTTTTGAGTTCCCGCACAAAAAATTTCACAGGCAACAGGGCCGGAGCTGAACTGTCAGCTCCGGCTGTTACATTAATCTGGCCGGATTGAAAATCATCCACCTGGGATGGTTTGCCGGTTAAGATAGGGAAAAGGAGCGTGCGCTTGAAAACAAATCAGAATACCGTAAATTTTGCCTGTGAAACCTTGCAATCCAATCCAGCATCCGCTACAATGGAAGTGTCTCCAAACCCTGCCGTGGAACCTGAAAACAGACCGCGCGCAGCCACGCTCAAGCCTCTCGTTTACCGGGTGGATGAGATTGCCCAACTGCTGGCCATCTCCCCTCGTGCTGCCTACAACCTTTGCAATACCACCAAGGACTTCCGGGTGGTCCGCATCGGTACCAGCATCCGTGTCAACCGGGAGAGCTTTGAAGCCTGGTTTGCGGCCCTCTGAGAAAGGGTTCAGCCATGGCATCCATTATGAAGCGCGGAAGCGCTTATTCCGTCCGATACACCTACACCGACCACCGGGGCAAAAAACATGAAGGCTGGGAATCCTTCAAGACCAAACAGGAAGCCACCGAACGAAAGATCACGATTGAAAAGGAATTGCAAGATGGCACCTTCCTGATACCCGATTCCATGACGGTACAGGAACTGCTGGAAAAGTGGATTCCGATTCAGTCCAGCAAGCACAAGTGGTCCCCCAAGACCTACACCCAAACCACCGCGATGGTGCAGAACCTAATCGCGCCGTATATCGGCCAGCGGAAGATTCAAGACCTCCGCACCTTTGACATCGAGCAGTTCTACGCCACCCTGAGCCAGACCCCTTGCGGCCAGTATATCCATGGCAAGAAGCAAAAGCTGACCCCCGCCCAGAAGAAACGACTGTTATCCAGCACGTCTATCCGCGAGGTTCACGCCCTTTTGAAAACCGCCTTCTCCTATGCGGTCGAATGGGATCTGATCCGCAAATCTCCCCTGCCCCGTGAAGCTCCAAAGATCAATACAGAGGAGCGATCCATCTGGGATGAACACACCATGCTGGCAACTTTGCAGTCCATTCAAAATCCAGCACTTCACCTGGCAGTCCATCTAAGTCTGATCCTTTCCCTTCGGGAGGGTGAAATCCTCGGCTTGCAGCCGAAAGATCTGGACTTTAAGGCTGCTAATGGCCGGGGGACCATTACCATCAACAAGACCATGCAGCGCGCCTACAAGGACGCTCTGGCCAAGATTGACCCGGCGCAGATCTACCAGACCTTTCCCGACCGTCGGGAAGGAAGCAAGTCCTCGCTGATCCTGAAACGAACCAAGACCCAGAAGTCCAATCGTGTCTTGTATATGACAAAGCCTTTAAAGGAAGAACTTCTGGCCTGGCTCGAGAAATTGAAGCAGGACAAGCAATCCGCCCCAGAAAAGTACAGTAACTGTGGGCAGCTGTTCCGCTTGCCGGACGGCCTGCCCATCGCCCCGGATGTACTGACCAAGTGGTACCGTCAGTGGCGGGCCGCCCACCCGGAGTTCGAGAAGATCGTGTTCCATGGGCTGCGCCACTCCAGCGCAACCTACCAGCTGCTCCAATCCGGCGGCGACTTCAAGTCAGTCCAGGGGAACACCGGGCACGCTACGGCGGCCACCCTGATGGACACCTACGCCCATACCCAGGACAAACCCCGGATTGAGCTGGCTGAGAAGATTGAAGTCAACTTCTACAAGCAGGACATATCCGGTTCCGACCTCAGTGGACCGGAGGAAAACAAAAAGCCGGAGGCAACAAACATCACGGGTTCTGTGGTCCTTGAAGCCGTCCGGCAGATGAGCTCAGACGAACGCCGGGAACTTGTCCGGCTGCTGTTCGCCTAAAAATTTTCTTTTTGTGCATGGAAAAGCGGGCTGTGCAGAGGATGCATAGGATGCACCCAATTTGGGGTGATGTGCAAACGATGTGCAGAAAATGTGCAGCCCCTTTTTCACAAAAAGAAATGACGCAAAATCTTACAATCTTGCGTCATTTTTCTGGTGCACCTCCAGGGACTCGAACCCTGGGCCCACTGATTAAGAGCGCAACCCCGGCGTCAAACGTCCATTTTGTAAACCGCGAATTATCGAGCATATTTGACGGCGCATCGTTTCTTTATTGGTCTTTCGCTTTGCATCGGTCGGCAAATTTTGCACCTCGTGTCAACCATTGTACAGGCTGAAACCGTGCAAAATCCGTGCAGAAACCGTGCAGGAGGATTTTAGAAACTCTGAAGCACTTCACACATAAACGACTTGACGGCATTATTTTGGGTGGCCGCCAGAACCGCCATGCAGAAAGTGCAGCCGGTGGACCTCTTCCCACGGACGAGGCACGTGGAGGCGGTAATCCTATTGTCCAAACTTCACGCGGAACATCATATCGACGTAGAGCTGAAGATGGACGAGCTGGATTTGACCGCAGCGGAAAGCAAGGCCACCTATCAGGAAATCAAAGACTACGTCAAAGAGCAGACCGGTCTGAACGTTACGCCCCCTACATTGCGCAGGTCAAGCAGAAGTGCGGGATTATCGAGCGGGCGTGCTACAACAAGCCCAAATCAGAGAACGCCAAGCAGCCCCAGTGTCCGCCCGAGAAGAAAAAGGTCATTCGGGAGGCGCTGGAGCATTTTCAAAGATAGGTTATCACAAAACCAGTCTGGCAGGCAGTGCCCGGCCGGATGAAAAAATGGAGGGAAATAAGAATGTATCCATTGTGGGAAGAGGTGAATCACTTGAAGAAATGTCGCTGGGTGGAACTTTGCCACCCGCTGAACAACCAGAGCCCCTACTGAGGCGGCATCCCGGAAGGTTCGGTGGAGCTGAGCAAAACGATCTTTGACTGGGGCAACGAGATGCTGAATTGCCTGATCCAGACCTTCAAGTTCTCCGGGCAGTTCGGCACTCATATGGATTTCCCGGACCACTTTGTAAAGGGTGGTGCTCTGCGGAAAAGTACGGGGTCAAGGAGATGACCTTTCCCTTGGTGGTGGACGTGACCGAAAAGGTCAAGGCCGATTCCCACTATGCTGTGAGACCGTTCAGGACCTGCAGGACCGGGAGGCCAAGTACGGGCCTACCCCCGATGAGGCCTTTGTGGCCCTGCATACCGGCAGGGCTGAGCGCCGGCCGGACATGAACGCCCTTTCCAACTTTGACGAGGAGGGCGGCGAGAACTTCCACGGCTGGTCCATGGAGGCTCTGCAGTAAAGAGGCAGGAGCGGAGCTAGTAGTTCTTGTATCTTTTTATAGCAAGCCTGGGTTTTCCCATTTTGGTTGTCGAATCTGCAATCCGCGATTGAACAATAGAAGACTGCGAACAACTTTATTAACCAGTCTTTGTTAATGCTGAAAAAACAAGAAGGTCAGCATTTTCGGTAAGATTTCCGCCGTATAGTCCTTCTGGTATTTTGCTAACGCGGGCAATTGCGCCCGCAACTGTAATATATTTTTATTGATTATATATATCTCGAAATCAACAAATAAATATATAGACAAAATTCCGTTTATTATACCATATATCGAAAGAACAAAACGTTTTTTCGATAAAACATTGACTTTTCGACTAGTGTGTGCTAGAGTTTATGGTATATCAAGCGCTCTGTGCATGCGAGTGCTAACATCAAATTGGAAAGAGAGGTATTCCTATGAAGAATATTTCTGACCGTCAAAATGATATCCTATCTATCATTGCCAGTCTTGACATTTCGCCGTCAATGTTCAAGAATGCCAATGAAAAATACAAGGCGATTACAAAGTTCCTTGAGGAGTGTGGTATTGAAGCTGATATGTATCCTCAAGGTTCTTTTGCCTTTGGAACTGTAGTGCGGCCAAGCGCCAAAGATCCTGCCGCAAGTTATGACTTGGACTTTATTTGCCAAGTTAGAGGTAATCGCAACGACCACACTCCAAGTGAGTTGCGCGACAAAATTGAGGAAGCGCTAACTTCCAGCAAGGTTTACGGTGGAAAACTTGAAGTGTATAAAGAGTGCTTTACCATTGAGTATGCCGACATCAATGGAATCAAGTTTACAATTGACATTGTTCCCGCCACTGATGAAGCATCTGAAAATAAAAGTCGTCTTACCCAAAAAAGTCTAGTCCCCCAATTGATTGAAACAGCAATTGCTGTTCCAAAATACAACGGAGAAAGAAATTACTCTTGGTTGACCAATAATCCGAAGGGCTTCAAAGCTTGGTTCGACCAAATCAATGAGCCATTCCTCAGATTCTCCAAGGCAGCCTATCGACAGAGCCTCTTTGAGCAAAATACAGCGCTCTTTGCCTCTGTTGAGGAGATCCCACATGAGTTGGAGCGTTCCGCCCTTCAGCGTGTCATTCAGATTTTGAAGCACCATAGAGATGTTTACTATACTCAGTTTGCGGACGGTGATGATATCAAGCCAATTTCTGCAATACTCAATGCTGTTGTAGCCCAGATTTCATCAAAATATACCCCGGAATGTTCTGTCTTTGAGTTGCTGGAATTTGTTCTTAATGAACTTAGTATTTATTCTCTGCAGCAGAAGCTCACGTTTAAAGAGTTTGCTCAGAAGTATGGAGAACACACCGTTTTCTCTCGGCAGAATGGGAAGTGGTACATATCCAATCCTGCGAACCCAGAAGATAACCTGGCTGATAAATGGAACGTCAATAGCAAAATTCCAGAGTGCTTTTTCCGTTGGGTATGTGTTGCTAAAACAGACCTGATTGATGGTCTACAATTAGACGATGAGCGACAGTTCAGAGCAGTGCTTGAGAGTGGATTTGGGGAAACCACTGTCTCCAATGTTTTGGGCAAGAAATACTGTGGAGAAACTCCTCCCCGCTTGGTTGTGCCCAAAACTGCGGCAAAACCCTACCGAAGCCTATGATTTTCTCTAAAGAAGTGGCGGTGCAGCAGGTTGCAAACCTGCTGCACCGATATAACGGTCTTTATGTTAACTCAATGAGTGAAGAAAAAATTTCCCTGATGGGTTCTATTACGGTTAATATGAGTTCGCTAGGATTTACACTGTATAAAACATACCGTGTAGAAGTCATTATTCCACTAGTTTCAAATGAACTCCCGTATGTTTTAGATGTTGGAAATCAAATCGACGGTAGTTATCCACATCGATATGTGGACGGTAAACTTTGCCTAGAAACTGATACAAATATTAGGATACGCTTTATTGATGGATTTTCTCTGGAAACATGGATGTCAGAGTATGTTGAGACATATTTTTTCTCATATGAGTATTATCAACGCTATGGAGTATTTCCGTTTGGCGAGCGTGGACATGGTTTGGAAGGTATCATTCAAACATATTCGGACTTCTTCAATGAAGCGGATGATGTCAAAACAATTAAACTAATGGCATCTATATCAAATGATAAATACCGGGGCCACGCATTATGTCCATGTGGATCAGGCCAAAAGCTCCGTTCCTGTCATGGTCCGTTTATTATGAAGTTTTATACGGATAATCGGCTTAAAAGGATTGTGAGAAAGGATTTTTTATTGCTAGAGGAGGCGATTCAAAAATACAATGAACAGCAACATAATACAAGAACGGCAAAACGATGAAGACTTATTAAAAGTTCAATTCGCTGCTCGTGTGAGTTTTAATTCCGCAGAAAAATTCAACCATTTCGCTTGGATCGCATGTATAGTATCAGCATTTTCCATTTTTCTTCCTAGCGGTTGGCCTATGTGCATTATAAACGGAATACCATTTATAGCAGATATCTTTGCTTTTCTATTTTCCATTGTAACATCTTGGAAAGTGAAACAAGCATCTACCCTTCGCAAATACTTTGACTCCTATGTACTCGATATACAGCTAAATCAGTTTTCGGAAACTGAACTTCGTAAGATACGAGAGCAAACAGAAAAAATATATTTGAAATCTCCTATAAATGCTACCATCCAAATATCTAACACGGGAAACGATTCACCTCCTGGTGTTCGAAACTGGTATACATTTTCAAAGTTTTATGATGGATTAGATGCTCAATTTGAATGCCAACGGCAAAATACTTGGTGGAATTCCAAAATGTTTACGATACGGATCATTGTATCAGGTTTTCTACTGTTTGTTGGAGGAAGCATTTTTTTTGCCCTTTTACTTAGGGTGTATCTGAGAAGTCGGCTCATATGTGCAAAATGGAGAAAATGACAGCAG